>Ga0190314_1000771_pt1 | contig 10478 bp, 8 predicted proteins | sample 4870071112_MG_FD_165055 | JGI IMG/M metagenome (GOLD analysis project Ga0190314, IMG submission 165055) | Hydrothermal vent sediment bacterial communities from Southern Trench, Guaymas Basin, Mexico - 4870-07-11-12_MG | ecosystem: Environmental > Aquatic > Marine > Hydrothermal vents > Sediment ...
GACGCATGATGGTATGCGTATCGTACAATTCCTCGAAGAGAAGTATGATAATCGAATAGTTACCAATCATCCTAACCTTAAGAACTAGGGCCTACTCCCTACTGATCAAAGGGTCCTATTCGACTAAGAATGGGATCCTATTATTTCTAGTCTACGATTTGTTTATAATGAAATTAAGAGAGGGGATGCTATGAACTTAAACATACCAAGATTAGAAAAACTACCCGAACGCATAAAGGAGGAAGATGGGTTATACTATCCAGAGGAGTACCGTGATAAAATATTCGAGTACGCCAATGAAATTCTATACTTCAAAAAAGGAACCTTATATAATTTTCCATTACCTTTATTTAAGAAAATAATAGAAATTTCAGTCGAATCTTCTAAGAGTCTAACTAGTGAAGAAGAATCCGAAATAATTGTAAATCAGGTAATTGAAAAGTTAGATGAAATCATAGAACGTAAAGTAGAAGATACAGTTAAAAGAGTTATAGAAACATATATTGAAACAGTAGAAGAAAATGTATCGAATAAACTAACAGATGAATTACATAATGCTGTATCAGAAGCAATAGAATCTCTTAAATCCGAAATAATAGATATGATTAATGAGAGATTTGTTGCACTGGAAACATTAACTAAACAAACTGCTAATTCCGAAGGAGAGCAAAAGAAAAAACTTTCCTTGAAAGAGATATTCGCACTTTCTGAAACATTTAATGCTGAAGATCTTGTTAAACTGAGAGAAGCCGGCATCATTTAATCGTTGACCGGAGGGAGGTTCTCTCCCTCCTCTATTTTTGTATTTTTCTCTATCCTAAATTAACTCTTTGTTAATCCAGTAGGTACTACACTAGAAGAAGTCAATAAAGAGATCAGTCTCAGATCATGGGGTCTCCATTAAGTTTATAACGGAGGTTTGTTCTATGTTTCGACCTGTTTTTATTGATGCACGAGATTTAGATGATTGCTGGTTCCAATTACTGTTCGAATTATACAAAAACGGTAGACGATACAAAATTACCGAGGGTTCCTATAAGGGTCACGAAAGAATAACTTTTGATTTTGTATCCGGATTTATACATTTTCCACATACTAGACCTTTATCACCTCAAATACCCGAGAATTCACCTTTACCTCCTCCGACAACGGATGAAGAAATCGAACAATATTTTGTGAACTATCTGATGAATTCTGAATTAGAAAAGAATGAGCATTATAAGTACGCTACGTGGATTATTGGAGGTAACTATAAAATCCCGCCGATAAATCATAAATATTTAAATAAAAATATAGATAATCCAAGCTGGGAAATTGTAGTTCCAAATCAATTACAATGGGTAATAGACCATTTTAAATCAAAAGGATTTGGAAACGAGCATTGTTATATAACTATTGGATATCCCGAATCTAATTTTGGATATGATATTCCGTATTCTAATCCAAATGAACGCATGACCTCACCTTGTTTAAGAGGACTAGATTTCAGAATAATAGAAGATAATAACGAACATTACTTGTTAACACATGTAATATATAGATCTTGGGATTTAGTGGCCGGATTTCCAACTAACATGGGAGGCTTCACTTTACTTAATGAATATATCTCAAATGAATTAGGAATTAAACCCGGCCCATTATCTTTTTCATGTAAATCATTACATTGTTATGATTTTGCATTTGATTATTTGAAACAACGACTGGGGGTGTAATACCATGTACTCGTTGGAGAGACTGAAAGAAATCGCTAGCACTTGGATGCCGGAAAACTATGATAAGGAAGAGATTCTAAAGCAGATCGACGAAGCCGATGAAATCGCATTTAATACGTTTGTAAATTACTTTCTAGACAAATATAAAGAATTCGTCGGATCCAAAGAATTCGTGATTCAAATACTAAAAATTGGCTGGATATATTCCACGTTGTGGAATAGAAGGAGGCTCTAACATGGATCTCCAGCAAGTTTATAAAGAACTAGAGAAAGAAAATGTAGATATTCATACAAAATATTCATATTCTCATAGACATAAAACGAAAGGATATATAAAAAGACTATCTCTCGGCAGAATATGGTTTAATCTGTTATTACCAGATGATTACCCTCTTGTAGATGAACCTGTAACAAAGAAAGTGCTTAACAAAATAATTCGAGATATAGTAGAAAAATATGATACAGAAACTGTGGCAGATATATTAACAAATATTCAAAGGGAAGCTTTTAAACTGTCTAGTATAGTTCCTGTATCATTAGATGAAGAACATCTAATTTTACCTGATGATATTGAAGAAAAACGTAAAAAGCTTTTGAAAGACGAAGATGATCCAATTGAATTCCAGAAAAAGACATATGAAATCACTAAAGAATATTTAGATAGACTTAAAGAACAAGATTCGCCAATTGTTAGTATAATAGAAAGCGGCGCCAAATCAAGCGTTGCGGACATGGCTAATCTAATGATAGCTCGCGGCTCAACAGTTGATATAAAAGGTGAAATCAGTAAACCTATCAGACAATCTCTAAACGATGGATTAGACGGTGAATCATACTATCTATCTGCTAAAGAATCTAGAAGGGCATTGTTTATTAGATCACAATTTACTGCTGAACCTGGTTATTTAGCTAGAAAGGTAACATTTGCTAATGCTAATATTGAATTAGGTGGAAATGACTGTAAAACTACCAAATATTTGGAACTACGTGTAACAGAGGATTTAAAAGATTGTCTAATTGGCCGATACTATGTAGACGAAAGAGGTAAACTTAAAGAAATAACCGAAGATTCAGACATAATTGGTAAACGTATAAAACTGAGAAGCCCACTATATTGTAAAGAACCTAACGATAATATTTGTAAAATTTGTTATGGTAAATTGGCCGATAAATTAAAGGATAAGAATATAGGAATTCTAGCTGGAAGTGTTATTAATACTGAAGGTATCGAAGGCTTCTCAATGAAGGTTCGTCACAAAGCTACACAAGTTAATTTCAAACCTGTGGATCTCAAAAAGGACTTAATCGAATCTTCTATACGTAAATCTGAAATAGAAAAGTTCTTAGATATTCGAACAAATGAAATAATTTGTAAATACGATTGTACTATTTTTATTGATAGAAGGGATTATCGGGAAGGTGAATTAGATGAATTTGCGGAATATTTTATTGTACCAGGTATATTAAGTGTAGAATTTCCTGAGCAGGAAACTACTATACCTCTGGTATATAACTACTCAGTAAAAGTTTTGAAATCTACAAATGTTGAAGAAACAGAACGTGTAGTAGCTATTCATTATTCAGCAGGTGATAAAATTATCGAACAAGATATTGTTAGTACAGATACTGATATGAGACTTATTATTCGACTGCTTGATGGAAAAATTAAATATATAAAGGATCCTCTTGTACTCTTATTAATGATTCATGATCAATTACCCAAGATTGCATTAGTTCACCTAGAAGTTATTGTATCTAATATGTTTAGATGTGCAGAAGATCCAAAGATTAAATGTAGATACAAGGGAAGTTATAAGAACAGTATTATTTTGGGACAAGTGGATCAGCCATTCGTTGATAGTTGGCTAACTTCAATGGCTTTTGAAAGGATAAAAAAGGCGATAAAAAGTGCTCTGATATATGAAACAGGTATTAAAAATAATTCGCTAGAAAAGCTTATGAAATTAGAATTTGATTAATCAACTCTCTGTGTTCCAAAAACTGTAAGAGGAGCTAGATATGAGTGTAAACATGCCAATTAACAATTGCAATCAATGCAAATATAATCATTCTGGTTACTGCATCAAATACAGGCAAAAGATAACCAACGATTTATTGATAAAATGTGAGATACTAAACTATGTTCCAACTAAAGAAGAAGATGTTGGAGATTTAGAGTATGTCGAAGAAAACATCGAAACAGAAAGGAAATAGATATGAAAACAAAATTGCACGTATATTAAGTAAATGGATATATGGAGATCCAACTATTCTTGGAAAAACTAGAGGATCTGGTTCAATAAAATACGCCTGGAGAGGAGATATATGCCCCCAAAAAGATCTACCTGAACTTTGGAAAGGTTATCCATTTTACATTGAAGCAAAACATGGTTATAAACATAGAGTTCCTACTCTATATAATTTTAGTATAATTCAAGAATGGTTAACAAAGGCTATACATGATCAACCAGAAAACCAGCCCATTTTATTCTTAGTTTGTAAATTTCATAGACAACGGGGGCATTTACTATTTTCTAACACATACCTAAATTTCGAATGTAATATTGCTCTAAACATAAATTCTAAGCTTTTTTACTTGTACAAGTTAGAGGAATTAATAATATATAACTTTTTTAGCATAATGGACCCGGAGGTTATAAAACCATGGATCTCAGAAGTCTAAGACCAAATGTAAATGTATCAAACTTAGTTATAACAACACCAGTTATTTTACATACTATAACAGACTTCAATGTCAGTATAGATAGGATATATGAAAGTGGTCTAAATCTATCTCATTGTCAAGCAATTGTATTCTCGAAAAGTAAACCTATATATCCTAAGAATTATAGAGTATATAATGAGTATTACAAAGTAAAGGAAAAATTAGAAAAGTCTGAAAAAATATCAAGAAAAGTAAAAGTTTTATTAGATTATCCTAAGGAGTTATTAGATAATAAGTTTATTATTCATTATCATCCAAGTCTCACAAAAGATCTAGAGTATTATTATACTAAAAAACAGGTTGCTCTTAACTGGTTAGCTAATGAATTAGTAGCAAGTCTAAACGAGATATATCAGTTGTATAAAGCTAAATATCCTAATAGATCCCATGAGTGTTTGTTTTTATTATCGGCCGATAATCTCTATGATCAAAAGGATTCTATTTTTAATATCTTATATCATCTAAAAACTAAAATAAAGACTCCTATTAAGTTTTTTGACAACAAAGTTCTGCTATCTATTGCTGATGAAAATCCTTATTTAATTGCAATAGGTGAATTTAATAGAACCCATCAAATTTCACACGCTGCTCTAGAAAGTGTAAAAAGAAAGCTATCGGTTTTGACTAAACTGAAATCAGAAGCTGAACGTTTATCAGATTCTCCTGTAAAAGACATAGTAAAAAATATTTCTATAAATCTTACTGATGGAAGTTTTGAAATACCTGTTAGTAGTCTAAAGAAAATTGCAAAGTATGTTAATATAAGCAATCCGAATGTTATTAATAACATAAAATATTACGTTGAAAATTATATCCAACAAAAAGGTTTAGACATTAAATCTATTAAAGAAGAAGACATAGATAAACTTATATTTAAGGCAATACATTATACAATTCACGGTGATGATAAGATACGTTCAGAATACAGATCACAACCCGAATTACTCCTATATAAACTACTAGATACTGAATATTACGAAAAGAAGATAGAAAAGCCCAGAATAGAGGATGAAAATATCCTGATACAAGATCTCTCAATCATCGAATTGGACCGTGTAACTGCACCTGTAAGAAAGGAATACGAATTTGGTGAAAATATACATAGAAATGTAAAGAAGCTATTTAAAATTCTAGAAGACGATCCAGACTATCCAATTAAAGTGAAAGATATAAAATGGACTTATTCTAAGGATAAGATGAATCGAACAATCGACTATGAAATTACACTTCAAAATCTTAAAGGAGGATCGTCTAAACCTTATACTGTTAAACTCAAGGTACCAAAATTAGTTGCAGGTAAATACTTTAGGCTAAACGGTAAAGATTACATAATGTCAAATCAAATGTTCTTTGAGCCAGTTACTAAAACTGCACCAAATAGTTGTAGGTTCCTCTCTAACTACTCAATGATTACGTTAGAAATTGTTAATCTGAAATTTGATCTGTCGGACTTTTCTAACTTTATCAGATATATTGCAGATCGATATGGTGATCGGGTAAAGAGCATTCAACGAGCTGGCAAAAAAATAATATCTGTTGAGTTCAAAGATTCGTTAAATACGACAATAGAACTATGTAAAAATGTAAAGGTTAAAACTGACAAATATACAATCTATACAAACGATGAAAATAAAGTTGTTAAATTTGACATTAAGGCAAATGAAGAGATTCAACTAAATCGCTTGATGTCTGATGCACTTTATGATGAATTCCGCCGAATATTAAAAGAATTTAATCCACGTGATAGATTTGTAAGGGGAAAGAAAACTGTTCCATATATTCAGATACACATCCAAGGTATTAAGATGCCTCTTATATTATTCTTTATACAACAACTAGGTCTAATCAATGCATTACAACAATTAAATCTTGATTTCTCAGTAGGAGATGAGCCAGAGCCAGACATCAGGTATAGAGATTTAGTTACAGAGTTACTTAGTGACAAGAAGAAGGTATTTATATATTGTCATAGTTTTAGAGATTCCTTAATTGCTAATGGTTTATATCTGGTAAATACATCTGGTCTCTCAACTGATAATATAAATGATAGGCATGCTTTAGACGATTATATTCTGAATAAATATGGCGCACGTTCATTACATGTTTTAGATACATGTGTCAAATTTCAAATCGATGAAATGACTAAAGAATTGTTAGAATATAAGAATCAACCCACAGATTTAATTAGCCTAATTTCAGATGTAATGATAGACGTCTTAATCTCTCAACCTGTGAATGATTTGAATGACTTAAGAATCTATAGATCTAGAGTATCAGAAGTTATATCTAACTTGTTATACAAAGAGTTACGCCAAGCTCACGCTAGATATATTAGGGAAATTGAAACAGGTAATACGGACGCAAAACTATTTATTGTGGATGATTGGATTATTAAATCGTTGTTAGGTAGTATTCCGGATACTAAGGGTAATACTGTACTAATGTATTCTAATACATTTAATCCTATAACTGAATTAAAGAATGATACAAAAGCTATAAAGACAGGACCTGGAGGTATTCCTCATAAGAGAGCATTTAAAGCAACACATAGAGATATACATGAATCACATTATGGAAATATTGGCGCCAATAGCACAACTGAATATCAAGATGTAGGAATAAATATTCGACATACATTAACAGCTCTAATCAATAATAAATACGGATTCTATCAGTATAAAAACATTAAGAATGTAAATGGTTGGGAATTGGTTGCAGCTGATGAAGCATTGGTACCTTTTATTAATCAAATGGATTCTACTCGTGCAATATTGGCAACTACGCATTTGGGTCAATGTATTCCTATTGAAAATCCAGAGATGCCCCTAGTTTCTACTGGTGCAAACTTTATAATTCCTCAGATTTGTTCTAGTAAATTTTGTATATCCGCCGAAAAAGACGGTGTTATTAAAAAAGTTGTACCAAATAAGTATATAATCGTTATGTACAATGATGGTACCGAGAAATCTTATGATATATCACCTCGTCTTACTGTAACAAAACGTGGTACATTTATAAGTAATGACATGGAAACTCCTAAAGAAGGAACTAAAATTCAAAAAGGCCAACTAGTCGCTTGGACTAAAGGACTATTCAATCAATATGCATATATTCATGGTAAGAATATACCAATTGCTATAATGAATTATATGGGCTTCTCTCATGAAGATGGTTATGTTGTATCTTCTCCAATTGCTAAGTCATATAAATCCTCATACTTAAAAGAAATAACTGTTATTATACCAACAGATGCATCTGTACTACGATTAGAAACTGAGACCGGTAAAGAGACACAATTTGGCGATGTTCTAATAGAGTTTACATTTGATTATGGCGTTGAAAAATATTTAGAAAGTTTTGATGTAGAAGGTGACACAGAAGTTTCATCTACTGGAGACTTATTCTCTGAAACAAAGAATACTATTATAGTTAAATCACCAGGCGGAATAATTAAGGATATAAGAATTTATCCTAACAAGAAAAAGATGGATCCTAATATTAAACGCTTGTATAATAAGATCTCTAAGGAGCTAGATGAACAAATAAAAATATTAACTAAAAATGCAAAAGATGACAAAGAGATTGCTGATGCTTTAGATAATATTGATACGGCACAGTTAAAAATAGGTAATCACAAACATAAAGGTACTTTATACGATGGTACAAAGATAGTTTTCTATATTGAAGTACAAAAAACTCTAGAAGTAGGTGATAAATTAGCAAATCGTTTTGGAGCAAAGGGAATTGTAACTCATATTATTCCTGAAGATAGAACTCCATACGGCGAATATACTAAACACATTGGTATCTTTCTATCTCCAACTAGTTTATTGGGTAGAAAAAACATTGCTATCTTAAAAGAAATATACGTATCTAAAATTATGAAATTCTTCAATCAGGCTCTCAAATTTAGAATTGAGGAACTAAATGAGAAAATGGATAATATTAAGAAATTGATTATTGATGTATATAAATTACTTGATACCTCTAAAAATAAGAAGATCGTAAAGGTTGTTGAAGAGTATCTAAACTCTATACCGAATTCTAAATTAAAGAATAAAATAATAAATGATGAACTGCGCCATTTTATGATTTATGAACCTTTTGTATCAATTGGATTCAAGGAAATAGTTCAAGCGGCTAAACTACTTAATATACCTCTTAAGGAGAAAGTATTTATACCAGAGACAAATACTTGGACAAAAAGAAGGGTGCCAGTAGGGTATACCTATGTACAACAGTTAGAACAATTTGGTAAGGACTATAGGTCTGTTAGATCAACTGGTAAGTATACTACATTAACCGCTCAACCTGTAAAAGGACGGAAACAGATTGGAGGTCAAACAGTAAGTCCAACTGACATATATGCACTTCTTAACTATCCTAATACGTCTCCTATATTAAAAGAATTACTTACTGCCAAATCTGACGATTTCCATTCCAAACGAAGACTCTTAAGTGAAATTCTTACTAATGGTGAAGCACCTGAAGACATCAATATATCACCAGAGTATCTAAGGTCAAAAGAACTTGAGAAAATGCTTATAACAGGTATAGGTTTAAAAGTAGCCTAATTTTAGTTTTCTAGAAAAATGTAAAGATATAAAAAATCACGCATCTTTTTTATTGAGAACGAGGGGAGCCATAGCTCCCCTAGTACCAAAGGAGATGGTTTATGAGCAGGCCTAGATTGAAACCTTTACCAAAAAAATTCATAAATCAATATATTGTAGACATGTTAAACGAAAAAGGAATCAAATATACAGTTGAGCAAAATGGTTCTCAGAATCAGTATAAGTTATATGTTCCAGTTGAGCAAAACTTCGAAGAAATTGCTGATTACATTAGTAGTTTAGTAGGTGTTAAGTTCAATAGATATATTTATAATAAACTTGGACATCCGGCGCATTTTCATAGACCATTATCTATTCTTAGATTCTCAGCAGATGAAAAACAGCGTATAATCATATTCAACGTTAATAAGGAGGCGTGAAACAATGACTGAATCTGTTAGTACACTAAATATGTTCAAACCCACCCTCTCAGAATGTGAAACAATTATGTTTAGTTTGTCACCTGCTAAATATGATGCATTTCTTAAAGTATTATCTTTAATGGAAAGTGATCAACCTATTTACATTAGAAATTCGGCCGTTACACAAAATATAAACAATTCATTAGCTATAGCACATACTGATCTAACACCATTACTAGAGTCTCAAATTAATTTAACAATTTTCGATCCGAAAAAGTACTTAAGATTGTTAAAAGTCATAAAAGGAGACTCGGATGTTTATTTTATTTCTGATGATATAAATAAAAGAATCAAAGTAGTAAATGAGAATATCAATGTTACTATACCTAAAGAGATTGAGGAACTCACAGAGAATGTCGAACTACCTGACTTTACCAATTTTCAACCTATAGGAAATCCTATTGAATTAACATCTGACCATAGAAATACTATTAAAGTATTAAAATCTGACTCTGATTTTGTTAATCTAATGATCAAAGATGATCAGATGGTTGGCATTCATATACCTGAAACTGCAATAATAATTTTCGATCAGTTCAAAGGGTTAAATATGGATGAATCATCGGCCGATCTACTATTAAAAACTTACTGCTTTCTACCAATTACTGCAGATAAATATAATTTATTTCTAGGAAAAGATTTAACAACTAACACGTACTGGCTAGCAACAATCTGCGATACTAATATAACAAATATAAACATCTACGAATCTCTAAACGAGTACTCCGAAGATCTACTGATATAGTCTCCTCCCTACTATAAGTAGGGGTTGACACAGGCGATTCTCCTAGTGTCCACCCTGGGGTGGTCTCCAAGCTCCAGGCTCTGGGGGTAACCAATCCCCGTTACTGAGGAGTACGTAAAGAAACTCAGTACTACACTAGGAGAAGCCAATGGAGAGATCGGTTCATCCCAGACCATGGGGAACTTATCTCTCCGTTTTTGAATTTGTAAACGGAGATTTGCAAATCTAATAAATAAAATAAAGAAAAATGGGTATGTCATA
>Ga0190314_1000772_pt1 | contig 10451 bp, 17 predicted proteins | sample 4870071112_MG_FD_165055 | JGI IMG/M metagenome (GOLD analysis project Ga0190314, IMG submission 165055) | Hydrothermal vent sediment bacterial communities from Southern Trench, Guaymas Basin, Mexico - 4870-07-11-12_MG | ecosystem: Environmental > Aquatic > Marine > Hydrothermal vents > Sediment ...
TTGAAAGGTATCGAAAAAGGCTCATGCCTCTATATGAGAAGAACATTCCTGTGAAGATTTATCATATTTAGTTAAGTTTCAATATTCATCGTATAGATAGATTCTCCAACATCATCTAAAGTAAATCTATAGCCACATTTCGGACATACGTAGTCTCTATATTTACTATTTTTAAATAATACGGATCTTATTTTATGCATAAAGATTTCCCTATTCAGCGCTCCGCATTTAGGACATTTAACTCTCATTTTTCTTTATTCCTTATGTAGAATTTACCTCCTTTAATAATTAGATCTGCATTTTCCGCCTCTATTGATGCCTTATCTCCATCGAGGGAGATACTGGAAGGATTTTTAAGATATTTTATATTAACTTCAGAAGGAGTCTCCTTTACTAGGGTAAGCTCACCCGTTTCATCAATAAGATTCATACAGATACCATTATCAGATTCACATGATATTATACCAGGTGCCTCTTCTACACGATAACCTAGCTGGGCGCACAGCTTACGGAAATTCTTTTTAATTTCATCATCAATCATAGTTAATTTATATAAAGAAAAACATATTTAACTTTTATCGTAGCTCATATCCACGGGGGACTTGCCATGCATATTCATAACCACATCGCTTACACTTGAGAGCATAACTCGTAGAATTTTTGAAATATATAACATCTAAGATTTCATAATCGTGACTACCGCATTTAGGACATGTTGGCTTTAACAATTCTTCAAAAGGATCCCTAGGTTGTTTGCTTAAGGATACTACAATCTCTTTGATATCTTCAAGTTCCCTATACATTCTTAGAATCTGCTCACGTACTACTCCTAAGAAAAATCCATGACGTGATGATTTAGCTAGGAGAAGCTGTATTTCTTTAGATAGTGCATCTACCTTATTCCTTATATCTCGTAGATTGCCTTCCTTAAGGAGTTTCTTTAAATCCTCTAAGGCTTTTTCCTCCTCATAAATAAAGGAGAAATATTCCTCAGCAGCATTTAATACATATTCTGGTTGCCAGTCTCCTACAGCTATTAGAAATTGCATTACTAATTTAGCAGCATCTATTAAAGAGATTTCAATTCCATACTTATATGCAAGATTGCATACCTCCATACATAAATTTCGAAATTCTTCATAATAGACTCCATAACGGTAAAATACATTTCTCTCCCAGAATTCCCTGAGTAGAGTTTCTTCTCCTTTCATCATAATTACAATTTAAATTATTTGCGCAGGAACTCTTTATATATTTTCTCTTCCTCTTTTCTTAGCTTATCTAAGAACCTTTTAAGATCCGACCTACCTTGAATAGGTGGGAATTCTTTTATACGCTCCTTTTTCTTCCTGAGAAGAATTTCACGAACTTTTGGTTTATAGACTACTTCATAAAGAACCCACACCTCTTTCTCTTTAGGATTACAGAAGATTTCCTCTTGCTCATCGGATAGGGTTCCAATAATTCCAGGAACCCAACACAGCCTTTCTCCAGTATGCTCAATAATAATACACTTGCAGGGACTTCTCTTAGCTTTCTCTGGATAAACTACTATACCCATTTTCAGAACAAAAATAATAATAAAAAGGAAAAACTAAGCTGTAACTCCCTTCATACCCTCTGATACACATACTAAGAACCCTTCCAAGTCTTGCCCTTTACACTTCTCAACAACCTCTTTAAACTTCTTGTTCACTTTTCTAACCTTCATACTTGTTCTTATAACTGTCTTAGGTGCATAACCGGGTATATGTAAGCCCCCTATTAGCTTAGGCTTGTGTGTTATCGAGATTAACTTAGCCCTTGACTTTACTGCCTGTGCCCTCTTCTCATTACCATATTTAGGGTATGCTCTCTCTGCCATAACATATCACCTCTCTAATCTTTTTCTTTCATTAAAATTGCTGGAGAATTCACTATTTAAGCTTTTCTTTCAAAAAATGAAAGGTTCAAAAAATGTTCTATGCTTCTTCCTTAATTTTCTTCAAAAATTCTCTCATAAAATCGAGATCCTCAATCTTAGTTTTCATCAACCTGCAATAAGCAGATTCTGTTGCTGAGTTATGTACATATCTCCTTCTAGAGCAAGTTTCTAGAAAGGGACATATAAATACTAAGAATCCAAGAGGTGTTACTAAAAAGCAAAGACCGTCTTTGCATGCAAAAGTAGAATTTAAAGATACTTTTCTTTTGCTTAAGTCTCCTTTAACTATCTTCTCTACATTAAGAATGCCAAATGCCTCTAATTCTTGCACATGGTGTCTTATAATGCTCGGAGATCTCCCTAGCATCTTCGATAAAGAATAAATAGTGAGAGGCGTATCGCTGGAACATACTGCCTCCAATATCTTCAACTTCAGATCTATTCCCCGAATCATTCTTTCAAAATATTGTCCTCAATCCATTTTTTTAGATCATTCAGCAACGTCTTGTTTCCCGAAGTTTTCAGAAAAACTAGTTCTCTGCCCTCGCTTCTTAACAACCCTTCCAAAGTTGCTGTCTTTACCTTACCATCTTCCGTCTTTACTTGTGCTGTACATCTAAGGATTCCTGATTCCTTATCCAGATTGCAACTAATATCCGCATCTTCCAACACCTTGCCCCTTCCTTTACCAAACAGTGGCATCTCCAATCACCTCCTTTTAAGATATAATTCTTCAAGCATCTTCAAGTAAGATTCGATATCATAGCAGGATTGTATAATCAGATCCTCATCTAATAATACAGGAAGTTCTACTCTTTTGCCCAAAAGCTCATACAAATAATTAATCCTATGATCCTCCTCGTAAACAATGTCTATTTTCTTTGAAAGAGGTGCTTTTATGTTGAATAGCGTTACAGCTATCTTTGCCATAGCACATATAGGACACCCTTTCTTAACAAATAATATTGGCCTCATGGTTCCTCTCCCTCAAACACAGCAGCACTTTTCACCTTTTTCTCGGAATACAATTCATAAGAGTAGGAGTATTCATCCGCTAAATATATTATAGGAACCTGCTTGTTTGCAAGATCCTCTAGGATGACTTTTGAATACAGATACTTCTTGTACAGGTATCCATTCTTAAAATGGTAAATGCGCAAACCAAGAGGCCCTTTAGCTCCTAATTGGACAGCTCTTGGGTCATACTCTACCACAGCTACTTCTGGTATTTCCAGGTTCCATATTATTTTACGTATTTTCTCGAACAATGTCATTTTATATACCTCCTCTCTCTTTCTTTTGTTGCTGGGGATATGATACCTTCCCGATAAACACTTTCCAGAAAAGATGCAAGTAAAAATTTATCTACTTCTCTCTTCAGATAAGGGAGCTTGAATTTTAGGCGATCTATGAAGGTCTGCATCATATCTAAGGGCAACATTATATCTGGGCTAACTCTCCCAGAAAGTAGAATAGGACGTACTTTTAATTCCTCCATCCATCTTTCAAACTCCTTTAGATCCTCAGCCATTTTTTTGGAGTACTTGCTCGCAGTCTCCTTGTTGATGATATCTGCACTAACACATATGGTTATGAGATCCATAAGATAACCAAGCAATGTTGAAAATGTTCTTTTTATCTCATAGGGAAGTGTTGGAGGTAGAGGTTTATTCATGTTTAAGCACCTTTTTACAGTAGTGATATATTCCTCCAGTAAATCTGCCAACTCACATATTTTTTGTAGCTCAGAGGGTAGCGTAAATATGAAGTTCTTCCATTCCATTCTTGATATTATAATATCAATGGGATCTCTCATGCTTCTCACCTTTCACTTCCTTCTTTTTCTTTAATTCCTCCAAAACAGACTCCGTTCTAACTTTTAACTCAGGGAGGTTGCTTAAGAAATCAAGCTGCAGATCCTTTGCAAACTCTGCCATTTCCTTCATTTCTTCTTTAACTAATTGCCTTTCTGGTTTAGCCATCAGCTTAGCGAAAGACTCATGCATCTTCATAAGTTCTCCGGCAAGTTCTTTAATCATGCGGTCTGATATAGCTGAATGTCTCATATAATCTGCCTCACTAAGCTGGTAGTTGGTAAGTATTTGTGTTAATTGCGAGACTTTGTTTAGAGCTGCTTGGAGAGAATTCGTAGCTTCGTCTACTGCTGTTGTCAGCGCTTCATTTTCTGCCATTAGGTCAACTACTTGTTGCTTATAATATTGAGCTTCCTTTGTTCTCTCTACATATGCGTGATAGAGGCGACTCATTCGCTCATATAAGTTAATAATAAGTTCTCTAATGTATGGGTCCTCTATCTCTTCAAGATCTACTTCCGCAAGTGATTCTACTATCTTCCTCAACTTATTCAGCTTACCTTTAGTATTGTCCGGCATTCCTCCGTTAGGAGCGTATTCCGTTTCGCTCCCGGAACTAGAGTTCTGGCTTGAAGATCTTGGTTTCACAAGATACTCTTCCTCACGAATTATACGAACATGCTCTTTCTTTGGCATACGCCTACCATCTAAAGTCATATATATGGGTAGAATCCCGTGCCTTAGGTATGATATAAGGTTCTCCTCCTGATAGAGTATCTCTGAAATTCTAGAAAGTGGGCAAAGAAATAATTCTGCAAATTTTGTTGGCTTTGAATAGTTGTCTACTAATATTAGCGAGAGATAAGGGTAATTTTCATGATATCTCAGAACAACACCCCATAGCCAAGGATACTCTTCCCCTTTAAGTCGAAAAGGGCGCATATTAGATAATGCGCTAACTACTTTTATAGGGGTTTTTACTCTAAATCTTATGTAGAAAGATTCTACACGCTTTACTTTCCTAAAATATTCTAGTTGCTCTTCGATTTGTTTCTCAATCGCTTCTTCAAGTTCTCTTTCTTTCTTTAGTTTTGATATCTCTTTTTCTAAAGATAAAATCTTAATATGTTGTTTATTCAGGAGATCTTTAATAGCAGAAGGTAGCTTCTCGTAGATATCTGGAGAGATTTCCACAAAATAGGCTTTTCGGATAGGCTTAACTATCTTTTTCTTAGCTAGAGAAAGTCTATTGCGTAGAGTATCGCCTAACTCAGATAGATACTTACCTACTTTCCTGAAGAATCGCTTCAGCTTATACATACGCTTAGGATATCTCCTCAAGTTCTTCCTCAACTTCCTCTTTAGACATTCCTTGAAGAGGTGTTTTCTCCGAAACAACTCCGAACCCTGCTTTTTTACCTCCCTTTGCTTTTGGTTTTACTTTTTTCTTTCGGAATCTTACTATTAGAAGGAGAACTGCTATAATCGTAATTAGTGCTAATATCGTTTTACCGCTTATCCTTCCTCCTGAAGCAACCGTTGGGGATATTTCATGAATCTCGAATTCTTTGAATACGGGTTCAATATTGGATCCTGTTACCTTTATAGCATAGTTTCCAGTATCTTGCAATATAACATGTTGCTCCGCTACACCGTCCTTTACCGTTATGTTTGCAGTGAAATTACCATGGATCACTGTGAGGGTAGCATCTACTTTCGCAACGGTACCATTCTCTGTTAACAATTTAAACAACACTCTATCACCTGGTCTCAAATCCGTGAAATTGACTCTTGTCTCATTTATAAAGGGTGCTAGAATAACTTTTATTCTTTGAATTTGTTGTTGCTGTGTCTTTTGAGTTTCCTGCTGCTGGGTCTGTTTCTCCTGATATACTTCTATACTTACTTGATTGCTCGCCTGGCAATTCACTTTTTCAGCTTTGACGGTGTAATTACCCGCAGGTAGGTTAACTTCAACCTTTCCCTGTGCATTCGTAAGATAACATCTCTGCGAAGTTTGCGATACGAAACATACTCGTGCTCCCTGGGAAGGTTTACTATCTTCAAATACAGTTGCAACTATCTTTTCAGTGGTTTTAACTCTAGTATTGTTTATTACCAGGGTAAGTAAACATTGCTGTTGAGTTTGCTGGTTCTCCTGCTTCTGTTCCTGTTGAGTTTGTTGAGTTTGGTTTTGTTCAGGTGGATATGGAGTAACACGGCAACTTTGATCTATTTCGAAGACCTTTGCTGTTGGCTCATATCCTTCTGCAAACACTCTGACTATAACATAAGTTGCGTCCTTAGGAATTATGAAATCATAAAACCCTCCAATAATGTTGATCTGTTCGCTTCGTCCAGATGATGTTGTTATCCTACCTTCTGCATTTACATGCCTGCCAGTATCATCAGTAACCTCTATAGTTACAAGTTGTCCAGGGCATGCGAAGCCTGGCATAATAGCCACATTAAGTCTCTTGAGTTGAGGGGTCTGCTGAGATTGCTCCTGCTCAGGTGTTTGCGTCGGAGTGATTGATGCTGAGAAAGCATAATCTGCTTTCATCTCGAACTGCACTAGAGGATTTCCTTGGCTTGGTATGAAGTAAGTTATTGCAGTTATGTTTATTTTATGACCATTACATACAACCGTTTCAGTAGAGCCATATTCTACTTTCTTATAAAGATCTGCGCAACCCTCCAGCTTAAGGAAACAAGCTGTCTGTCCCACATCATATAGAGTTATTTTAACCCCATCCAGTAGAAAACTTTGACCCTTCTCAAGCCACCCATTATTAGGCAACTGTAGAGAATACCAGGGTTGTTGAGGTTGCTGGACTTGGATTGTTACAGGAATTTCTTTTGAGGATGTCTCATTTTTAAGAATTATCTTAGCGTAATGTGTGCCTGATGAAGCGCTAGAAGGTATTGCTATCACTACTGAAATACCTACCGTACCTGCATTGTTGGTATAATTGAAGTATGTTTGGCTAAAAGATATCCAAGCTGCTTTATCCCCTGACCGAGTTACTATCAGAGTCTCGTTATTTAATGTTACGGAAATTGTCTGTTGGATATATTTACCTGGTTCTGCTGATACAGATATGCTCGAGGTACTGGTCGAAAAGGCATATATTTTACCTACAAATAATAAAACCACCACTACTATTATGAAAGCACTTGGTATCAATTTTGACCCTTTCATTTTTTAGAAGGTTAATTTTTTAGAAGATATTTAAATGTTTCGATTATGCAAACTCTTTAACAAGTTGTTCAAGAATCTGCAGAGCTCTTTTATCAGACGCATACGGCCTGTCTCTGAAGCTGTGTTCTACTATTTTAGGCGATATGTGGTATTTTCTCCTTATCTCCACGGCTTTTATGAAATCTTCCTCTGTTTCGATAGGTCCAAAAGGAGGTGGGGTGGGGATATCATACCTTTTTATCAGCTCTGTAAAAACATACCCGCAAAGTGGGCACATGGAATTGACACCGACGATTACATTGCCACAGTTTCTACATTTGGCGACATAATAGCCCTTCTCTTCCATAAATTCTTTGAGATTATCTATAGTAAACTCTTCTTTAATTTTACGTCGAGGTCGATTTAATTTTTCCTCTAACTTCTCCATTAACTTTGAGATATCTATTTTAACATTCCTTACCATTATACTTTTATGGATGTGGGTGAGATATTAAATAAACTTTACGATTTACCCGTGAAAATAGTTGAGCACTATAGACCTACATATATTCCCGTATCAGAATATATAAGAGTATCCTGTTTATATGGGGGTAAGAAGTTTGTTTACTTCATGGAGATTGCTTCCTTCTTCGACAAGTATATTGGGGATATGAGAGTAACTAAAGCGCTTTTAAGAAACGCCATCACCAACAGAAGCTATGAATATGCTCCTTATTTCCTAATAGCTATGCCTATGATATATCATGGGAAACCTAAATATGTTATCTTATCTGAAGCTGTAGGGAGCAGATTTAGATTGAGAGTTTCAAAATGCTATTATGTACCTAACTGGCGTTATCTAGTCAAAGTTGCTGCCTACCATAGTGAAGATCCGAAATACTTCAATTTGGTAACCTTTCCAACAAATGGTAAAAACTGGCTACTTAAAAGATTTCAAAGTACAAAAAGCATTGCAGTTCCTGTACCTATATTAGAATTGTGGTTAGAATATGGCCTAGATCATCTAGTTAAGCATTTCGTAGATTATGTTCTTGACTTAATAGCGTATTACGAGAGTTAGCGATTCCTCTTCGTTCTTTAACAAAGTCCCTTCCATACGCAATTTCTTCCCAGAAACAGTTTCTATGTCCACTTTACAAGACACCAAGGTGGGTTTACCAACCTCGCTAAAACTCTGGCAGTCAGACTCCACTTTCTTAAAAACCTCTCCTGTAAGCACTTTACCCACTTTTTCCATCTTGTTTATTAATATTGCCTCTGCATTGAGGGTGCTCATAATATAAATAACTTATACCCTAATAGTTAATAAATGTTGAGGAAAAAATGGAAATGTCTTGATTGTGGGAACACATTTGAAACGGATTGGATACCCTCCTTTCTAGCGAAGTGTCCAAAATGCAACTCGACAAGAGTTTTTAGAATAGACAACTACAGAGGGAGGGGTTTTGGTAGGAGAATGAGGAGAAGGCTGTGCAAGCTATTTCAAATTAACTGAAAAACCGTGGTGAAGAAAATTAAGGTTGAAAAAGCATATTTGATGTAATTTTGCGATTTGGAATAATCTGAAAGAGTCATGCAAGCTATAGCTGAGCCTATAAAGTAGGTTATCGGTATTAATGCTATAAAGAAAAGCCTCTCGCATGGTGCACTATGACAAAGGATCGTCAAAGATAGCCACGCTAAAATTAAAAATATTTTGGCTAATAAGCTGGCTTTAGCTTTTCCAATAATCAAAGGTAAAGTCTTTTTTCCCAACATATCTCCTTTCATATCTTCAAGATCTTTAACTACTTCCCTAGATAAGATACATAGAAAAGTCGGTATTGCTAAATACAAACCCCATTTATTTGAGGATGTGGCTAAGTGGCCAAAGATAAATACAGATGCCGTGAGATAAGATATTGTTAGATTAGAGAGTAAAGCAAATTTTCTCTTCAATTTCCAAGAATATAATATCAATAGAAATATATTAAATAAAGCTATAATCAGGCAGGTTGTAGGTAGGAAGAGACATGCTACTATTACAGCTAATGCGAACATAATGAATGAGTAATAAAATACTATTCTTGGGGAAACCTGTTTGGAAGGTATTGGTCTATGTTTATTATTTATTTTATCAATATCTCTGTCAAAGTAATCGTTTATCGCATTACCCCCTGCTACTGCTAAACTAGCAACTAGAGCGGCCTCAGGTGATCCAAACAAAGACAGAATTGCTAAAGCAGTAATCAGGCAATTGAAAGGTCTTGAAACTCTAAAAAGGCCGTATATTTTTGTTCTAAATGCTTCTAAAAGAGGTATTAATAAAAGTAAGGAAAGAACAACAAATAAATCTACAAGCTGAGTTGTTGCTGAAGCAATCGCTAGTATAAGTTGATCTAGCATCCGGGTCCTCTATTCAGGATTCTTCTCTCGATATTTGATATTGTTGGTGAAATAGGTTTAAAATCCGCTCTATTTTCACTTAGAGATAGCGGCGATTTGTCTATAATCAATCTACCGGCCAACTCTGTTGCTACACCAGATGGCCTAAAAACACACAGGCACTTGTCGCAAACTATGCGTGTTGCTGGATATTCTCTTACATTCTCATGACCGCATTTGGGGCAGATGTATTTAAATGTCATATTTTATTTTTTGGAAACCCTAAATATAAATTTTCAGACAACATCCTCATCATCATCCATCAGACGGCGGGTCCCCTCATCATCCATATAGATGTCTGAATTGTTCCCCTTCTCTAATAGGGCAATTTTTACCTCTTAGTATAGTACAAGCGCCTCTACATATCTCTGCTAAATTACACTCTTTACATCTTTCAGGTATTTGCATAGAGAATTCTATAAATTTTTTGATATTTTCCTGCACTTCATCCATATTATTAAGCCTACCTAAAGAATATGTTAGCCAATAAGGACATGGCGTAACTGTACCATCAGGCAATATTGATATTCTTCTAGTACAGGCACCACAAAGTTTTCCATATTTTTCGTAAATCTTTACTGTCCATGGATACAAGTTTTCGTTAACTAGTTTATACACATTGTCTCTGACTTGATAGGTTCCGGGATCCTCATTCATAAATAGCAAATAGACTTTTTCTAGTGTTTTGGCTGATGGTTCATTATAACCGATGCTCCTGTAGCAGAACATTGCATAACCATAATATTTTGCAAAATTCAATATTTCCCTAAGATCTGGGTAATTATCATCGAAGATAGTAGATCTTATTGAGATTCTATCTGCATATTTTTTAGCATAAATTAAATTACTGTGGACTCTATTGAATAACCCAGGATTCTGTCTAAGGTGGTCGTGCTTACTCCCATAATAATCAAGTGAAACCCATATAGTGGTGTTGTCGTAGGACATTACTTCCTCTAGATATTTCTTAAAGAATACATCTCCATAAGTGCTGATGGTTATTTTTTCAAACATATCTGTTGCTTTCTTCAGTATTTGGGAGAATTCTGGATGTAGATAGGGCTCTCCACCTAGGATATTTAAATAT
>Ga0190314_1000778_pt1 | contig 10361 bp, 11 predicted proteins | sample 4870071112_MG_FD_165055 | JGI IMG/M metagenome (GOLD analysis project Ga0190314, IMG submission 165055) | Hydrothermal vent sediment bacterial communities from Southern Trench, Guaymas Basin, Mexico - 4870-07-11-12_MG | ecosystem: Environmental > Aquatic > Marine > Hydrothermal vents > Sediment ...
CTCTAATTTAAAGTAGATCCCAGTTCCCTTTAGCGTCTGTTGAACTTGTTCTGCAAATTCCACTAGGTCATCTATGGTTGGCATCCTTTTCCAAATATAGACATAATCGTATCCACCTGTGGTTGGTTTAAACCCCATACCAACCAGCCTAGAGGTTATGTCTGACGGATCTCCTCCATCAGAACTGAACCATACCTTGAGGAATGTTTTCATATAATTCACCATTTACCTAGTTATACCTACAAGGCCGGGGCCGGGCCTTGGGCTAGGTCCTGGTTCGGGCAATGGGCCTATTGGATTTATCTCAAATCCATAGCTAATATATTTGTCATCATCTGATTCCAGCAGTCCAAAGCTGTAGTTATCGTATAAGTACACATATAGGGTATAACCCCTTATCTGGCAGCTAGCGAATGCCTCTGTTGTGTTTAGTAGGATAGCATAATCTGAGTTCTCTATGGTTGTTTTATCTAATAACATTTTTTTGTCTATTGCCGAACAACCTTGACATGCCTCTATCTTTCCGGGAGCAGTTTCTAAGCTTCCGTCGTATGGCTCTTCATAATCAAGTAAACTTATCCCAGCAAGAGAACATTTGTATTTATCCTCTGAGACTTCCTTTACACCGGCTTTTGATTGTACGTTTGTCATGACAAGGATAACTACAACAGCAACAACTAAAATAGCTGCGAGTAGGAGCAGATACTCCAAAGCACCCTGACCTTTTCTACCGAGCACGAAACCACCTAATAAAATAACAGATTATCGGTTTAAATAATTTCTGTTAAATCTAGCTTTTTAAATAGTTGAATCATTAACTAGAATCATGAGGATAGCTTTTTTCACAGAGACATATATTCCACAGGTAAATGGGGTAGTGACTGGCATAAATTCCTTTGTGGAGGAATTAACCAGGAAGGGGAATGACATAGACATATTTGCCCCAGCTCCTGGTCCGGATAAATGGGATGGAGCAAAGGTGTATAGGTTCAAGTCCATAACGTTCTTTCCATATCCAGAGTTTAGAGCAGCGTTGCCTAGCTCTAGAGTGTATAAACTAGTCAAGAAGGGCAAATATGATATAATCCATACCCATGGACCATTTGCTTTAGGATATCAGGGTTGGAAAGCAGCTGTCAAGTTTGGTATCCCTCACCTCACAACCTTCCATACGCCTATTGCAGATTATGTTGGTTACCTGTTGGGTGGAAAGAATAGCCCGTTAGTGCCAATAGGCAAGGCAATAGCCTGGGCATACACTAGATGGTATTACAATAGGTTTCCATTAGTGTTATCACCTTCTTTTGCCATAGCTCAGCTTTTGAGAGATCAGGGCATAACTCCGGAAATAGAGATTGTCAGAACAGGAATAGATCTGAAAGAGTTTGACAGAGTGAAGAAGACAAAAGAAGTTAGGGATAAATTTGGGATAGAGAGGGATTACATAATCCACTCTGGAAGGTTAAGTCATGAGAAGAATGTGGATAACATAATCCATGCTTTCTCTCTTATTAAAGACAAAGTGGACGTAGACCTAGTGATAACATCCAGGGGGCCATTGTTAAATAAGCTTCAGTCCCTAGCTATTGGGCTAGGTCTGGAGGGAAGAGTTCATTTCACTGGATATGTTGACAGGGAGGATCAGATAAAACTTTTCAAGGAAGCTAGATTCGGGATAATAGCAAGCGATGCTGAGACTCAGGGATTAGTAATTTTAGAAGAGATGGCATGTAAAATCCCTGTTATAGGTTCAAATTATTTAGCCATTCCAGAGACAATACACGATGGAGAAAATGGATTATTGTTTAGAGTGTACGACACAAAAGACCTTGCAGATAAGATAGTTTGGTTACTAAATCACGAAAACGAAAGAAAAAGAATGGCAAAAAATGCTAGAAAGACGGCCGAAGAGAACACTAATAAGATATGGACGAATAAACTATTGGACGTTTATAATGAATTGGAATAGGAGGTGCCTTTATGATATACCTAGTAGTTGGCATATCAGGGGTTGGAAAGACAACAGTGCTCAATAAGGCAAGGGAAAAACTGCCAAACGTAAAGGTTGTAAACTGGGGTACTCTAATGCTAGAAATAGCTAAGGAGGATTATGGAGTAGAATCAAGAGACAAGCTCAAATTCCTTACTCCTGAAGAAACAAGAGAATTGCAAAAGAAAGTGATTCAGAAGATAAAGGATATGGGTGACGTTATAGTTGACACCCACCTTGGTATAGAGAGTCCTAGGGGTTTTATACAAGGAATTCCCAGCTGGGTAGCTAGAGAGTTAAAGCCAGACAGGTTGATAGTTGTGGAAGCTCCTCCAGAGGAGATAGCCAGAAGAAGAGCAAAAGACAAGGGAAAGAGGGAAAGAATGGAGGAGAGTGTGGAGAGTATAAGGATGCATCTAGATTTTGATAGGGCAATAGCAGCTAGTATAGGATACGAGCTGGGGATACCAGTAAAGATAGTTGTTAACATTGATTTGGACAAGGCGGTGGAGGACTTTTTGAAGGCGTTTGATTAAGGTGATTGAATGGAACTAGACGAGGCGTATGAGAGAGCTTTAGAGGATACTAGGGTGAAGGAGATAATGAGCAAGGGGTTTTATCTATCCTCAGCATTCATTGACCAAGATAACGCAGATGCCGTGGAAAAATGGAACTTGATATTCTTCAACCCCAAATCAGGTAACGTTGTTTCTGTTTCCGTTGCAGAGGACGGCGTAGAGATATCAGACGTTCAAAAACCGTTAAAAGAAGGGTTTTATGAGGAGATGTCTACAAAGGGAAAAGGAGATATTGAGGACATCCTAAAGATCATCAGAAAGGAGTTTCCAACGGAGATTGCAAAGCTGCTTGTCAGTATAAGAGGAGATAGCTGGGATATCTTAGTCATAGGGAGGAATCTCAAAACTTTGTTCATGAAGATAGACGTTGGGACAAAAGAGATTGTTAAGAAGGAGAAGGGGAGTTTAATAAGAAAGGCTTAACTCCCTAAACTTCCTTTATGTCTCTTATCAATGCCTCCACGTCTGCCTTCATAGCTTCTAAATGCTTTACTAGCCTTTCCTTTTCTTCCTCTAGCTTGTTCACTTTGCTGTATCTTTCTATGGCTTTTTCAAACATCCAGTAGTCTACCATTGCGTATGGGTATTGGTCCATTTTTTTGCATACGTCTGCCACAACCTCTTCAAGAAACCTGTTCATAGCCTTTTTTACTTCACTTTTTATCATTTTATCTGGGGCTAGGTATTTCCTCATTATGGCTACTACTCTAGCATTTGGGAACGGCAAGCCTTCTTCCTCTTGGGTTTCTTCTTGATTTTCTTTCACTTTTTCCTCTGCCACTTTGATCACCAATCAAGTTAACAGCTCAAAGATATTTAAATCATTCCAGAGTAATTCCATCAATGATAACTGAAAAAATGATATTAGACATGGGAGTTATTCTTGCCGTAGCTATGCTTTTAGGAGCAGTGCTTGAGAAGTACAGATTTCCGGCAGTTCTTGGTTATATCCTGGCAGGAGTTCTAGTTGGCCCAGTTTTTGGGCTTGTTCAGTCAAGTGAGGTTTTAGAGCTGTTCTCTGAAGTCGGAGTCATAATGCTTCTTTTCTACATTGGTTTAGAGCTTGATCCAGAAAGACTTAAGGAAGGAGGGCTGGCCGCATTTATCTTAGGCCCAGCCAAGATAGCTCTGAATTTTGGATTTGGTTTTTTGGTTGGGTTACTGTTTGGTTTGTCCATGATTGAATCGGCATTCTTAGGATTCATAATAATGATGAGTTCTACAGCCATAATTGGAAAATATCTGATGGATAGGAATGAAATGAAAACACTTGAGGCAAGCATATCCATAACTATGCTTTTAATAGAAGACTTCGTTGCTGTCTTGGTTTTGGCTGTTTTTGGATCTGCGGGAGCTCATGGAAATATCAGCTCAGTGATAATGACATCTGTTGCGTTGGTTTTGGTATTCATTTATGTTATATCTGAGTATTCTAAGCAGTTATTGTCATTCATTGAAAAGTTTGAATATAGAAAGCATATATCTTTGTACGCATTAGGTATTGTTTTTTTCTTGTCTTATCTAGTCAGCTTTTTTGGGCTACCAGCTGCCATTGGTGCTTTCCTTGCGGGTTACTTAATGTCAAAGATGGGCCATCACGAGTTAATTGAGAAGGAGTTGGGAACGTTTAGAGATTTCTTTTCTGCTTTCTTCTTTGTTAGTGTTGGAATGCTATTTGTAGTCCCTGATAGTCCTGTTTCGTATGGAATAATAGCATTATTGCTTGTAGCGTCTGTTATAGGGAAATACATAGCCTATGGATTCCTAGGTCATTTCTTAGGAATAGGCTCAGATTTATCTGCAAAGCTTTCAAATTTGATGGTTCCAATAGGTGAATTTTCACTGATCATTGCGACTCTTGCATTTAAGCTTAATCTACCCCATGCTCAGGATATACTCAACTCTGCAGTATCTCTTGGCTTGCTTACTGCGTTCTTATTGCCATACGCTATGAAATTTACACCTACTTTTTCTGCTTTCCTAGCTAGGCTTCCATCCAGTAAGAGGCTGTCCCTTGCAGGGTCATTATTCCATGCTGCTAGATCTAGTAAGGAGATGCATCAAACAATATCAAGTTTCTTCAGGGCGTTGGGACTTTACCTTATAGCTGGTTTCTCTGTTATATATTTAGTCACTATGATGAGTGCTAGGATTGAGTTTACATTATTTGGATACCCATCATCGGAAGTATTTGGATATCTAGCTATTGCATTCCTTATACCTGTGTTGTACGGCATTGTTATGAAGGTTAGATGGCTTGGCATAAAGCTGGTGGGTATTGCTGGACCATCCTTATTCCCAGACCTAAAGGCCTACCATATTATGTGGATGCAGTTTTATCTAGCAGATCTTCTTACTGGATTTACTTTGATAGTTATGTCAATACTTTTGGGTTGGATATGTATATTGTTTGCAAAGGATTATATAGTATTGCCTGTTTTGATATTTGCGTTGGGATTGATATATGCAGGCAAAGGATACTGGATATCAATGGAGAGTTATGAAAAGATAAAGAAGGGAATTAGAACAAAGGAAAGAATGAAAATGGTTGGAGGGAGGCTTAGATGACAAGGAAAATTTCAACAAGGAAGACTCAAAGGAAAGATTATCTAGATAAGGAGAGTTCAGATGACCATAGGGGTATTTCTGCAATTGTCTCTGTGGTTTTGCTTATAGCTATTGCGATCATAGCCGCGGTTAGTATTTATTTTTGGTCCTCTGGTTTGGTGACAAAGCAACCGACGCCTGAGGGCCCAATCCCAATAACTGCTGTTCCTTTGGACAATCAAGGCCATGTGGCTGTTGCAAACCTTGGTAACAAGCCATTGACACTTAGCAAGTTAAACTCTACTGCGGGTGTTGAGTGTGACTTTGGTGGGACCGTCACAATCCAGCCTGGAGGGCAGGCTATTTGTACTATTCCTCCAAAGTCTGGGAAGATTGTTTTGTGGGGTTCTGGGACAGGTTCAACAGAGATAGAGCTTTCTGGTGTTGCGGAGGTAACTGTTACGAGCTCGCCTGGATTTTCTGCACAGACATGGACAGATACTGGTTCATCTGGGACATATGCGAATACTACTAAGGGGAGCGTAAAACTTGCATCAAAGCAGTGGTGGGAAAAGAGAATAACATCATCTTCATCAGATGAGAAAGATGCCCAGTTGGTGGTTAATTCCTCTGATATTGTTCATATAATCTTCCGCAAAACAGATACTGATGAAAACATATATATGGCTCATTCGCCTTCTTGGCAAGCCAATGCTATCATTTCTTCGCCAGGCAACCAACGTTATGTTTCTGTTGATATAGATTCCAATGACGTGATTCATATTGTTTTTGAAGATTGGGAAAGGGGAGACACATATGATATCAGTTATGCAAATTCTTCATCAGGATGGCAGAAGGTTAGGATATTTGATTACAATATAATCGGAGACACAACTCACATACCTTCTGTTGCTGTTGGACCGACTGGTGAGGTCCACGCTGTGTGTGATACTGTAGGCTCTGTTTATTATACAAACTCCTCTTCAAATTGGACTAGTACGAAGATAAATACAAATTATGCAATACGAGCTAACATAGATGTAGACTCCAATAATGTGCCGCATGTGGTGTGGAGGGACGGATTAAATGATGGGAACATAATCTACACAAATGGTTCCTCCAACTGGCAGAAAACAACGATCTCAGTTTACCCAGGTCATGCAGAAACCATTGTTGTTGATGGAAATGATGTCATCCATGTTGCATGGGCCGCGCAGCTACCCTCTGGCAATTACGCAGTTTACTATACGAACTCCTCTTCTGGATGGGCTAATACGAGGGTTTCCTCTGCCTCTTTTTCATCCCTCCCTGCTGTTCATATACAATCCGATGCCAATAATGTTATTCATATTGCGTGGAGTGCAGCAAATGGCACAGACTATCGTATATACTATTCAAATTCTTCATCCAATTGGCAGAATGTTGAAATCGCTAATACTCCCTCCAACAGCAAGATGGGCCTTGTCCTGAGGAGCCTCTGGTTGGATAGCAATAACATAGCACATGTAGGATGGGAGGATTACCGTAGCGGAAACTATGACATCTATTACGCAAACTCAACCACCCACTACTACTCAACAGGAACATTTACATCCCAGACATTAGATGCTGGCCAGGTATCAAGCATAACTAATGTACAATGGACAGAGACAAAACCAACAGGGACGAATCTTACAGTTTCATTAGTCCTGAGCAACATATCAGACTTCTCAACAAACACAACAGAAACAGCAACAAACAATTCAGGCATAACAACGAAAGCCCGATACATAAAATACTTCCTGAACTTAACAACAAACAATCAAAGCGTTACACCGATTATGCATTCTATCTCCATAACTTACAAACCACTCTACACAAATGTAACGTATACAATAAACTATGCATCTGGCCTAAAATGGGTTGCACTAAATAGAAGTGACGGAACATTGGTAGCTAACGAAACAGTGAGTAACTGTGATACATTCTACACGAATACAGAAGAGGTTTCCACAGCCTATGACTACACCATTGTATACAAGGGATGCGATGATCAGACAAAGACGTATGCAGTGTCCTAATAGCTTTCAGCCAAGGTGATAACCAATCTTTTTGAGTATTTCTTTCCTTTCCTTTTTAGTAGCTTCGTCTTCGATTCCCTCTGACTTGTAGCCGTCAACTACGCCTATCACAGCTCTCCCTTGATCTGTCTCCGCCACCAAAACTTCTAGTGGATTGGAACTAGCTGCAAATATTTTGCATATCCCATGCACATGCTTTAAATCGTTCAGGATATTTAGAGGGTAAGAATCCTTTATCAGTGCCACAAACACGTGTCCGGCCCCTATTAGATAAGCTAGCTCTCCTGCCAGCTTTTCTAGATCTTTGTCATTTCCACTAGTTCTTGTTATCTTCATTGAGCCGTCGTTCATTGCTACACCGACTTTTATTTTTGAAGCAGATGCCATTAATGTTCTAGCAATATCATCTACAGTTTTCAACGAGAAATTACCTTGACCAATTATTGCTTCTACTCCAGCCTCCAGATCTATCTTCACAGTTTTTATCTCCATACCTATCCCCCCAATCATTCTTCAAATTCCTTCAAGATGTCTTTTCTAGGAATTCTAGCCAAAACTTCTTTTAGTATTGTTTTGTGTATGTCTTCAATTGATTTTGTTCCATCAATGATTATCCATTCTGAATAGTCACCGTACTTTCTGAATGGAGCCATTGTTCCATTTGCCATTTCTATGTAGGACTCTCTAACCTTTTCAAGCATTTCCTTGTTCCTTTCATATCTATCCTTTTTCTTCTTTCTTTTCATTGTCTCTTTTACTGGGACATCTACAAGGAAAACAAGATCAGGGAAGATAACATTTGACTCTATACTAGCTAGCCAGTTGACGCTAATATTTGGAAATACTCCTTGATATGCTATGTTTGAGTATATGTACCTATCTACAATCACAACCTTTTCCTCTTCCAAGGCCTTCTCTATATGCTTTTGGTGATGTCTCCTATCTGCAGCATAAAGCAATGCCAACGTCCCGTCGTCAACGTCTGCTTTCTTCTCTAAAAACCTCTTTATCAATTTGCCTATCGGCCCCTTGTAATCTGGGAAGTCTATATGCATTACTTTGAATCCCTTCTTTTTCAATGCCTTTTCAAGGAGTTTTGCCTGGGTTTCTTTTCCACTTGAGTCTAAACCTTCAAATACTATGAACATAGTTCCTGTTTTAGGCATTGGATTTTAAATTCCTTTCTCTTATCTATTATAAAATTATTAGGGGATGCTTGAGATGGAGAATCCAAAGTTGGGAATTGCATTCATAAGGGGTCTTAATATGTTCGGTAAAAGAAACATTAGCGAGTCCCAACTACGAAAGGTTTTGAAGGATATAGAAAGAGAGAACCACAAGGCGGTGAAATTTGTTGGAATCTATGGAAGGCACAAGGATATTATAGTTTTCAAGAAGACTGGAGTACATTACGCTACGGTTGGATATTGGATTGAGTCTAAGCTCGCTAACCTGCTTGGGGAGAAAGTTTGTGTAACTACTAGAAGTTTAAAAGTAGTAAAGGGGGTTGTGGACAGGTTCTAGTTTTCGCCATTTTACTCTTCGTCTTCTCCGCTTATTGCTAGTCCAAGCTCTCTTTTCAGTTCTCTATATCTGTTTCTTATTGTAACCTCTGTGACACCCGCTACTTCTGCGACTTCTTTTTGTGTTCTCCTTTCCCCTGTCATAACGCTTGCTATGTATACTGCAGCTGCTGCCACACCTGTTGGTCCTCTTCCACTAATGAGACCCTTGTTTATTGCTTCTTGCAATATCTCCTTTGCTTTTTCTTGCACTTTCCCACTCAATCCTAAGGCACTTGCAAACCTAGGCACATAGTAGATTGGATTTGTTAGAGGTACATCTACATACAGTTCCTTCTTTAGGAACCTGTATGTTCTTCCTATCTCTTTCTTTGAAACTTGAGAAACCTCTGTTATCTCGTCCAGAGTCCTTGGAATTCCATACTGCCTACATACCATGTATACTACAGCTGCCACAACGCTTTCAATTAATCTACCTCTTATTAATCCCTTCTCAACAGCTTTTCTGTACAGCAACGCGGCGGCTTCCTTTATATTGGCTGGTAGCCTTAGGTACGAGGCTATCCTGTCTAAATCACCAAGAGCAATAGTTAGGTTCCTTTCTATTGAGCTTGAGACACTGGATCTCCTATGCCATTTCCTTAGCCTACCCATTTGGCTAGCTGCTTGTGGGGAGAGTTTTGTTCCCCTTATGTCTCTATTGTATCTGTCTATTTCTGTAACTAAACCCTTATTTGGCTTTGTGTACTTAACAGGAGAACCAGTCCTTTGTCTTTTAGTTTTCTGGTAGGAGTCGAACGCTCTCCATTCAGGACCAAAGTCTATTAGACTTTCCTCTATCACCATTCCACAATCTTCACAAATCAGCTCTCCTCTTTCGTAATCCCATCTGAGATTTGTTGATCCACAATCAGGACATCTCATTCCTGAGCTTCTTTTTTCAGGAGCAGGCATTTCAGGAGTTATCTCCGTTTCCTTTTGTATTTCTGCTTCGCCTGTTCCTATTTCCTTACTTTCGCTGACGATTCCTTCCTCTGGCTTTTCGTATTCCTCAGGTTCCTCAATTGTAATTCTTCTTTCCTCTCCTTTAATCTCTTCTCCTTCACTCTCCTCTGGCTCAATCTTTTTTATGATTATTTCCTCTTCAACTTCTTTCTTCTTTTTCTTCACTTTCTTTTCCTTTCCTTTTTTTACTTCCTTCTTCCTCTTTCCCTTTGTAGCTTTCTTCTTGGTAGTCTTTTTAGTCTTTTTCTCAACTCTCTTTTTACTCGTTTTTTTCTCTTTTTTCTTTCTAGTCTTTACCTTCCTTTTCGGCTTGGCTTTTGCGGTTTTAGTTTTCTTCTTACTCTCCTTTTTAGCCTTCTTTACAGATTTTTTTGCCACTTTCTTTTTACTTTTCACTTTTTTTGCCTTAGCTTTTGCCTTTTTACTTACCTTACTTTTTTTCTTCTTGGCCGTCTTCTTTGGCTTATTCACCTTCTTCTTACTGGGTTTTTTACTTACCTTACTCTTACTTTTCTTTCCTTCCATCTTCTTACTTTTTCTTCTTTTCTTTTCCCCTTTCACTTTCTTCTTACTTTTTGCCATGCTACCACCTATTTTTGATAGTAATTTTCTTACCGAGAAACTCATTCTTCATCCCCTTCTTATCTTTATTTAATTC
>Ga0190314_1000780_pt1 | contig 10343 bp, 8 predicted proteins | sample 4870071112_MG_FD_165055 | JGI IMG/M metagenome (GOLD analysis project Ga0190314, IMG submission 165055) | Hydrothermal vent sediment bacterial communities from Southern Trench, Guaymas Basin, Mexico - 4870-07-11-12_MG | ecosystem: Environmental > Aquatic > Marine > Hydrothermal vents > Sediment ...
GTTTTTGCAGCCACGCAGGCATTTTCATCCTTTGCGGGAAACACGTGGTCTTCTCTAGTTTCTGATATAATTCCTCAGAAAAAAAGAGGAAAATATTTTGGACTTAGAAGTACGTTAATTTCATTCTCAACTTTAATCGTTTTTTACATGTATTCCTATCTAATTGATAATATATCTGCACCTTTAAATTATATTTATGTCATCTTAATTACCTTGACTGCTACTTTTTTAGGAATTCTTACATTAATACCTGTTGACGATCCTCCTTTAAAAACTATAGGAACTTTAAGTGAATTAAAGGAAGTTTTTACAGAAAAAAACTTTATGAAATTATCCCTTGCAAACATGTACTGGAATTTTATTTTGTTATTGACCGCTCCGTTTTTCTCGTATCATCAACTTAAAAACTTACACATTCCTCTTACTTATATTAGTTACGCAACAATTGCTATGTCTCTTTTATCTATGTTATTCTATTTTGTTTGGGGAAAATTAAGTGACAAGTTAGGAAATAAAACAATAATGGTTTTGGGAATTTTCTTTGTATCACTTACTCCGTTTTTTTGGATATTAATGAACGAACAACACTGGCCCTATGGACTTGTATTTGATGCAGTTATTTCCGGAATTGGTTGGGCGGCTGTAAACATTTCACTACTTATTCTTCCCATGGAAGCAGCTAAAAGAATTTCTCCTATGTATTTCGCTGTTTTCGGTTTTTTTGGAGGGCTTGGAGGACTAATTGGTTCGTTTTCAGGAGGGTATTTGGCTTCTTACTTTAACAAATTAGATTTCTACATTTCAAATTATCACATTTTTGGCCTTCAAGTTTACTTCTTAATAGAAGGTGTGTTAAGATTCTTAGCTATCCCTCTTTTTGCCAGTGTAAAAACACAAAAGTATGTTTCTCCAAAAATTTTCGTATTCAGTATTCTTAATATTATTGCAAGAAGGCCAACCCAAAGAATATATGAAAATGCCAAACTAGGAAATGTTTATATTTTGAAAAAAATGCCCCAAAAAAATAAAAGAATTCAAAGATGGTGGTAAATCTTTTCAAAGAAAAAGAGTGCCAAAATGGCACTCAAATGAACTTTTTATTCTTCTTCCTTTTCGTTCATTTTCTTCCCGTTTAAAAATCTTACCTCTCCTTCGCTCTTTAAAGGAATCGTTTTGTACTTTAAATTATGATGAGAAATTATTTTTCTTAAAGTTTTTGTCTTAGAACGCATTACTATAGATTCCGTTATAGCAATATTTTTTGAATATTTAACACCCTTTAATAAATCGCCATCTGTGACACCTGTTGCAGCAAAAATTACATTATCACTTTTTATTAAATCATCTGTTTTATATACTTTACTTGCGTCATAACCTTTTTCAGACATTAAATTTCTTTCTTTTTCATCTATTGGCCACAACTTCAGCTGAATTTCTCCTCCAAGAGATTTTAATGCTGCTGCAGCCAAAATTGCTTCTGGAGAACCTCCAATTCCCAGATAAATATTAACATAACTTTCAGGAAGAGCAGTTGCTATTGCAGCTGCAATATCTCCATCACTTATTAATTTTATTCTCGCACCAACTCGTCTTACTTCTTCAATGATTTCCCTATGTCTTTCCCTATTCAAAATCACAACGGTTAATTCAGAAATATCAATATTTAAAATAGCAGCTGCTACTTTTAAATTTTCTCTAATGGAAGCATTTATATCCAATCTTCCTGCTAGTTCTGGACCAACGGCCAATTTATATGAATAAAAAGTTGGAAGATATTCTATAGCTCCTCTATCGGTTGCAGCAATTACACTTATTGCATTTGGAAGTCCATAAGCAACTAATCTAGTACCATCGATAGGGTCAACAGTTATATCTAATTCAGGAGTGTTTTCTTCCCAATTACCAACTTTTTCACCTATGTAAAGCATTGGAGCTTTATCTTTTTCACCTTCTCCAATTACAACTACTCCCTGCATATCAATATAATCTAACATTCCTCTCATTGCATCACTTGCAACTTTATCCACAATTTCTTTATTTCCTCTACCCATATATCTACTTGCCATTAGTGCAGCTGCTTCTGTAACTCTTACCATTTCCAGAGTAATTTCTTTAGGTACCCTATCCAATTTTTTCACCCCCAATTTTGTATGACAATCAAAGACAATCAAATTATAATATTTTGTAACAAAAATGAAAAATTCTATAAATCTTCGTTAGTAGTATTTAATTATTAAAAATGATATTAAATTCATTTTTCCATGGCTAATCTTACTTTTTCAAAGGGAACTTCAATCCATTCTCCTGGAGACAAATTGAAATCACTCAATTTTAGTTTTCCAATTCTTATCCTTTTTATCTTTTTGTATTTTAAACCAATAACTGTAGTTATTAATTTTATTTCATGAAATTTTCCTTCAGTTATTGTAATTGATATAACTTCTTCATTTATTTTTTTTATTTTAGCTGGCGCAAATTTTGTACCGTTTTTCAGTTTTATACCTGCCTCTGCAATTTTTACCATCTCTTCTGTTAATGTTCCTATTACTTCTACTAAATATTCTTTTTCAATTTTTGATTTTGGAGAAATGATTTTATGTGTAAAAGTTCCATCGTTTGTTATTATTAAAAGACCTTCAACATCTTTGTCCAATCTTCCAACAATATGTAATTTTTTCAAATACGGATGATTTATAAACTCAAACACATTTCTTTCAAATTCAGATTTACTTGAAGTAAAACCAGCTGGTTTATTCATTACTATATACACATTATGATATGGGATTATCTCTTTTCCATCCAATAATATTTTTTGATTTTTACTGACTTCAAAAGAAGGATCTTTAACTATTTCGTTATTTACCAATACTCTTCCTTTTTTAATTATGTATTTAACTTCTTTTCTACTTCCAACCCCTGCGTTTGAGAGAATTTTATCTAACCGCATTTTTTATCGCCTCTGCAACTTTAACAGCTCTGTAATTTTCTTTTACATCATGAACACGTATTATATCTGCTCCATTCACAACACCTATTGCAGTTATTGCTAAAGTTCCCTCTAATCTTTCTTCAACTGGTAAATCCAGTATCATTCCAATCATGGATTTTCTACTTGCTCCCAATAAAATCGGATATCCTAATTCCTTAAATTTACTTAGATTTTTTATTATAAGTAAATTATCTGTTAGACGCTTACCAAATCCTATTCCTGGATCAATTATTATCTTTTCTATTCCATTTCTTTTGGCAAATTCAATTCTTTCTTTTAAAAATTCATATATTTCTAACACTGGATCTTCATAGTATGGATTTTTTTGCATGTCTTTAGGTGTACCTTTCATATGCATCAAAATAACAGGACAATCAAATTTTCTGATAACATTTACCATGTTTTTATCAAATCTAAGAGCGCTAATATCATTAACTATATCTGCTCCCACTTTTAAACTTTCATCAGCAACTTTAGATTTATAGGAATCTACAGAAACAATAACATCAAAATTTTTCTTTATAGTTTCTATTACAGGAACCACTCTATTCAATTCTTCATCTAATGGAACTTCTTCTGCACCCGGTCTTGTGCTTTCACCACCAACATCAATAATTTCCGCTCCATCGTCAATCATTTTTGATACTATATCAATTAATTTGTCTTTTTTTATTCTACTTCCAGGATAAAAAGAATCAGGTGTAGCATTCACAATTCCCATTATGTAAACGTGATCAAAATTTAATTTTTTTCCACTTTCTAAATCGTATTCCATATATCTCCCTCCTTTAATCTCATTTTATCATATGCTTTTTATTTTTATAATCAAATTTGATATAATTCTCCTGTCTTAACCTAAATAAGGAGGTGGGGGTATGACAATTTGGTTAATAGTGCTACTACTTTTAACCTTCTTTTTTATAGTATATTCAACAGTAAAATGGAGACTTCATCCTTTTCTTGCACTGATTTTTGCTGCTTTTATTTACGGTATATTATCCGGCATGAAATTTGGTGATATTCTGTCTTCTATTATAGCTGGTTTTGGAGGAACATTAAGTTCTATAGGTATAGTTATTGTTGCTGGAACAATCATTGGAGTATTTTTAGAAAAATCCGGTGGAGCCTATACAATGGCTGAAGCAATTTTAAAAATCACCGGAAAAAAGAACGTACCTCTTGCAATGGGGATAATCGGTTATATCGTTTCAATTCCTGTGTTCTGTGACTCTGGATTTGTAATCCTTTCTCCTTTAAACAAGGCTCTCAGTAAAAAGTCAAAAATTAGTTTGGCAGTTAGCGCTATAGCCTTGAGTCTTGGACTTTATGCAACACATACTATGGTCCCCCCAACTCCAGGTCCTGTAGCAGCTGCTGGAATTTTAAACGCTGATCTTGGCGTTGTAATTATTTGGGGACTTATTGTATCCATTCCTTCACTTATTATTGGTTGGCTTTTTGCTTTAAAATTTGGTTCAAAAATTCAAATTGATCCCGAACCAGAAATGTCAGAAGAAGAAATTTCACAAAAAATGAAAGAAGCTCCTAGTGCTAAAAAGGCTTTCTTACCAATTATTGTTCCAATTCTTTTAATTGTACTTAAATCTATTTCAGATTTTCCAACAAGACCTTTTGGAGATGGTAGTCTTAGAGCATTTTTAGGATTTATTGGCCACCCTGTTACTGCATTAATCATAGGTATATTAATTGCTCTATTCTTACCTAAAAAGCTCAGTAAAACACAAGTTTCTGTTGAAGGTTGGGTTGGAAAGGCTGTTCTTAATGCTGGTGTTATAATTTTAATAACCGGAGCCGGAGGAGCTTTTGGAAAAGTTTTGCAAAATTCAGGAATTGCGGGAGCACTTGGTGAAACTCTTACTAAGGCAAATCTTGGTATTTGGCTTCCATTCCTTATAGCCGCAGCTATTAAATCCGCACAAGGTTCATCAACAGTGGCTATTATCACCACAGCTTCTCTTATGGCTCCGTTGATGGCACCCCTTGGCTTTACATCCACAATTGCAAAAGCACTTGTGGTTGTTGCAATTGGTGCAGGATCAATGGTAGTTTCACATGCCAATGATAGTTATTTCTGGGTAGTTACACAATTTTCCAATATGGATGTTAAAACAGGGTACAAATTACAAACCTTGGGAACATTCTTAGAAGGGTTAACCGCTGCAGTAATTGTCTGGTTAATTAGTATTCCTTTGATTTAATCAATAAAAATCCTTAAAAATTTAGCCCCCTTAATTGGGGGCTTTTTTCATTCAGGGTAATTAACAATATTTTTTATTTCAATATTAATTTTTTTCAATGAACTGTAGATCCTTTTGTAAACCTTTCTGTACAATTTTTCATAGATTTCTACTTCATCTTTTTGAGGCTCATAAACTTTTGAATAATTTACCATGTTCTTTCCAGATTCAAAAATATCATTATAGATACCTACTCCAGCAAATACACACATAGCGGCTCCAAGCCCGGACATTTCATGAGTTTGTGTTCTATAGACTGGCAAATTAAACATATTAGCCGTGATTTGACAAATTTTTTCGCTTTGTGATCCTCCACCTGAAACCATTAATTTTTCTATTTTTATTTTTCCTTTTTTCTCTATTCTTTCCATACCATCTCTAAGAGCATAATTGATTCCTTCTACAATTGCTCGATATATGTGTGCTCTTGTGTGAACGTCTCCAAATCCAATCATTGCTCCCTTAGCATTAGGCATATCAAGGCCAGGAGTCCACATAGGATGCAAAATTAACCCATGAGATCCCGGCGGCACTTTATCCAATAATGGTTCTAAAAGGAATTCGGGAGAGATTCCTTTTTCATTAGCAATTTCTATTTCTTTGTTTCCAAATTCCTTCAAAAACCAGCTAACAAGCCAATATCCTCTAAATATCTCAATTTCAGGGTTGTAATATCCAGGAACAACCGCTGGATAAGGAGGAATAAAAGGAATTGTTTCGAAATATCTTTTAGATGTTGTTTGAACTGTCGCAGTTGTCCCAAAACTTAAGCTTGCCGAATCTGTATCAAAACATCCAACTCCAATAGTTTCACAACCTTTATCTGAACCAGAAGTAATAATTGGAATACCTTCAGGAATGCCAGTTTCCACTGATATTCTTTTTGATATTTTTCCAACCTCTACACATGGAAGCACTAACTCTGGTAACTTCTCGCGTTCAACTCCAAAAACTCGCCATCTCCAATGGTTTTTACTCTTTGTCCACTTTTGAGATTTGTAATCAAAAGGTATATGACCAATTTGCGATGCTTTCGAATCAATAAATGTTCCTGTAAGTTTATACAAAAAATATCCCGAAAGGAGCAAAAATTTATAGGTTTTATCCCATATTTCAGGTTCATTTTCTTTTATCCAATTAGGCTTGCTTTTTCTAAATGTTCTAATTGCAGTCTCTTTTTTATTTATTAAAGTAAAACCTATGTTTTCCCAAAAAGTCAGTGGATTTTTCTTCGAAGCAGTCCTCTGATCAAGCCATAAAATTGCAGGTCTTAATGGTTTCCCGTTTTTATCAACTAAAACAACAGTATCTCTTTGAGTAGAAACAGTAACACCAATAATATTTTTAAAATTTTCAAAATTTCTATCTTTTAATCTTTTTACAGCTATAATCAATGATTTCCAGTAAAACTCTGGATCTTGTTCCGCCCAACCATAAAATTTTGAAAAATAAGGAGGATTAAACTTAATCCTTTCCATATCCACCAAATGACCATTTTTATCAAATAAAATTGCCCTCAAGCTTTGTGTACCGCAATCTATACTAAGCGCTAATTCATTCAATTTATCTCCCCCCTAACTTTTTATGAGATTTTAAAAATATATAAATTTTGATTCCCAGAAGAAATCGTTATAAAAAAGAATAAGGAAACTAGAAACAGTACAACAATAACTACTCTAAAAGAGAACAAAAATTTATACTTTACTCTTTCAATAGTTATCACAAATAATCCAGTAATAAAAGCAACAAAAACATTCCAAGAAGTTTCAAACCATACTGGTCCCAAAGTACCAGCAATTCCAGGAAGAACAGACCAAATAATAGTAATTAACCATGGTACTAAAACATTCGAAAATAACCTCGAATACCAAAAATTTCTTTCCTGTCTTTTTCTTTTAATAACTAAATACTCAACTATGTTTGTTATCAAATATGCCCAAAAAGCAAGTTCCATATTTTGGAGTATTGTTTCATTCGTTCCAAAAAGGAAAATTAAAAACGTCCAATTTGCTAACTCAATGCCAAAATACAACCCTGAATAAATTATTAAAAAAGTAATTGCCTTTGAAAATATGTTCATAAAATCCCCCCATTCTCTTAAATAAGTTTATCACAAATATTAATTCAGTTTAAACTTAACTTTAAATTTTTAATAACTATTATTTTTTTATGGTTATTTTGATATTATAAATTTGGGATCAATAAAGGAGGGAATAATTATGAATCTTTTTGATTTACCAAAAAACATTAAAACTGTGGATGTTGCTCAACCAGTTTTTATGAAAGGTGAAAAAAAAATCGGTGTTTTGCTAATACACGGATTTACTGGAACACCTTATGACATGCTTTATTTAGGTAATAGATTAAACGAGAAAGGATACACGGTACTAATTCCAAGACTATCTGGCCATGGAACTTCCTCAGAGGACTTTTTGAGAAGTAATTGGAGAGATTGGCTGAGAAGAGTAATTGATTCTTATTTTGATCTTGCAGGTATTTGTGATAAAGTCTATGTTGCCGGTCTTTCAATGGGTGGGGTTTTAACATTAATTTTGTCAAGCATTGTTAACCCTCCCAAGGTTGTTACAATTGCAGGCGCAATAATGGTTAAAAGCCGGGAAATTAATTTAACGCCTTTAATTTCGCTTTTTTCAAAAAAATTTAAAAGGAAAAATTTTAATGAAAAATATGAAGAAAAAGATTTTAAATTCTTATCAAAAGAATACTGGCAATACAATTGGCCCTTACAAGCCAAACATTTGTTAAAACTCATGAAAATAGCGAGGAAAAGGTTAAAATATGTAAAATCTGATATTTTAATACTTGCCTCCGAAAAAGATGAAACTGTTCCAATAAAAGCTGCTAAATATATTTACAATAATGTGGCTTCTCAAAAAAGAGAGCTTAAAATATTTAAAAAATCTGGCCACGTTATGACTGACGACATCGAAAAAGAAAAAGTAGCAGAAAAAATTATTAACTGGTTCAATGAATAAAACAAGGGAGATTCAAAATGCTACCTTTTGAATACGAAAATAAAAAAATCAAAGTAAAAAGAGAAAGAAAAGAAAGGTATAATATTATATCTTTTGATACTCCTTATACTCCTGATGTTAAAGAATCAAGCAATATAATTATATACGAATATTTAGCTAAAAAACCTGTTTCCAATTTGATTTTTCTTCATGGAATTGGCAATGGTCATATTCCTTATTTAATGTGGTTTGCTGAAAAATTTAAAGATTATGGAATCAATACATATTTTCTTATTTTACCTTACCACCTGAATAGGGCTCCGTCTAATTGGAAAGGCGGAGAACCTTTTTATTCTGCCTCTCCTAAAAAGTGCGTTGTGAGATTTCATCAAGCTGTTATTGATGTTAGAAGAACAATTGATTATATTCAAATGATTTCCAATTTACCTATTTCAATAATGGGATTTTCATTTGGTGGAATGATTTCAACTTTATCTTTAGCTGTTGATAAAAGAATCAAAAAGGGAATTCTAGCCTTTACAGGTGGTAATTGGAGATGGATAAATTGGTATTCTCCCTATACGGAATCTGTTAGAATTGAGTACAGAACGCAGGGGAATGAAATGGGATGTAACAGCGAAGAATACTGTGTCAAATTGCGCGGAAAACCTGAAAAAGTAATTTCAAAATTCAAAAATATTGCAGATATTTTTAAACATCCAGTTGGATGCTATCATTATGATCCCATGACTTTTGCAAAATTTGTAGATCAGGAAGTACTAATGTTTACTGGATTATTCGATAAAGTAATTAACAAAAAAAGCTCCGATAGTCTTTATAGAATGTTTCATAATGCTAAAAGGATATACATTCCTTCCGGTCATAAATCTTCTTATTTCTTTAGAAAATTTATTGCTTTTAAAACAAAAAAATTCATTTTGAAGAATAACTAGATTAATTGTTTTAAGAATTTTTTTCTTTTAAGTTTAATATTATAATTAGTTCTGTGGTATTAAACATCAGTATAAGTAAAAATCCAAAAAATATTCCAAAATACTGTCCAAAAAATCCTATTAAATACGATGCACCTCCCGAAAAGAGCGATGTGATTGAAGAAGCTAAACTTAAAGCTATCCCTTTATTTTTCTTGTATTTTTCAATAATTATTGCTTGTATTGTGGGATAAGTTGTTGCATAAAAAAGTCCTGTTAAAAACACTAAAAAAGAAGTATTAAATGTGGTATTAGATAAAAATACTGTAAGGCTAGAAAACACCAGTGAAAGACTAACTATAATAGTTAACCATCTTTTATATCCAAGTTTTTCAGGAGTTTTGGCAAGAAATAGTCGTCCAAGAAAAAGCCCCATCCACAAAAACGACGGAAAAATTGCAGATTTTGAAATCTCAAAGTTTCTAACTTCATGTAAAAACACCGAAATCCATGAGGAAAAGTTCATTTCATAACTTACATAAAATGAAAGTGCCAAAATTAAAATTACCAGTGAAAAATTTATACTACCTCTCAATGGGGCTTTTTCCTTTAGATATTCCCCATGAATTTTTTTAATATTATCTTTTATGAATATTAAAAGAAAAAATGGAATTAAGCTAATTAAAAAGGCTATACCGAAAGTAGATTTCCAAAAATTTGTATATTTTAAAATAATAGAAGAAAGAATTGGGCTAATAACTGCACCTATTGCAAAAGCCGAATGAAGTATATTTAATTTTTTTGCTTTTTTACCATCACCTGAAACTCCTATTAAAAACGGGATACATACTTCTATAGCCGCTCCTCCAAAATTCATCATGATATACCCAAATATAAAAAAAAGAAAAGAGTTCATCATAAATAACAAAAATACACCAGAAGTAAAGATTAAACCGGCACTTACAACAAGAATGAAAGCATTAAACCTTTCTAATAAATATCCAAACAAAAGTGAAGCAATTAAAAAACTTATTGAACCCAAACTCAAAGAAAACCCCACTAATGAATGATTAACTACATAATTTTTTTCAATCACAGGAATTAGTGGACCAATAAGTACAAGGACAAATCCAAATGTAAAAAAATTTAATAATCCATATAGATCTATCAATTTTTCTCTCATAAGTAG
>Ga0190314_1000782_pt1 | contig 10331 bp, 14 predicted proteins | sample 4870071112_MG_FD_165055 | JGI IMG/M metagenome (GOLD analysis project Ga0190314, IMG submission 165055) | Hydrothermal vent sediment bacterial communities from Southern Trench, Guaymas Basin, Mexico - 4870-07-11-12_MG | ecosystem: Environmental > Aquatic > Marine > Hydrothermal vents > Sediment ...
CTCTAAGTGTCATTATCTTTCCAGCCTTAACTACCTGGTTTTTTGATCCTATTCTTGCGAGTCCAACTCCTATTAAACTCGGTTTTACGATATTCTCCTTTCTTAAAGATTCCAGTTTAAGTAGGATGTCTATGGCCTCTCTAATGGTCATTGCCTTTTTTGATTCAGCTTTATAGTCTAGAAAGAAGATTGTATGTAATCCTCTTCTTAAATTTTCTTTTAAGACATCGTATGGTGTTTGGGGGAAGTAGTAGTCTTCTGGATATACTATGGTTACGCTTTGACCAAACTTGTAGTATTGTAGTCCTGTTAGACCTGGTATTGTTGTTATTATGGAAATTCCATTTACTACTTTGGTTTTTACACCTCTTTTTTCGGCTTCAACTCTTAATGATATATGTGTTGTTGCTATGAATGGGTCTCCTAATACGAGTATTGCAACATTTCTTATTCTGGCTTCCTCAATTATTCTTTGTGATTCTTCCTCTAGTGTTCTCCTAGATACCTTCCTAATCTTCTTACCTATGTACTCCTCTAGTTTCCTAATGTCTAGCCATGGTATGTAGTTTGTGTATGCATCTAAGTATAGTATGTCAGAGCTTCTAGCTTCCTCTAGACCTTCCAGTGTCATCGTGTATGGAGGATTTAATCCTAACCCTATTATTTTCAACATTTTAATGTCCATGAAATCCTATCCTAGCCTACTTTGTTAATGTTATGCTTGAAATTTTATATTTAGCTTCTCAACTTTAAAATGGTGTTATATTATGAATTGGAGAGAGATAGAGAAGGTACAGCCCCTAACCAATATTGGAACGGCAGGTCATGTAGATAATGGTAAAACTACTCTTGTTGAAGCTTTAACGGGTAAATGGACTGCATATTTCTCGGATGAACTTAAGAGAGGTATTACCCTTAAACTTGGTTATGCTGACTGTACAATACTTAAATGTCCTGAATGTCCTGAAATAGAATCCTATACTACGGAGGCTCTAAATCCTGAATTTCTCTGTAAGAGGTGTGGTTCAAACCTAAATGTTGAGAGGAAAATTTCGATTGTTGATGTACCAGGTCATGAAAGCTTAATGGTTATAATGCTGTCTGGCGCAACCTTAATGGATGGTGCTTTACTTGTTGTCGATGCATCTCGTAATGAACCTTTACCACAGACTAAGGAACACTTTAAAGCCTTAGAGATTATTGGTGTTAGAAACATTGTTGTAGTACAGAACAAGATTGATATCACACCTAAAGATAAGATAATCGAAAATTATAAGCGTATAAGGGAGTTCCTTGAAGGTACTTGGGCTGAAAATGCACCTATAATCCCCGTTTCAGCTTTACATAAAATTAACATTGATGTCTTACTCTATGCAATACAGAAATTCATTCCAACACCTAAGAGAGATCCCTCAAAGCCTGCTCGAATGCTTATTGCTAGAAGCTTTGATGTTAATAAGCCAGGTACACCCCCTGAGAAACTAGTTGGCGGTGTGGTTGGTGGAACACTCATTCAAGGTAGATTAAGAATTGGTGATGAGGTTGAAATAAAACCGGGTATAGCCGTTAAGAAACATGGTAAGGTTTATATTGAACCTATATACACTGAAGTTACAAGCTTAAAAGTTGGTGAGGTTAATGTTAATGAGGCTTATCCTGGAGGTCTACTAGGTGTAGGAACATCTCTAGATCCTGCACTAACTAAAAGAGACTCTCTTGTCGGCCAGATGCTTGGTGAACCAGGAAAGCTGCCACCAACCAGACAGGAATTAAGTATTGAAGTACACCTCTTCAAGCATGTTGTGGCTTTCGACGAGAATGTTAGAGTTGAACGGGTTAAGAAAGGTGAGACATTAATGATTAATATTGGTACAGCAGCTGTAGAAGCATTAGTAACTAGTGTTAGAGAAGGTGGAACATATGCTGAACTTAAATTAACGATTCCTGTATGTGCTGAAAGGGGTATGCGTGTTGCCATTAGTAGGAGGATACCTGATATATTTGGAAGAGGACCTCCTAAATGGAGACTTATTGGTTGGGGCCTCGTTACAGATTAAACTAAGCCTTCAACCTCAAGTTTCTTATATGCTCTAATATATATTATTGGTAGCCTTTTCTCTCTCAGTCTTCTCCATATCTCCTTATCGCCTGTAGCAACTATTGCATTATATTTCTCGGCCAATCTTACTAGAGCTTCATCTATTGTTTCACCCTCTCTTAAATCTTCGCTTAGTACTTTTACGTTAAGTCTCTTTAGAATTGCTCTTGCAACCTTACATGCCTTTTTTAATTTGAGACTCTTCTGCTCCAGCCTTTCAAGTTCCTTTAGGCAGAATGATGGTATGTATAGTTCATACGCAAACTCTATTTGACTTAGAAGTTTATCAATATTCAACTTTAACATTATGGGTGCTAGTATAAAATTTGTATCGAGTATTATCATCTTTCTCCTCGTACTCTTAGGCTTAGACATTATAGCCTATTGCATAATTACTAGCTTAAATTTAAAAGTAAGATGCATTTTTAAATTATACTGAATCATGTAGGAATACTGTTAATTGAGGTGCGAATCCATGTTTTATAAGATTAAGGTTTCAACTATCGTCAGAATACCTCCATACTATTTTGATCTTCCCTTAAAGGAGGCTGCTTTGAGAGTCTTAAGGGAGGAGTTTGAGGGGCATGTTGAGGAGAATCTTGGTTTGATAATAGCCATTACTGATGTTAACGTGAAGGAAGAGGGTTTTATACTTCCAGGTGATGGAGCAACATATCATCAAGCAGAATTTGAAGCTCTGATATTTAATCCAAAAATAGACCTACAAAGATATGTTTATGAGGTAGTTGAAGGTGAAGTAATGCATGTAGAAGACTTTGGAGTGTTCGTAAGGTTAGGACCTATAGACGCTTTAATCCATATATCACAAATCTATGATGATAAATTTAACTATAACCCTAAAGAGAGATGCTTGGTTGGAAGAGATACAGGATACATGGTTAAGGTCCATGATATTGTTAGAGCAAGGATCATAGCTTGTGAAATTAGAGGTCATGGCTCAATACTTGGTGAAAAGCCAATTAAAGTTGCTTTAACTACGAGACAACCATTCTTAGGGAATATAGATTGGATTAAGAAGGAACTTGAAAGAATATATGGTAAAAGTAAGGAGGTTAAAAGTAAATGAGGCGAAGAGGAATTCTTTCAACATATGTTGCCTGCAGAGACTGCAGGTTTATCTTTAAACCTGAAGCAAAGAAAGGTGCGCAAATAAAATGTCCAAATTGCGGCTCAACAAATATAAGTGATGATTGGAGCGGACTAGTAATAGTATTAGATCCTGAAAAATCTGAGATAGCAAAACTACTTAATATCACTAAGCCGGGAAAATATGCTTTAAGAGTTAGGTAGGTCCAGTTGTAATGTTCCTCAAAATATCTGAAAGAGATAGGGAGAGGCTAAGAAAACCTTTAGGCATACTTCTACCATACGATTTTAAGCGGAATATTGAAATATTGAAGAAGTATCTAAGACTACATAAACCAAGCATGATCATTAGTGTAGGTGACGTAGTAACAGCCAATCTTTTAAGGCAGAACGTCACTCCTAAAGTTGCTATTGTCGACTTTAAAACTTTAAGAAGCATGATTCCAAATGAAATTAAGGAGTTTATAGCTAGAGCATTCACCAATATCTTAAAATGTAAGAATCCTAGAGGATGTATAACCTATGAAGCTTATAATACCCTGAAGAGGGCTATTAACAGCTCAGGAAATACTCTAATAATCGTTGATGGTGAGGAAGACCTACTTGCCCTAGCTGCCATAATTCTTGCCCCTGAAAACTCAATCATAATCTATGGTCAACCAGGCACAGGCATGGTCCTAGTATTTACTAGTAGGGAGAAAAAAGATAAAATAAGACGTTTAATTGACGAGATAAGGAGGAGCTACGATGTCAGAAAAGGAACTTAATGTTAAGATAATTAGTGAAAGAGAGAATAAGTTAATCGGCAGAAAAGAGCTAACAATAGAGATAGAACATATTGGTAAGAGTACTCCATCTCGATACGATGTTAGAAAGTATATTGCCGAACTACTCAAAATACCCTTAGACTTAGTTTATGTAAGAAAGCTTCGAACAGAATACGGCTGGGGTAAGACCGTAGGTGAAATTCACATTTATAATGATATTAAGCGAGCTCTAAAATTTGAACCTGACCATATTAGAATCAAGAATTTACCTAGAGATCAGAGAAGAAAGATACTTGAAGAAATGAGAAGAAAAGGTGAGTGAGGAGGCGCTAGAGTATGGCTAGAGCCCATAAAAGATATGAATTTGACTATAAGACTGGGAAGATAAAGTTTAAGAATAAATTCTGCCCAAGATGCGGTAGAGTTATGGCTTATCATAAAGTTCCTGTTCCACGATGGTACTGTGGATATTGTCATTATACAGAATTTATAAGGGGTGAGAAAGGATAAAGTGTGAAAAAAGCGAGGAAATAGTTCTAGGTATAGAGTCTACGGCACATACATTTGGGGTTGGTATATTTTCAGATAGAAGGGGAATATTAGCTAATGTAAATAGCGTTTACGTACCTACTAAAGGGGGAATAATACCCCGTGAAGCAGCTAGACATCACATAAACGTTGCCTTTAAGGTATTATCGGAAGCCCTCAATAAAGCCAGGATTAAACTTATAGATTTGAGCGCTATAGCGGTAGCTCTAGGTCCCGGAATGGGGCCCTGCTTAAGGGTAGGTACTTATATAGCTAGATTACTAGCCAAGCTACTTAGAAAGCCTTTAATTCCTGTTAACCATGCTGTAGCTCACATTGAAATTGCATGCTACGTTACTGGTGCGAAGGACCCTCTATTCGTATATGTTTCTGGAGGTAATACGTTGCTAGCTGCATTTGTTGATGGTAAATACAGAGTGCTAGGTGAAACATTAGACATGCCTCTAGGAAACCTCATAGATACTTTTGCTAGAGAGATAGGACTACCCCAACCAGGAGTTCCTCATGTAGAGAAACTAGCGGAGAGAGGTAGGAGGATTATTGATGAGTTACCTTATATTGTCAAGGGTCAAGACCTCTCATATTCAGGACTACTAACAGCTGCTTTACGCTTGTTAAGAAAAGGGAAATATCCCATTGAAGATATATGTTTAAGTCTGATAGAATACGCTTATGCAATGTTAGCTGAGGTCGTTGAGAGGGCTTTAGCATTTACAGGTAAGAGGGAGGTGCTTTTGGCAGGCGGGGTTGCTAGAAGTAGAAGGCTTCAGGAGATAATGAGGAAGGTTGCTGAAATGCACGATGCTACATTGAAAGTGTGTCCTTTTGAGTATGCAGGTGATAATGGCGCTATGATAGCATATACTGGTATGCTTGCATACAAGCATGGCATTGAGATAAGCATTGAAGAAAGCGTTATAAGACAGAGGTGGAGAATTGATGAAGTTGAAATCCCTTGGAGAATTAAGCGTCATTAAGACAATATATAAGGGTGCGGAAGCAGTAATCTACCTTGCATACTTCAATGGTGAAATGGTCATTGTTAAGAAGAGAATACCTAAGCCATATAGGCATAGGGAACTTGATAGAATAATTCGTCTAAGGAGAATGCTACATGAAGCAAGAATGTTACACTACGTCAAGCGACTTGGAATACACACTCCAACACTAATAGACATAGACCTTAAAGAGTATGCCATCATAATGGAGTATATTCCTGGAGTAACCTTAAAAGAACATCTTTTAAGCTCTAGAGAGCTAGATTCTAAGCGAATTGGCTTGCTCAGGGAGTTAGGTAAGATTATGGGAATACTCCATGAAAATAATATAATGCATGGCGACCCTACTATTGCGAATGTAATAGTATTAGGCAATGAGCTAATATTAGTTGACTTAGGGCTCTCTAAAAATACTAGTGACATAGAGGATCACGGAACAGATATGCATCTACTTCTTAGAATTCTTGAAAGCACATTTGGCCATATGGGAGAGTTAATGTTTAAACATGTTCTTGAAGGTTATGCCAGCATCAGAGGCTCGGATACTGCCATGAACATACTCCGGAAAATATATGATATCAGGAGTAGAGGTAGATATGTTAAATTCAGGGGTAAGAGTGTATGGCAACTATAAACTTCATTACAGGGAATCCCCATAAGGCTCTTGAAGTTAAACATATACTCTCCGAATACAACATTGAAGTCCGCGTTGTCAATTATCCTAAGATAGAGATACAAAGCGATACCTTAGAGAAGATTGCCTGTTACGCAGCTCTCCAAGCAGCTATTGCGTTAAATATTCCCGTAGTTGTCGAGGATTCAGGATTATTCATATGCTCCCTAAACGGGTTCCCTGGACCTTACTCAGCCTACGTGTATAAGACCATCGGCTTAAAAGGTGTCTTAAAACTTATGGAGAATGTTAAGGATAGAAGAGCAAAATTTGTATGTGTAGTAGCATATGCAGAGCCTGGAGGCTACATTAAATTATTCAAGGGAAAGGCCGAAGGCTACATATCCTACACCATTAGAGGTAAGGGTGGATTTGGCTACGATCCAATTTTCATACCAGTTGAATTCGGGAATAAAACTTACGCAGAGTTAACGTTAAATGAGAAATGTTCCATCTCACATAGGGGAAAAGCTTTCAGGAAATTTGCAAAGTGGTTTACTTCTGAAAGAAGATAATTTTAAAAGGTGCTACTTAGACTTAATAGTCTCAGGAGAGGAGATAGATTATGAGAAAAAGGAAAAAGAAAGGAAAGTCGCACTCGACAAGACCTGCACGAGAAGGCCCTCCACCATGGCTAAAATATAAGCCTGAAGAAGTAGAACAGCTGGTAGTAAGCTTAGCTAAAAAAGGATATGGCCCCTCAATGATTGGTATCATACTTAGAGACCAATACGGCATACCATTAGTTAAACAAGTAACAGGGAAGAAGATTACCCAAATACTTGAAGAGCATGGACTAGCCCCAGAAATACCCGAAGATCTTGCAAATCTCATTAAAAGAGCTATGCGTGTTAGGAGGCACCTCGAGGAGCATCCAAAAGATTATCATTCAAAGCGAGGTCTAGAGTTAATAGAGTCAAAAATTCGAAGGTTAGTCAAATATTATAAACGCGTTGGAAAATTACCACCAGATTGGGAATATAAGCCAGAGAAGATATCAATATTCGGCTAATCCTCTCAATTACAGTTTAAAATAGGTTAAGACAACTAGTAGTATCTTAGGATATGAGCTGGTATGAATCATTAAATGTATTATGTGAGGAACTACTCGAAATATTAACTGAATACTCGAATATTGGTAAGCCTGCACTTCTAATATCACATTATGATACTGATGGAATTTGCTCAGCAGCACAAGCAATACTACTTCTAAAGCAACTTGAAGTTAAATTTCACCTAAAGATAGTTAACTCCATAACCCCCATGCTTTTAAAGGTATTAAAGAACCACTATAATAAATATGATCTTATAATGTTTCTTGACTTAGGCTCCTCAGCTAAAGAATTATTGATTAAACATAGCGATCTATTTAGTAATAAGTTTCTCGTGATAGTTGATCACCATGAGACAAACAATGTTGAAATACCTTGTGCAAGATTTTTAGAGTTAAATCCCAGACTTCTAGGATTAGATGGGCAAAGTGAAGCTTGCACTTCATCCATGATGTATATGCTTCTTAGAAAGCTTAGTGTTGACAACATTAAATATGCTAAAATAGCCATTACTGGAGCTATAGGTGATAGACAAGATAGAGGTGAAAAATTTAGCCTTAGAGGACTGAATAAGATGATAGTATCTGAAGCTTCAAAACACGACTTTATAAAAGAAGTATTTTCCTTAAGACTTCCAGGCATATGGTCAAAGCCATTAATAGAGGTCCTTCACGACTGCTTCATGCCATTCTTACCTGGTCTTACAGGTAACTTATCTGCATGCCTAGAATTTGTAAAGAGCGCGGGTATCACGGATAACCCTGAAAAAGTATTTTTTGATGAGCTCAGCTCTGAAGAGAAGAAGAAGTTTGTATCGTATCTTGTTCGCCATCTAGTTGATAACGGCTTAGATATGAGAGTTATCAATAGTATAGTCGGCTACTCATATATCTTTCCAAGAGAGAATAGAGAGCTTAGAGATTCAAGGGAGGTTTCAACCATAATTAATGCATGTGGTAAGATGGGAGTAGAATATTTAGCTCTTAAACTTTGCCTAGGAAAAGTAGATGATAAGGATTTTGATGAGATAAAAAAGATTCTCCTAGGATATAGAAGATACATATACAATATGATATCAAATGTTATGAAAGGTAGATACTTACAAGTTCTAAGCGATGTCATAGTGTTTCACGGCGAAAATGTTAACTTAAGAGAGAGAGTTTCAAGCACAATAGCTTCAATAGCGGCTTCATCAATATTTCCATCTGAGAATAAGGTAATTTTAGTCTTTGCTAAAAGCGAATTTGAAGGATGGTTAAAGGTTTCCCTTAGGATACCAGAATATAGCAGTTTAAAAGGTTTAGATTTAGGAAGCCTTGTTAAGGAGGCGGCATCTATGGTAAAAGGGTTTGGCGGTGGACATGAAATGGCCGCTGGAGCCCTTATACCAATTAGTGGTAAAGATACATTTGTTATGAAGCTTAGGTCTTTGATAAGGAAGAGCATATAATTACTGGTGGTTTAATAATGTCTCAGCTTAAGCTAAATATGGAAATTGTAGGTTTACCAGGAAACTTAGTGAAAAGATTCACATATTTCCTAAAGAGTTGCTTAATAGTAAAACCTTACTTTAAATATAATATTGAGGTTGAAGAATTAGGTAAGGCCACAATACTTAAGCTATCATTTGATGTAGATGTAGAGAAATTATGTATATTAGAGGATGTTCTCGACCTCATAATGGCATATATAGGTGAAAACTTAAAAGCTTAAAGTAAAGTCTTATTGAGGTTAAGTTATGCCTAGAAGAAGACCTTCACCTAGGAAAGATAAGTGGTCAAAGAAAATGTGGTTTAGAGTATTTACACCACCAGCTTTTGGCTTAAAAGAGATAGCTTATGTACCTGCTAATTCTCCAAAGCATCTACTAAATAGAACCCTTGAAGTTAGCCTATTTGAGTTAACAGGCGACTTCAACCAGCAACATATTAAATTAAAGTTCCAGATAAAGCATGTTGAAGGCGATAAAGCATATACACAATTTAAAGGTCAAGAGTTGACAAGGGACTATATTAGAAGCATAGTTAGGAGAGGTACCTCAAAAGTTGAAGGCTTTTTCGACGTATACACTAAAGATGGTGCACTACTAAGAGTTGCAGGCCTAGCAATAACCTTAAGAAGAGCTAAGGTTTCCCAAAAGAAGGCAATTAGAAAAATAATGAAAGAGATAATAGAAAAGAAAGCTCAAGAACTCACCTTTGACGAGTTCATTAGAGAATCTGTCTTGGGTGGTATAGCTAAGGAGATTTTCGAAAAAGCAAGGAAAATCTATCCGCTATCAAAAGCTGAGATAGAGAAAATTAAAGTACTAAAGTTTCCTGAAGTAGACTTAAGGGAGATAGTTAAGAAGTTAGAGGAGAAAATGTCTAAGGAGAAGGTTGCTGAAAAGACGCCAATATCATCCTAAATACATACCCAACTATGAGAATCACATTTCTAGAACGAAATGTTATTAAAAAGAATTATCGTAGGTGTCCTTTAAAGATAGCTTTATGTTACCCTGGGCCCTATAGGGTAGCTGTATGCTCCCTAGCATACCAAATGCTATACCAAATCCTTAATAGAGAAGAGGATGTAATATGCGAAAGATTTTGCATAGAAGACTGGAATTATGAGCCAAGATCCCTCGAGTCTTTAAGGCCACTTCGAGATTTCGATATAATAATCTTTACAATCCCATATGAAATACAATACCTAGACGCTCTCAGAATACTTGTAAATGCAAATATAAGCTTAGATCCTAAGAGTAGACGTCAAATTATTTTCTATGGTGGAATTACAGCATTTGAAAATCCAATACCTCTAATTCCAATATTTGACGTAGCATGTATTGGCGACCTTGAAGTTTTAATTCCTAAGTTACTTAGGGTTTTAAGGGAGGAGTTTTTACCCAACCATGATAAGGATAGGGTTATTCATGCGCTAAATGAGGTTAATGGGTTCCTAACTTTACCTAAAGTTATAGATGGTATTAAGGTGAGGAAAGTCATAAAAAGAAGGCTCGGAGAAACATTTAGGCCTGTAACACAATTTATGCCTATTCAACCCCCAAGTAAAAGCCTTGAACCCATATATGGAGCTTCATAT
>Ga0190314_1000783_pt1 | contig 10327 bp, 9 predicted proteins | sample 4870071112_MG_FD_165055 | JGI IMG/M metagenome (GOLD analysis project Ga0190314, IMG submission 165055) | Hydrothermal vent sediment bacterial communities from Southern Trench, Guaymas Basin, Mexico - 4870-07-11-12_MG | ecosystem: Environmental > Aquatic > Marine > Hydrothermal vents > Sediment ...
TTTAAGACAAACTCAAAATAAGGCGTATTGAGCTGATAAAAGAATCCCCCGCACCGCTAAAAAAAAGGGGTGAGGGGGAATTTTTTTTAAAACTATCTTTTTTTATCCTATTACACAAAGCACAGCGCCCTTGGGTACTGAGTCTCCGCTGCTGCAGGTAATCTTTTTAACTGTTCCGCTAACCGGAGCAGGCAGGGCATTTTCCATCTTCATAGCTTCAAGAACTACGATGGTCTCTCCTTCATTAACAGAATCTCCCACCTTTTTTTCAACAGCCACTATCATTCCTGGCATGGGAGCTGTAAGGGGTGTTCCCTCAGCGCTTGCCACAGCTGGAGCAGCAGGTGCAGGAGCTGCAGGTGCCGATTTTCTGGCAACAGGCGCTGCAGCCGGAGGAGGCGCAGTCGGTCTTCCCATTGCCGGAGCAGCCGGAGGAAGTCCGGGAGCCACAGGAGCTACGGGTTGAATAAATACACCTGTAGGCGGTCCGGCAGGTTCATCAACTTCAACCTCAAAATATTCACCGTCAACAAACACATTAAATGTCCTGAGGTGCTCTGTTTTAAGGGGAGCATCTTTGTCTGATTTTTTAACAACATTACCTTTTTTTGCTTCTTCAAGAGTCATCGGTTTTACCTCCATGGGTGGTTCCTCTAAACCATATTTCCATTTTAAAAATCTTTTTCCTGTAACAGGGTAAATAGCATAAAGAATTTCATCATCCAGATCTTTTGCAAGATCTTTGATTTCTTCCTGCGCTTTTGCGAGTTCAGGCTCTAAAACTTCAGCAGGTCTGCATGTAATCGGTTTTTCACCTCTTGAATATCCCTTAAGAGCTTTTTTCTGAAGTTCCGGGTTAATCGGCACGGCAGTTTTTCCATACAGCCCGTAGCACAGGTCTTTTACCTGGGAGGTAATCATTTTATAACGCTCATTTTCATCATCAAAAAGAACATTATTAACCGTTTGTATGCCGACAATCTGACTCGTTGGGGTTACAAGGGGAATCTGTCCCAGATCTTTTCTTACTTTTGGCAGCTCCTCAAAAACCTTATCAAGCTTGTCAATTGCATCCATCTCCCTGAGCTGGTTAACAAGATTGGAAAGCATACCGCCAGGTGTCTGATGCAAAAGCACATTAATATCGATAATAGAAACCTTGGTATCATCAAGCAGATGCTTGTATTTGGGAAGAATCTCCTTTTCCAGGATTTCATTGATTTCAGCGAGCTGCATGATATCGAAACCTGTATCTCTGTTTGTTCCGAGCAGTGACATGACAAGAGGTTCAATAGCAGGATGTGAAGTACGGTACGCATAGGGAGACATGCATGTGTCAAGTATATCGACCCCTGCTTCAACAGCTTTTAAATGGGACATGGGAGCCATTCCTGATGTAAAATGGCTGTGAAGATGAATCGGTACCGAAACAGTCTCTTTTAATGCTTTGACAATAGCATAAACATCATAAGGGGCTATAAGGCCGGCCATATCCTTTATGCATATGCTGTCCGCGCCCATAGCCTCAAGGTCTTTTGCTTTTTTAATGTAATAATCCAGGTTATAGACATCTCCGCCCATTCTTGGCTCTGTCATGGAGTAACATATACATCCCTGAAAATGTTTTCCGCACTCTTTTATGACCGGCACAACCGTTTCAAAGTTGCGATAATCATTTAAGGCGTCAAATGTTCTGAAAATATCCATGCCGTTTGCAGAAGCTCTGTCCACAAAAGCCCTGGCAAGATCATCAGCATAATTTCTGTAACCCACCAGATTTTGTGCCCTTAAGAGCATGGAAAAGGGGGTTTTTTTGAAATACTTTTTAAGAGTTCTTATTCTTTCCCATGGGTCCTCATTTAAAAAGCGGTGCATGGTGTCAAAGGTTGCTCCGCCCCATGTTTCAACAGCCCAGAACCCGACTTCATCCATAAGCTCAGCTACAGGAATCATATCTTCGGTGCGTCCCCTTGTCGCAAAAAGGGACTGATGCCCGTCGCGGAGGGTTAAATCCATAATTTTAACCGGATTTTCAGCAGCTGATCTATCCTTGCTGTAATTAATATCAGTAATTTTTACCTGATTATGATCACTCATAAATAATTTTCTCCCAGTTTAATAAATACTTTATAAATTTTTACCGTAATCTTGCGCCGTGAAAGGCTCTCATCTGCATAAGATTGCGAGTTTGCATCATGGTCTGTCTGCCGTTAATCCCCCATAATTTCATAGGCTCAGATTGTAAAGATGCCGGCAGCCCTGTTTCAACGGCTTCTCCATATATGCCGGCGGTCTCTTCTCCGGTCTTTATATAATTTATAACAGCCGCCATTGCAGCGGCTACCTTTTTTCTATTTTCCATTTGGCCTTCCTGGTTTTCATTTTTTTTATTAAAATAAAAATGACTGCTCTAAGTGATATCTTATAAGGGGATATTGCCGTGTTTTTTAGGCGGTCTGGTTTCACGCTTGCTGCACATAACTTCAAGAGCATCAATTAAACGCGGTCTGCTCTCACTTGGAACTATTACAGCATCGATATAACCCCTTTCAGCCGCACAGTATGGATTGGAAAAAAGGTCATTATACTCTGCAACGCATTCTTTTCTTTTGGCATCAGGATCTTCTGCCCCGTCGATAGCTCTCTTATAAATAACATTGGCTGCTCCGCCTGCGCCCATGACAGCTATCTCGGCTGAGGGCCATGCAAAAGCCATATCATTGCCCAGCTCCTTGGCACACATCGCAAGATAGGATCCGCCGTAATCTTTTCTTGTTACAAGAAGAAGTTTTGGAACTGTTGCTTCCGAGTAAACCCAGAGCAGTTTGGCTCCGTGACGTATAATACCGCCCCATTCCTGCACGGTTCCGGGAAGATACCCTGGAACATCGGCAATTGTCAGCATGGGAATGTTAAATGCATCGCAGAATCTGATAAAACGGGAAGCCTTGTCAGATGCGTCAATATCAAGACAGCCTGCAAGAAAATTCGGCTGGTTGGCTATAATGCCAATGCTCCTGCCGTTTAAACGGGCAAAACAGATTATCATATTTGCTGCATAATACTCATGGGGCTCGAAAAATTCACCATTATCCACTATGGAGGTTATAACATCTTTCATATCATAAGCCTGGTTCGGATTATCAGGTATAATGGTGTCAAGCGCCGGATCCGTACGTTTGGGGTTGTCTCCGGTATTTACTGCCGGAGGATCTTCCATATTATTTGACGGAAGATAGGATAAAAGTTTTTTGATTTTTTCAATGGCGTCTTTATCATCTTCACATGCAAAATGAGCTACACCGCTCTTTTCATTATGAGCCATTGCTCCGCCAAGGTCTTCAAATGAAACCTCTTCTCCTGTAACAGACTTGATTACAGCAGGGCCTGTTATGAACATGTAGCTGCTTTTTTTAACCATGAAAATATAATCTGTCATGGCAGGTGAATATACTGCGCCGCCTGCAGTGGGCCCCATTATTGCTGAAATTTGAGGAATAACACCTGACGCTGCTGAATTACGGAAAAAAATCTGACCGTATCCTGAAAGTGCATCAACCCCTTCCTGTATTCTGGCTCCACCTGAATCATTCAGACCTATAAAAGGAACCCCTGCCTTTAAAGCCAGATCCATAACTTTGCAGATTTTTTTTGCATGCATCTCTCCAAGGCTGCCGGCTCTCGAGGTAAAATCCTGGGCAAAGGCAAATACAGGCCTGCCGTCAACCATACCGTGGCCTGTTATAACTCCGTCAGATTCAATATTTACTTTTTCCATGCCGAAATTTACACATCTGTGCTTCATAAACATGTCAATTTCTCTAAAAGTACCCTTGTCGAACAGACAGTTGAGCCGCTCCCTCGCGGTGAGCTTCCCTTTTTTCTTATGTTTCTCAACAGCCTTTGTGCCGCCCATCTGTAGAGCCTTTTTTTCACGCTCCTTAAGTTCTTTAATCTTGTCCTGAATAATACCCATCTTCAAATTCCTTTCATTTTTTCAGCTTGACCAACTACGTTATTAAACCGGTCTTTAACGAGACTCTTGCAAAATGCCCCTTATGTCCAATTTAAAGTGTCAGACTCAAATTTTAATTCTTAAAAAACTCAATCTGTCCCAAGCGGTTAAAATTTTCACCTTTTTTAAAAGTTTCGGTATGTAAATTCTTTGTATATAATAATTTTAGAAATATTCTATAGCTATTATTGATTGTCAAGAAAAAAAAGCAGTTGATGAGCTGCAATGGTGGGAGATGTAAGACCCCTTTCAACATCTTTTTTGATCGTAGGCAGAATTTTTTTCACGCTTGGGTCATTATAAAACCGCTGTTTTAATCCATCTTCCACCAAAGCCCACATCCAGTCAACAGCCTGCCGACTTCGTTTTTCCTGAAGTTCTCCTGAATCTGTAAGTTTTTTTTTGTGATCCAGCACAACATCCCAGATTTTTTTTATTCCTGTCATTTCAATAGAGCTGCACTTTAAGACAGGGGGAGTCCACACAGGCGATGAAGGGGTTAAATAATGGAGAGCCGTTTCATATGCATGCCTGGCTTTTTCGGCCTTTTCAATATTATCACCGTCAGCCTTGTTTACGGCAATGCCATCGGCAAGCTCCAAAACACCTTTTTTAATTCCCTGCAGTTCATCTCCTGCCCCTGATATCATCAAAACAAGAAAAAAATCTACCATGGAAGCAACAGTGGTTTCAGACTGACCGACCCCCACCGTTTCGATTATAAGAACATCAAAGCCTGCTGCCTCGCATACAAGCATTGTTTCCCTGGTTTTTCTCGCCACGCCTCCGAGAGTTCTCCCTGCAGGAGAAGGCCTTATAAAGGCTGCCTCCTGAAGGGAAAGCTGTTCCATTCGTGTTTTGTCGGCAAGTATGCTTCCTCCGCTTCTCGAACTGGAAGGATCAACAGCAAGAACCGCAACCCTGTGGCCTTTTTTAATCAAAAACATTCCGAGGCTTTCAATAAAGGTGCTTTTCCCGGCGCCAGGCACCCCTGTTATCCCGATCCTTACAGAATTTCCGGTATATGGTATCAGGGTGTCAACTATTTTTCGTCCAAGCTCCTGACGGCTGGGAAGCGAACTTTCAATAACAGTTATTGTCTTGGCAAGTATACGTCTGTTTTGATCAAGTACGCCCTGCACAAAGTATTGAGAATCATCCTTCTGCATTTTTACCTTAGTATCTTAGATGTCCGGTTGGATGTCTGGTTCGTTTATTCAATAGCATCCAGAACCAGGTTTGCACAATCAGCTACAACTGTTCCGGGTCCAAACACTCCAACTGCTCCTGCCTCATATAAAAACTCATAATCACCAGGGGGAATAACCCCTCCAACAACGACCTTTATATCTCCGCCGCCCTCTTTTTTCAGGTTTTCAATAAGTTCCGGCACCAGAGTCTTGTGACCTGCAGCAAGGCTGGATGCACCTACAACATGCACGTCGTTTTCAATGGCCATCCTGGCAGCCTCTTCAGGGGTTTGAAACATGGGACTTATATCCACATCAAAACCAAAATCTGCAAATGCAGTTGCAATCACCTTGATACCGCGGTCATGACCGTCCTGGCCCATCTTTGTAACAAGAATTCTCGGCCTGCGCCCCCGTTTTTCAAGAAAATCTGCAGTCCTTTTCTTTAATGAAAGAAAAACTTCGCTATCCCCGTATTCTGCGGCATAAACTCCTGATATACACTGGGTTGTGGCAACAAATCTTCCAAAAACTTTTTCCAGCGCATCTGAAACCTCTCCGAGGGTTGCGCGGAGTCTAAGCGCCGGCAAAGTCGCTTCGAGAAGATTTCCCCCTGATTCTGCTGCATTCGTCAAATCCGTAAGGGCTTTTTCAACTGCTGCATTATCACGGGTAGATTTAATCTCCTTAAGCCGTTCAATCTGTTCATCGCGAACCGTACTTGGAACCTGCAGCACATCCAGGCTGGCCTCTTCGGACAGTTTATACTTGTTGACCCCGACAATAACTTCCTTGCCCTGGTCAATATTGGCCTGTTTCCGCGCCGCTGACTCTTCTATGCGTCTTTTCGGCATTCCTGATTCAATAGCCTTTGCCATGCCGCCAAGTCCTTCAACCTCATCCATGATCTTTTGAGCTTCTTCAATAATGCTGTTTGTCAGGCTTTCAATATAATAGGAACCTCCGAGAGGATCAATAACTTTGCAAATTCTGGATTCTTCCTGAACAACTATCTGTGTATTTCTTGCAATTCTTGCGGAAAATTCCGTGGGAAGACCGACTGCTTCATCAAAAGAGTTTGTATGAAGAGACTGGGTCCCTCCAAGAACCGCAGACATGCATTCAAGAGTGGTTCTAATAATATTATTATATGGATCCTGCTCTGTAAGACTCCATCCCGAGGTTTGGCAATGTGTCCTGAGCATTACAGATTTCGGGTTTTTAGGATTGAATTTACTTACAATATTATACCACAAAAATCGCGCTGCTCTTAGCATTGCAATATCCATGAAAAAATTCATCCCTATACCAAAGAAAAACGAAAGCCTTGGGGCAAATGCATCAATATCCATTCCCGCATCAAGAGCCGCTTTAATATACTCAAGCCCGTCTGCCAGGGTAAAGGCGGTCTGGAGAACAGAATCAGCGCCTGCTTCCATCATATGGTATCCGCTTATGCTGATTGTATTGTATTTGGGCATCTCCTTTGAACAAAAAGACATAATATCTGAAATTATGCGCATGGAGGGCTGGGGCGGATATATATATGTGTTTCTTGTGAGGTACTCTTTTAATATATCGTTCTGAATAGTTCCTGTGAGTTTTTCATGGGGCACACCCTGCTCCTCTGCGGCTACTATATATCCTCCGAGTATCGGCAAAACAGCGCCGTTCATTGTCATGGATACCGACATCTTGTCCAAAGGAATCTGGTCAAAAAGTATCTTCATGTCCTCAACTGAATCTATGGCAACGCCAGCCTTGCCTATGTCTCCTGACACCCTGGGATGATCCGAATCGTAGCCCCTGTGTGTTGCAAGATCAAATGCAACTGAAAGCCCTTTCTGACCGGCGGCAAGGTTTTTTCTGTAAAATGCATTGGATTCTTTTGCCGTGGAAAATCCTGCATACTGACGGATCGTCCAGGGTCTTCCGGAATACATTGTAGCCATTGGTCCCCGGACATATGGCGCCATTCCAGGAAGCGTGTTTACGCTTTCCATACCTTCAATATCTTCAGCAGTATATAAAGGTTTTATTTTAATCCCCTCCGGAGTCATATGCTCAAGCGACTCAAGACTTTTCCCCCTTAACTGCTTTGTTGCCATTTCTTCCCATTTCTTTTTGTTAACATGTTCCGACATATTTTACTCCTTATCCTTTATTCTTTTAAAAATGCCACGAGTCATTAAAACTATAGATTGTCACATAATAAATTTCACAAGGCCAGAGAGAGGAGATAATGCTAATCGTATATCTCACACCGATAACTCAGTTAAATTATTTATGACGGTCTATTATCTTTCACAAAGTTCCACAAGCACACCATTAGTGGCCTTTGGATGTAAAAATGCTATCTTTGCTCCACCGGCGCCTATTCTGGGCTTTTGATCAATGAGCTTTATCCCTTTTTCCTTCAGCTCTTCCAGTGCCTGTTCGATGTTATCCACCCTAAAAGCAACATGCTGGATACCCTGTCCCTTTTTTTCCAGGTATTTAGCTATGGGCCCGTCAGGTGATGTGGACTCAAGAAGTTCCACCTCACTCTCTCCTACAGGCAAGAATGCTGTTGTTACTTTTTGAGCCTCAACGGTCTCGGTACCCTCAAGGTTCAGCCCTAAAACTTCTGTCCAGAAAGTTTTGCCTTCATCTATACTGTTTACAGCGATACCAAGGTGATCGATCTTTAGTATTTTCATTTATCTCTCCTTTTAATATTTTTTAATTATACTGTTCTATTACTTTTTTGAATCCAGGCATGGCCTTAATAATAGTTTTATCATCTACACAAAAGGCTATCCTCATATAACCTGGACCACCGAATCCGGTGCCAGGGACTGTAAGTATCATCTCTTTCTGCAGGGCGCGGACAAACTCAACGTCATCAGCAATGGGAGTTTTAGAAAAAAGATAAAATGCTCCCAAAGGCTTTTCAAATTCATATCCACACTCTGCAAGACCATCACACAAAAGAGTTCTTTTTCTGTCATAGGCTGCAACATCAACGCTTGCGCCCTGCAATGCTGAAACTACACGCTGCATCAAGGCAGGCGCATTAACAAAACCGAGAATTCTATTGGCAAGGGCCATGCCACCCAAAAGTTCCTTTTTATAAGATGCTTCGGGATTTACCGCTATATACCCAATGCGCTCTCCTGGTATGGAAAGCTCCTTGGAATATGAGTTCGCAATTATGCTTTCCTTATAACAGTTTAAAATGCTCGGCACCTCAATATTATCATAAACAATCTTGCGATAAGGCTCATCCGATATCAGATATATTGTCCGATTCAGTTTTTTGCTCATCTCTTCCAGTAATAACCCGAGTTCTGCAAGACTTTTTTCTGAATAGACCTGACCCGTGGGGTTGTTGGGAGAATTAATCAAAATACCCCTGGTCTTTTCATTAATCGCGGCTGCAATGGATTCAATATCCAGTGTAAAATCAGGTTTTGTGGGAACGGTCTTTAAAACCCCTCCATGATTATCAGCATAAAAATTATACTCAACAAAATACGGAGAAGGTGTAATGATCTCTTCTCCTGGGTTAAGTATGGTTTTTAAAATCACATTAAGGGCGCCGGCCGCGCCGCATGTCATGATAATTTCGTTTTCAGTTAAAAAGGCTTTGCCTTCCATGCATAGAGAACCGGACAGATAATCAGCCACGGATTTACGGACATGGGGATAGCCGGTATTGGGCATATAACCATGATCCAGCCCGCCATCAGATTCCACTATGTCTTTAAGGGTCTGTCTGAACTTGTCAGGGGGTTTTATGTTGGGATTTCCAAGGCTGAAATCAAAAACATTTTCCTGACCGTACTTTGCTTTTAAAAGCGCTCCCGCTTCGAACATTTCACGTATCCAGGATGACCTGGACATTATACTTTCAATATTCTTTGATATGGTCATAATTTAAGCCTCAATCTGCAGATTCAACTGCAATAATTTCAGGGATCTCTTTTTTTATAATTTTTTCTATTCCATTTTTAAGTGTCATCTGTGACATGGGGCATCCCGCACATGCGCCCTGAAGACGCACTTTAACCACATTATCTTTAACCTCAACCAGCTCCACATCGCCTCCATCAGCTTTAAGCATGGGCCTGATCATATCAAGCACTTCCTGAACTTTTTCTTTCATATTATACGGCTCCTGTTTAAAAAAACAAAATAATGGTTTAGTTGGTAAACTTAATTTAAAATAAAATTTTTCATCATAGCATATATTTTGCATTGATTCAAGGTGCAGGTAAGGAAAAAACGAAAATATTGTAAAATCAGGAATTACGAATTAAAGGCAATTTTTGTACCTTAACTCAAAACCCACAACTCCGGTTTATCCGGGGTAGGGCATGCTCAAAAATAAATTAGCAGTTTTAATGACCCCTTTTTGACCTTTAGCAAGGTTTTCGCTTATCGTTCGCTGTAAAAATCATCCAACGCAAATAATATCGTCTCAAAAAAATCAGTTGACTCAGATTGATGGGGAGTTTATACTTCTAAATATAAACTTAACTTGTAAGGGGGTATCATGAAAGCCACAGCAAAAGATCTGAGGTTTCATTCAAAAGAACTCATCGATTCTGTCAGCAGAGGTGAAGAGGTCGTTATCACTTTCCGTGGAAAGCCCTGCGCCAAGCTTGTTCCCTACCAGGAACTTAAGAATAAAACAGAAGAAAATGAAGTGTTCGGAATGTGGAAAGATAATGACATTGCCGATAATGTTAATGAGTACGTTAGAAATTTAAGAAAAGGAAGATTCTAAATGCTTGTCGATACTGATGTCCTCATTTGGTATTTAAAAGGAAATGAGAATGCCTATCAAGTTATTGAAAATTCAAGCAATTTCTTTATTTCTGTTGTGACCTATATGGAACTTGTCCAAGGAATGAGAAACAAAAAAGAATTAAACAATTTCCGCAAGGCTCTGCATATTTGGAATGCTAAAATTCTCTATATTTCCGAAGAGATATCTGCCAAAGCAATGTTTTACGTCGAGCAACATTTTTTAAGTCATTCAATGCAATTGGCAGATGCGCTCATCGGAGCTACGGCAATTGCTTATGGTAATCCTGTCCTCACTGGGAATGATAAACATTACAACGTCTTGAAAGAC
>Ga0190314_1000784_pt1 | contig 10305 bp, 4 predicted proteins | sample 4870071112_MG_FD_165055 | JGI IMG/M metagenome (GOLD analysis project Ga0190314, IMG submission 165055) | Hydrothermal vent sediment bacterial communities from Southern Trench, Guaymas Basin, Mexico - 4870-07-11-12_MG | ecosystem: Environmental > Aquatic > Marine > Hydrothermal vents > Sediment ...
ATATGCAACCACATCTTTCTTATTCTTTGCGGGTCTTTATTCACTTTTCGGCAGCTATACTACCGGATTTTATGCGGATAAAATAAGTATGGATAAGGCGATAGTTCTCACCGCACTTTTCGGAATGTTAAGTTGTGTACTCATTTCCATAGATAATCTATTCACGGTGATTCTTGGCACTCTTCTGTTTTACATAAGCGGGAGGGCATTTACGCCTCTATCAAGAAGTTATGCGGCCTCCAAAACAAAAAATATAGGAGCGGCTCTCGGCTATATAAATATGTCATCAAATTTCGGTGCGGTGTTATCTCCGCTTATAGGTGGAGTTATCATGGATTATTTTGGTACTGGAAAAATAGGTATATTAAACTTGGCCGCACTAACTTTCGTTGGTATGGGTATCGCTTTGTTAATCAACGCACTTATTTTGAGAAGAAAAAGTGAGATTTAGAGTACTGGCAGTAGTTTTTTTATCTCCCACTCTGTTACCTGTGCCCTATATTCCTCCCACTCTTTCCTTTTCACTGTTATGAAGTGATTAAAAACATGCTCTCCGAGAATCTTTTTCATGAGTGTACACCTTTCCATACATTCTATCGCCTCGCCAAGCGATTCTGGAAGTTCTTTTATATTCAATCTTTTTTTATCTTCTGGTGTGAGACGATACAAGTCCATCTCCACTGGCTTCGGAGGCTCTATTTTGTTTCTTATCCCCTCCAAGCCCGTGCCGAGCATGACAGCAAACTGCAAATAGGGATTCCCCGCCGGGTCGGGATTTCTCAGCTCTATTCTAGTCGCTTTTCCTCTGCCTGCCGGTATTCTTATCAAAGCACTGCGATTCTTATATCCCCACGCGATGAGGGTGGGAGCTTCATAACCAGGAACCAATCTCTTATAGGAATTAACCCACGAAGCCAGGATAGCGCAGGTTTCTCTTGCATATTTCATTAATCCTCCTATGTAGTATCTTGCTATACTGCTCAAACCATCTTCGCTGTTTTCATCGTAAAACGCGTTCCTTCCATCAAGGGTTATCAAACTCTGATGAACATGCATTCCCGTGCCGTTCACTCCGTAAACTGGCTTGGGCATAAACGATGCGTGGTAACCGTATTTCCTCGCTATGCTCTTTATGGCTATCTTCAGGATAACAACCCTATCCGCCATCGTAAGGGCATCGGCGTAATGCAGATCTATTTCGTGCTGTCCGGGGGCAACTTCATGGTGAGCCGCTTCTGGATCGTATTGCATATGCTGGAAATACTCAATTATCTCTTTTTTTACTCTCTCGCAGTCCTCCGCAGGTGAAAATTCAAAGTATGAGCCGTAATCGCTGACTTCCACAGTCGGCAGACCATCTTTCATTTTGAACAGGAAAAACTCAAATTCTGGACCAACCATAAATCTGTAACCTTCTTTTTCCGCCTCCGCAAGCATTCTTTGAAGCACATATCTCGGATCCCCAGAAAACCTCTCGCCCTCGGAGGTGTAAATATCGGCGATCACTCCTGCTGTCTTTTTACCCGGAATCCATGGGAATACCTGAAATGTCCGTAAATCTGGCTTTGCGAGCATATCGCTTTCTTCTCTGGTTGCGTAACCCACGATGCTGGAGGCATCAAAAAGAACACCTTTCTCTATGGCGTGTGGAAACTTTTCGGCAGGAAGCAGAACGCTCTTGACAAAGCCGAGTATGTCCGTGAAGAGAACATTCACATACTTTATTTCTTCCCTTTTTATTAAATCAATTATCTCCTCCTGCATAAAGCCCAATGGAATTATAATATATCAAATTTGTTGAGCGTTTATGACCAATTTTTGGAAATTTGCACCATAAATTTTATATACGATTTGGAACATACCTTTCTCTATGGAGGTGCATAATTTGTCGTGGAAAAGGTTGTTTGTTATGGGGATAATGACAATAGTGATGTTCTCCGGGTTATCGGCGGTTACAGCAGCTAAGGGATATCAGATATATGCAGCAAGCATAACTCTTTCTAGGTACAGTGGACCGCCAGGAATTACTATATGGGTGAATGGGACGGGATTTACTCCTTCCTCCGACTACTGGATAATTTGGGATCCGGGAAGTGCAAGTATATTCCTTTACAGTGATCAAACCGATGCGAATGGTAATTTTTCTGCCCAAGTAACAATACCAGATGCACCGGCAGGACAGCATATTATACAGGCAGTGGATGATAATGGAGTTAGAGCTTCAGCAAAATTTACTGTGGTTCCAGCAATATATTTAAATCCCTCTCAGGGATATGTGGGTACTGAAGTGGATGTTGATGGAAAAGGATTCTCAGCTAATGTATGGGTTTATATATACTGGGACTCAACATATTTAGGAAGAGAAAGAACAGATACTTCTGGAACTTTCAATAATCCATTCTCTTTTAATGTACCGCCCTCACCTTATGGAACGCACATAGTAACTGCAATAGATGAGAATGGCAATCGTGCAACCGCCACCTTTCTTGTACTCAGTAATTTGGTTATTGACAAACACGCAGGAAGTTATAATACAAAAGTGGATTTTCAATGTACTGGTTATTCTGCTAATACCCCCATTTATATAATATGGGATATGGGAACTTCCTCTCAGAAGGTCTTGGCTTCAGGATTTACCGATAATAACGGATCATTTTCAGGGAGTTTCAGAGTGCCGGAAGCTCCATATGGAAGTCATACCGTAACTGGAATAGATAACGATGCCCATGCCGATACCGAAAACTTCTTCGTTTATCCAAAACTCTATGCTTGGCCGGGCAGTGGAGTCGTTGGCGATTCTTTCTATGTTGTAGGATACGGATATAGCGCAAATGAATCGGTAGATGTTTACTGGGACTACTCCCAATATATAGGGAGTTCTACAACCGATGTAAACGGAACATTTGTTGGAGTTTTTGTAATACCATACACCCCCGTCGGCACACACATAATCTATGCTGAAGATGCGAATAATGTGAATACCACAACCACATATTCTGTGAATCCGAATATAGTCATACATCCGGACCATGGTCTTTCGGGGATCTCTGTGGATGCGAACTGTACAGGATTTTCTGCGAACACAGGAATTAAAATATACTGGGATTACGGCACTCCAAATCAACAGCTACTTGATACGGGAACGACGGATGGTACAGGAAGTTATAATACCACGGTAACTATACCTTCCGCAGGTAACGGCTCACATTCAATAGTGGCAATAGATGATAATAACTACATAGCCCAAACAACCTTTTATCTTGGTCCGACCATACTTCTTAATCCCGATTACGGACCAGTGGGAACAAATGTAACGATAACTGGAATGACTTTTGCATCCAATGCTAATGTGGACATATATTGGGATGGAACATATATAAAGAGTGCCACTACGAATTCCACAGGAGATTTCTCAACATACATAATAGTGCCTTCATCGCCCCACGGTACCCATGAAGTCAAGGCGGTGGATTCAGATGGTAATACGGCCACTGCTCAGTTCTTCGTTCTCGCATATATAGACCTCTCTTCTTACTCAGGACATGTTTTTGATAACATAACCATTCACGGCACGGGATTTTCCGCGAATTCCGCAGTATATATATATTGGGATTCCACAAATACTATGAGAAGCACACTCACAGATTCAAATGGAGAATTTACACTTACATTCCAGATTCCAGAAGATGTTGCCGGTTTGCATTCCGTAGAGGCGCAGGATCTCAATGGCGTGAATTCCAATACGCAATATTTTGATATTAAACCGAATATAAAACTAGTTCCCTCTCAGGGTCCTGTTGGAAGTGATTATACCGTTTACTGCTATGGATTCGCGGGAAATTCTATACTTACACTCCTCTGGGACGGCGTTTCTCAGCCCTATACCGTGACTAGTAGCGGTTCCGGAAGCGGTGTGATAGATGCTGTGGTACCCAATACCCCCGCTGGTATTCACGAGGTGAAAGTTTACGATGAAAATCTAAATATGGCTACTGCCAATTTCACAGTTACCGTTCTCGGTGCTTCCACGGCGTTGGAACCCAGCGGTTATATAAATACCACATCTCCCACACTAAGATGGACTTCTGTGGACTACGCTGTGGAGTACGAACTTGAATACGATACCGATCCGGCGTTCTCCTCTCCCGTGGCGATATCGCATATAACCACAACCGAATACACTCTTTCAGGACTCAGCGACGGAACAACATATTACTGGAGAGTCAGGGGTGTGGATTCCTATGGGACTCCAGGAAATTATTCCAATGTGCTTTCCTTTACCGTGGATATTACTCCTCCCAACTCTTCCGCATCGTGTGATGTTGTATACACAAACGATGAGCATATAACGATACACTTTACATCTGCGGATTCCACGAGCGGTGTAAAGAAAGTGGCTCTGTATTACAGTTATGAGGGTGGCGATTATCTTTATTACGGTGAGATATACGCTAGCACGGGAGTATTTGACTTCTACGCCACACATGGTGATGGCTGGTACAGATTTTACACAATAGCATATGATAACGCTGGAAATGTTGAGCCCGTACCGACAAGTGAGGATTGCTCGGTCCTTCTTGATACAGCATCGCCATACGCTTATGTTGAACCTCTTCCCGAATACACTACAACAAGAACATTCAATATATCCTTCCTGGCCAACGATACAGGAAGCGGTATAGAGTATGTGGAGATATACTGGAGCAATGACTTATCTACTTGGACGCTCTACGGAAGATTCTCATCCTCGCCAGTGACTTTTGTTGCCCCCTCTGACGGAAAGTTCTACTTCATCGCTGTTGCGAAGGATTATGCAGGCAATGTTGAGGAGTTCGGAAACGCTGAGGCCTACACCATCGTGGATACTCAGACCCCCACGGCCCAGATATTTGTGAGTGGAGATATAGGCTTAAACGGCTGGTATGTTAGTGATGTTGAAATTACATTCACTACGGACTCCGATGCAACGGTTTACTATTCAATAAATGGCGGTGCATGGCAGGAGTATACTTCCTCCTTCGTACTCGGAGAGGGCATATATAACATAAGTTACTACGCGGAGGATTCTGCAGGAAATGTGGGCGCTACAAACTATGCAATAATAAAGGTTGATACACACACTCCGGAACTTTCAATAATGGCGCCAGAGAACAACGAAGTAGTCAGCGACACAATAACCTTAGAGGCGAATTCCACAGATGGTATGAGTAATGTAGTGGTGGAGTACAGAATAGATAATGGACAGTGGAATTCCATGACACTTGCCGGAAACTGGGTTGCGGATATAGATACTACCCTATTATCCGATGGTATCCATACTATAACCGTAAGGAGTATGGACGAAGCCGGAAATGTAGCCATTGTGTCCATAACTATTACCGTTGACAATACATCACCCACCGTAAGTGTAGCCTCGCCACTGAATGGCGAGTACATAGGAGGAATATATGTATTCCGTGTTTATGCTTATGATTCTGTGAGCGTGGACAGAGTGATTCTTAATGTTGATGGCTCATCATATACAATGAGTTACAATACGCAAACAGGATACTGGGAGTATGTTATGGATACTGCACTTCTCGGTGATGGTCAGCATATAGTGAATGCAACCGCTTGGGATATTGGGGGTAACTCGCAAACCACAGCCACGATAATCTTCTATGTAGACAATGCAGCGCCGACACTTGGAGTGATATATCCCTCCGATAATGCTGTGCTGAGTGGAACGGTTACCCTTAAGGTAAAAGCGGAGGATGTAAATTCGCTTACTGTATATTACAAGGTAGACAACGGTGACTGGATGTTAATGGGTGGAGGTCCGCCTGTATGGAATGCTACATTAAATACCGCAATGTACGACGATGGATATCATATTATATACTTCCGTGCAATAGACTCCAGCGGTCATACCACAGAAACCTATGTTGATGTAATAATTGATAACAACCCACCTGCTATAAAAATTTCAAATCTTGTTAACGAGCAATTTGTTGCTGGCACAATAGACATAGAAATATACGCAAGTGATTATGTGGATGTATCCTCAGTAAAAATAACTATTGTGTATGATGATACAGGTCAGATAATAGTAAACAATGCTTCCGTTGAGCAGAGTGGAGGAGGCTACTGGGTTTATTCCATAGATACAACCGCATTATCCGATGGAAATTACACAATAACTGTTTATGCTACGGATCTTGCAGGTTATACTGTTAGTGATTCCGTGAGCATAAATATAGATAATAATGCCCCAGAGCTTATGCTTATATACCCGATTGGCGGCGATATAGTTGAAGGAACGGTGAATATATCATACTATGCGTACGATGTTTACTTAGATAGTGTGCAATATAATATTGACGGCACTGGATGGATATCCGCATCGGTTCCTTGGAATACTAACAGCGTTTCCGACGGCTGGCATATCCTTACAATAAGGGCTGTGGACTCTGCTGGACATACCACACAAACAGCAGTGTCTGTGCTTGTGGATAACCATGCGCCTTACGGTTATGTGGAGAGTCCGGAGGAATCGTCGTATGTAGAGGGAACATATACATTCCGCGTTTATGCGTATGATAGCATAGGCATAGACAGGGTAATTCTGTATGTTGATGGTTTGGGCTATGATATGCTGAAGGTGGGCGATTACTATGTGGTGAGCATAGACACTCGCACATTGGGCGATGGAAATCACAGCGTATACGCTGTGATATACGATGATAGCGGAAAGGATTATACAACAGCGACGGTGGATTTCTATGTGGATAATAATGCGCCGTATCTTGCCATACTCTCACCATACGATATGGAGGTTTTGAGCGGAGAGGTAAACATAGATGTGGAGGTGAGTGATGAGTTCTTGGCTGTGGTAGAATACAGTGTTGACAACACGGGATATGTGAGTATAGATACTCCTCTGAATACCAGTATGTATGAAGATGGCTTGCACACGATAACTGTGAGGGCGATGGATAAGGCAGGCCATATAACTGAGAGGAGCGTAGTGGTATACTTTGACAATACACCGCCGAGTATAATAGATGTATCATTGCCCAGCGGTATAGTTAGTGGTACATTGCATGTGCAGGTTAAGGTTGGGGATGGTGTTGGGATGAGCGAGGTGTACTCGGTGATAAAGAAGGGCAACGAGAGCGTGGCGATATATGATATGGCATATAATTCTGCTACGGGCTACTACGAGTTGTATTTGGATACTTCGGAGTTTGATGACGGCACTTACACGATAGAATTACACGGAGTGGATGTGAGCGGCAAGGAATCGGTAGCCACATCCAGCTTCACCATAGATAACAGCGCACCGAGGATAAGTTATGGCGGCTCCACGGTGATACATAAATCCACGGTACTTGAGTTCAGTGTAAGTGATTCCACGACGCAGATTAAAGGGGTGTGGATAAGCATAGACGGAGGCGAGTGGATGCCTATACAATTGAGCGGAGGCAAGGCCACATACAGATGGAACATAGACATTAAAGACAACGGCGTGCACAGGATAAGGATAAAGGCTGTGGATTCTGCAGGCAATGAACAAATTTGGGAGAAGGACTTCTATGTGGATGTACCCAACTATACGCCGTTCATATACCTCGTTGTTCTGGTAGTACTGCTGATAGCAGTTATTCTGGCGATGAGAAGGAAGAAAATGCCCGAATTATATGAAGCATCCGAGGAAAAAGCGAGAGAAGAGGTGAAAGAGGAAGAGATGGAAGAGCCAAGCGAAGAACCGAGCGAGGGAGAAACCTTTACTTATCAAGGAGGTGAGGAGGAATGAGTTTGACGGATAAGGTCTGGGGAAATGTCACGGTGAAGGATATAGGTATTGCCATAGGGAATTTTCTGGCGTTTATCAGTATATTTTTGCCATGGTACAGTGTAAACATATACGGCGAGGAAAAGGTGTATACAGGAATATACCTTGCCTCCAATTTCTATACATTCTGGTTGCTCTATCTACTTCCGATGATAGGAGGCATGGGTCTAATAGGCGGTATAATGTATGCGGTGAACAAAAGGATAGTTGAGAAATCCCCGAAGATGATAGCATTGATATTCTCCGTGCTTATTCTGGTAATAACATTCATAGCGATGTTCCTTGTACCGCCAACGCTGCACACACCTCTTCTAGATTCTCTGGGAATCGGTGGCTATACCGCACTAACCGGAGGAATAATCGCTCTATTACTAACCATTTTTAAGTGATTTTTCTTTCCATTATTTTTCTTTTAGGAATTTTTAAATATGCTTTGGTAATTTAGGTATATATGCACAGGAAATTTCTGGTGGCCCTCACTCTATTCCTAGTTATTTCCTTAGTGGTGCCTGCATCGCAAGCACAGGAAGTAAGCTTTGAGGTTAGCGGGAATAAAGCTACATTACGCACGGAGAAAGTGGTTACCTTCACTATAAAACTTTATAATCTCAATACCACCCGTTTAGTATTTTCCACCGATGTTAAAAATGTTCCGGAGGGTTGGAAAGTAGATGTCAGTCCGATGATGGGTTTTGTTGATCCATACACCAATGGAACTATAAAAGTCAAAATAGAAGTTCCCGAATACCTTCCGAAGGGTGAGGCAAACATAACTGTGATTATAAAGTATATATTTTATGGACAGGAGAAATTTTACGAGCATCGTGAGTATTTCAACATACTCGTTATTAGACCATATAAAATACTCGGAATTTTTGATAATCCTCTTCCGCCACCTTACAACAACGAATACACAACATTTCTTCTAACCGTTCTGTGCTGGGTAGGTATTGGTTTCTTTGTAATATATGTGGTCGGTCCTATTGTTCTTCTACTAACAAAGAAAACTAAAACCCAAGTGGATGATATACTCTACAATATCTTGAAGACGCCGATAATTGTGTATCTTGTAGTGTATGGGGTTGTGAGTTCTGCTATGATTCTTCCATTACCAACGGTGTGGATAGAATACATATATTTGGTATTTAAGATATTTACAATAATTCTTTTCACTTATGTGGCCTACAGAATATTTAAAGACCTTCTTATTTACTATGGAAAGAAGTATGCCCAGAAAACTAAGACGAATGTGGATGATGTTCTAATACCCATTGTGGAGAAAATAGGGGATATAGTGATAATAGCAGCCGGCGCAATAGGAATCCTGTCTATTTTCGGAATAGATGTTGCTTATTTCATAGCGGGTATGGGCGTTCTTGGAATAGTATTGGGTCTTGCAGCTCAAGATACTCTCGGAAATCTTTTTGCGGGCATATTCCTTCTCGCGGATAATGCGTTTCTGGTTGGAGATTACATAATGCTTGCTGGAGATAACACTGTGTATCAGGTTGTTAAGGTTGGAGCAAGATCAACCAAGTTATACAATCTTTTTGAACATACACTGGAAATAGTTCCAAATAGATATCTGGCGGATAGCAGAATAATAAATATGGTTCGTCCTGATATGAAATACAAGATATCTATAGATGTTGGTGTATCTTACGGTAGCGATGTGAAGAAGGTAATGGATATTCTGTACGAGGTGGCTATGGAGCATCCAAATGTTCTGAAAGAGGAGCCTCATGAACCTGTTGTGAGGTTCGTGAATTTCGGTGAATCTTCTCTGGATTTCAAACTAATAGTATGGGTGGATAATATGATGAATCAGTGGAAGGTGGGGAGCGAATTGCGACAGAGAATTTTAGAAAGGTTCAGAGAGGAAGGAATAGAGATACCGTTCCCACAGATGGATGTACACATAAAGGAGATGGTGGATCGTGAAGAAAACTGAAATTTTGTACATACCATTACTTTTTTTGATAATATATACTGTTTATTTTAATCCTCCTTCACTTGGATTACTTTCCTACATATTTTATTTGACGATCGGCGGCTTTGTTTTGGTTAAGGGGAGTGATGTTTTCATTGAGGGGGCGGTTAGCATAGCGGCAAGGTTGGGTGTAAGCGAACACACTATAGGTTTAACGGTTGTAGCTTTTGGTACATCCGTTCCAGAACTTGCGGTTTCCGTGATCGCTGCTTTTCAGGGGCATACCGAAACAGCATGGGGAAATGTGCTTGGAAGCAACACAACCAACATACTTCTGGTTCTCGGAGCAGCTATGATTCTTATGCCTCTAAAACCGAGCAAGTATGCGTATCATGACTCTCTCTACATGATTCTCGTATCTGCGGTAACTCTATGCCTCGCACTGGAAGGTTCTTTGCAGTTTTACGATGGTATAGTGCTTCTAATTCTTTACGGCATCTTCATTTATATGCTCTGGAAAAGGGAGGAAATTGAAGAAGAG
>Ga0190314_1000786_pt1 | contig 10291 bp, 27 predicted proteins | sample 4870071112_MG_FD_165055 | JGI IMG/M metagenome (GOLD analysis project Ga0190314, IMG submission 165055) | Hydrothermal vent sediment bacterial communities from Southern Trench, Guaymas Basin, Mexico - 4870-07-11-12_MG | ecosystem: Environmental > Aquatic > Marine > Hydrothermal vents > Sediment ...
GGTCATCTAAAACTGGATGTCCACTCATATCTGCTTTCTCCTCTTAACAGGTGTAATAGTTAATTTGCCTGCTATTCTGCCTTCAATTTCAGCTCCACACCTTCTACACTTTTTACCTCCAATAATTTCTCTCAGCGGTCTACCACCTAGATCCTCTACCCTTACTATTATTACACCACACCTAGCACATCTAACTACAAGTGGCATACAGCTACTCCCACACAACCATGTATCCATGCTCTATAAGGGCTTCTATAATAAGCTCTCTGGCGAGCTCCTCAACAGTAGTTCTAGTCTCCCTAGCTATCTCCTCCAGCAGCTCATATGTGTTCCTGCTCACTTTAACCTTGATTTCAACGCTCATGTTTAAGTCTCCCACCACCACATTCCACATCTAGGGCACTTGTATACTGTTCTCCCTGAAGCAAGGTCTAGCATGTAGGGTTTAAGAGTGGCGTCACAGCAAGGGCATCTAGGAGTCATTTTTTCAGCCTCCTAGTTAATCTCTTAAGCCACCACCACGTTAAAACCTCTACTATTCCAGCTAAGCCTACAGCAATAATTATTCCAAGTCCAATTAAGTAGAGCTCTTCAACTGTCTCCTTCAACTTTGCCTTCACCTCTAGCCAGTCCAATCAGAGCCTTCCAAGAAAAATATGCCAGTAGAAGGAAGTGGATGGCTTTAACACTCCACTCCCAATTATCTGTTAGCATTGCTTTAACTGTAGCCATTGCAGCACAGCCTACACCCATAATAAATGCATACAGGAGAATGAGGACGAGGATTCCAGCTGCAACCTCTTCAGCCTTCATCTTTACCTTCCCTCAGCTTGCCTTCAACGTCCACTAGAATCTTTGCAAGGGCTTCCCTAGCAGTATTCAGCAGCTTCAAGGCTTTCTCACAGAAGCTCTTATCATCTAGAAAGCTGTCCAAGCATATCCTTGCCTGCACACTCCACTTCTCGTTGAACTTCTTGCTGGCATCAACCTCAAGGTAGCCTTCATCAGTTCTAATCCTAAACCTCAACTCCACTTGGCTTCGCCTCCTCCACTCTTTATAAAAAAATAGAATATGTTATGTGAGCACGTCTACTACATGTAGCCTCAGCAGTTTAGCCAAGCCCTTGCTCATTAGTTCCTCTAGTTCACTCTTGCTCAATACCCGTCCTTCTGGAAGCCGTGTGAAGAGCTGGAAGATTATCGCTGAGTCGCCGATGTTCAGTTTAACCATTGTGCGGTTCACCGGTACCTCTATGCCTAGAATCTCGCTCAGCATCTTAGCGGTTGATTCGTGGCCAACCGCTGATGTGATCTGCACACGCTGAATCGCTGCAAGCCTTATGATGCTTCTAGCCTCCTCCGCCGATATCTCTCTGATGTCTAGCTTCACGCAGCATGGTATAGGCAGCATTGAAAGACTGAACCCGCTTAAGATGTACAGCTTAGGCATGGCTCTCAACCTCCTCTACATGTAGTACGTATAGCTTTCCCTCCTCCAAAAACCCTCTCTTCACTAGGTCTGGAGGCACTACAAACACGTATTTCCCCCCACACCTGCTAAGCCTCTTCACCAGCATTATCTTCACATCTAATCACCTCAAGCTTCTCGTATAGCCTCTTCAACTCCTCTTCAGCTTCCTCCATGTCTTTCCCTTGGCTCAGCAGCACTATGAAGGCGTAGGCAAGCCGCCGAAGGTCGTTGAGCTCTCTCCTTGTCTCACCGTCTACTTCGCTTAGGCTCTGCAGAGTCCAGATTGCATCGTATACATGTGAAAGGTAGTGGTCTATGCTCACGCCCCTCTTCCACGCATGCAGGGCCTCTCGGTAGGCATCAACGATAAGCTCGAAGGGAACCTCTCTGTGGTCTCGCATGCTGCCCGGGCACCAGCGACCCAAAATACGCCTAATCCTACATGTGAAGAGGTATTTGAGGTTGTCTGCGGTTGCATCTGGTCCTCTAAGAGCCGTCACTACTCGGTAGAGGGTTGGGGTTTCCACAACAACTCCTAGAACAGCTAAACCCATAGACTTCTCCTCGCTCATAGGGATACCACCGTATCCAAATTGGATACGAATTGGATATTTAAGTGTTTCGGCTAGGGAGAAGTGGAGTTAGCTACTCAGAGAAAAAAAGGCTGGAGTTTAAGGGTTAAGCTACATTAAAGCCTCGTACTCCTCTCCCTCAAGCTCAAGTTCCTCTAATTCTGCTCTCCGCCTTCTAGCCCTCTCTCTTTCAGCTTCTCTAGCCTTCTCAGCCAGGTCTCTGGCTTCACTGGCCAGGTCACGTAGCCTATCCACAGCATCTCTTATGTCATCTTCAAGTGTGAGCATTCCACGTGAAGCAGCCCTCTCAGCAGCTCTGTCTAGTTCTCTTGCAATATCATCAAGCTCCCTTGCCAGCCTTAAAAGACCTCTCCTTATTCTAATCAAGCTCACCTCTCACTCCCTCCTTTAACCTTCCCTATCCTATAACCAGCTATGCCTCCTATTATAGCTGCTATGCTTGTTAGTAGACCGCTGTCTATGCCTTTAAGTAAAGCAGCTATGCCAAGCCCGGCTAGGCTGCATATGGCTGCAATGCTGACCGCTGTTTCATCCTTCATTTCACGCATGCTATGCAGCCACCTTGAACTTGTATCGAACAGTTAGAGTGGCTCCATCTGGAACGCTCACCGGGCTGTCAAGCACATCCCTTAAAATCAGGAACTTCACGTTCTTGGTTACGCTGGATTCATACCTCCAGTAGTTCCATGCAATGATGCCGATCTCTCTGACTTCGATGCTCTGCCCAGACAGGTTTGTGAAGGTTCTGCTAACCTTGAAGTAGGATACATTGCCTTCAACAGCCTTCTCCTCAAACACGTGTGAGCCGTAGTCTAATTGACCTACATCTGTTCCATGCGGAATCTTGTCACCCAAGCTGTAGTCGTCTGGAGCTACTGCAACTGAGCTCTTCCCTACAACAATGCCGTAGCTGTCATCGTCGTCAGGTGCATTTGTCGCCATAGGCCAGCCGCCGCCGTAGAGGTCGTTGCCGTACCTGTATCCACCGTATATCTCCACTTCGGTGCCGTTCAAATCCAGCACCGTGTCCGTAGCTCCGCCAGTTGTCCTGCTGGTACTGCCACTTGTTACTGGCTTCCCCTTCATTATTGCCCTTAAGGCAGCAATGAAGTTTCTCAGAAGGCTCCTGCTCTCCCCTTCACGCCTCTCTATAAGCCTTCCATGTCTATCTCTAACCTCTAGTTCATACTCTACTTTAACCCTAATCTCGCTGCCCAACTGCATCCACCCCTATAGCTGCACCCACCTCTATGCTACTTCTACCTCATACTCGGTACTTATAGTTGCCTCTAGGCTCTTGCCGGGATGCCAGCTGGCTTCACACTCTGCTTCAACGCTTGCCTCCACGTCAATTATCGGTGTAACCCAGCCGGGTACAGGTGGCGGCGTGCCAAGAGCTGGTGCCTGTGGAGGTGATGGAATTGTAGGCGGTGCTGGAGCTGGAACCTCAACTTTAGGCGGAGTGTACTCGAACAGCGATACGTCTGGTATCAGCGGGAACACACTTGTTGAAGGTGTAGGTGTGACGGCGTCTACAACTGCGGCTATGATGCTGCCAGCTATAGGGGATGCAGCTAAGCCCAGCAATCCGAAGCCGATGTCGCTCAGCCTCCTAGCCCTGACAATCCTCTCGCTGGACTTCCAAGCCATAACAATCGTTATGTTTGCCATGACTGTATCCCTCAGCTTCCGCCTAGCAGCTAGGATTAGGTCAGTCCACCACCTGTTGATGCCTTCTCTAACGCTCTTCCACCAGTCCCCTAAGCCTTTAGCTAGCCCCTCAAACCACTCCACTATGCTGTTCCAGATCGACGATATGGTGTTTGCCACCCAGTTTGCAGCCGTGACTAGACCGCTCCAGATCCACGCCCCAAAGTTGTAGATTTGCTGTGCAGCCCAAGCCAAGCCTGAGCCAATCCAGCCGAAAGCTTGGTTGATCCAGCCTCCAAGCGTTCTAGCAGCGTTCTCAAACCCCTTCTTAACATAGTCGAATGCCGTCTTGAAAGCATCACCGATGGTGCTGCCAAACTTTGTTATCGCATCCCATATCTGGCTGCCGAATGCCACCAGCCCGCTGAAGATGCCTTGCCCGGTGTTTGCAATGTTCTGTGCCTGCTCCCACAGCTGCGAGAACCAGCTCTGCATTGTTGAAACAATGCTGTTTAGTGTCTCCCAAAGCCAACCGAGGTCAAACGACATTGTTTACCAGCCTCTAGAACAGCCTTATCTTGATGATTAGCCTTCCCTGCTCAAGCTTTATGTCTACAGCCTTCTTCCCCCTTTCATCCAGCCCCGCCAGTATTATCTGCTTGAACTGCTCTTCGCTCAGCGTTATGACTAGGTCTCTGTTCACCAGCTGTGGTGTGATGTTCATGCTTGCCAGAGGGGTGTTTCTAAATATCTGGCTCAGCAGCCCCTCCATCTTCAGCTCACCCATATGCATATATCAACTACAGTTAATATAGCTGCTAGGGGGTGCTCTCCAGTCCACTGGATGAACCTCCTCATAATTTCCATAGCGTAGGCAACTACTGTTCTAACGGTGTTTATCACCTGTGTTATCAAGCTGGCTACAATGCTTCTAGCCTCCTCTGCAACTGTATCGCCAAGCATTAAAGGAGCTACAGCAGCTGCCGCAGACATCTACCGCTACCCCCACCTACATGTAGGTTGAGCTGCTATTTAAGCAGTAGCTCCCTAAACCTATCGTATGTGTTCTTAAACCGCTTAACCACCTCAAACCCCCTAGCCCTCTTCTCCTCTATCTCCTCCTTTGATGCCGATAGTGCTTGATCTATAGTATCGGCTAGGTCTACGGGGTCTATAACTGCCTCCTTAAATCGAATTAACCTCAAACCCCTTGGAGGGTAGTCTGCAAACCTCTCTCCTTTCCTTGGACACATCCAAGCACACTTTGGGTTAGCTATCTCGTTTACACCAAATGCATCGATGCAGACTAGTGGTTTCCCAAGCTGTAAGGCCTCCAAGACTGGAAGCCCAAATCCCTCTCCCTTGGCTGGATGGATGTAATAGTCGGCGTACTTCATTTTTGCAAGAGCTTGGCTTTTAGGTATAAGCCCGAACTCAAGCTCAAGCGTTATCCTTGGGTGCTTCAAGATGTTCACATCATATCCAGCCAAATTTGGTTGATTACATGTGTGCAGAACTACATGGAAGTCGCCTCTCCTCCTAGCTAGAATATCAATAGCTTCCCTAAGCTCTATGAGACCCTTTCTAGCTACAGGGTTGCCAATATAGACCAGTAATTTCTTGCTTTTAGGGTATTTTTCCCTCCACCTTCTTCCAAAAGCATCATCAATAATTAATGGCTCCTCAGCTTGATGTGGTATAATGTAGTCCACTTTTCCTCCAACAAGCTCTATCATCTCCTTGCTGAACCTTGATGGTGTAGCTATGATCTCGCTTCTAAGCCTTCTAGCATAAGCCTCCATATGCAGGCTTAAGCCCTCTGTAACAGTATACCATACCACCTTCTCGAAATCCTGTGAACCCTTGAAGCTCATCATCTTAGCTACCTCTATGCGTTGAAAAGGAGCTATGAAAACAGCTTTACGGTATTTCTTCAGCTTGTGCTTCCTGTACCACTCTTCAACCATATGCCTTGGATAGTATGGCGGCGGTCTAAGTGCTCTATACTGCTCGTAGTCAACGACATCTAGTCCTCCAAGGTGTCTTGCAAGCTTCTTAGCCTCCTCGTGAAGGCTTATGAAGCCAGTTCTCAAAAACACTCCTACTTCATCTACTTCAACTTGCATCTACTCCACCAAGAAAAAAAGAGGGGAGATTAAGGGATTTAACGGTGTCTACGCTAGGCTGTGTTAGAAGAGACCTCTGAAGAAGCCTGTTGCAGCAGTGAATATTCTGCGTCCATACCTTGCTACAACGTATGCAAGTCCACCAACTACAACAACTGTAGCTATTGTGGCGGCGTTGGCTGCCACAGCGTCAGCCATGTGGTATAGTGTATCTTGGATTGCCACTAGGACTTTGTCCAACACATCAGCTAACGTGTACGCCATCTATCTGCACCTCCCTTTACCTCTCAAGGCTTTTATACAGCTAGCTGTGTATATTAATGCGGTGGTACCACTATGTCCATGAGGCTCAAAGACCACCCACAGGTTCAAAAAAGCCTTCAAAACCTGATTAAAATGGGGCTTAAAGTAGCCTTAGAGGAGATAAGCCAAGATGTAGTCATGCTAGCCATTGACACGAATTCAATGGTAGACTACATGAAGAGGGCTATAGCCTCAAAGATGGCGGTTAAAAAGTACTTGGTTGAAGTTGACTGGGAGAACAAGCTACTCATAATATGGATATGGAGGGGTGAAATGCCAAAATGGTTAATGGCGAGAATACCCAAGACCTAACGCTAGATGAGTTCCTAGCTTTAATCAGGTTCATAAACGCTAAGCTGGAGGCTTTGAACAAGGAGGCGGCTAAGTTCTATAAGCTTTCAAGGCAGGCTAGCAGCCTGTATGGCGGCTCAGGGGACATAATGAAGCTACTGCTGGAAAGCACATTAGCTTCAAGGGCTAGCACAGCTACACCTGCATCAACAACTAGCATTGAAGAGGATGAAGAGGTTAAACAGAGAGCTAAGATGATAGCTAGGAGAGTAATGCAGAATGAGAACCAGAAGGCACATGGTTAAAGCCTATCTTGACCAAGAGACATACAGCAAGCTTAAACGCTACTGCAAGCAGCAGAAAATAAGCATTTCGACTTTCATATACATTTTATTGAAGAAGTTCTTCATAAAAAAAGGAAGAGGAGAAGTGTGAGAGGTGCTGAAGGCTCTATGGTAGGGCTTCTGCAACCTCTGGTCTAGCCTGCCTCTCTCCTAGGATCTCAGCCTTGTTCTTGTAGATGTCCTCAGCTAAGGCTTCAGCAACATCTTCTGAAACGTTGAGCTCCCTCGCAAGTGTAGTGGCAAGACCCTTGCATGCCTCGAGGCTCCAGCCTCTATAAGCTAAGCCAAACACACGCGTGGCAATGGTCCACAGGGCTTGCCATGAACCCTTCTGGGTGTAGTGCTTCTTCACAAACGCTGCCAATCGCTTCATCCATCCCCCGAATCTCTTGTGCTTCTGCTTCAAAACTATTGAAGCCACCATATCGATCTGCTCGTACTCAGTACCCTCAGGGAACTGGTACTCAAACCTACCAGCTGGCACCCTTCACTTCACCTCCTCCTATTGTTTTACCTACACCTACATCTAGCTTCAAGCAGAAGTTAAATTTTTTGTGCTAGCCGAAACATGGGTAATACCATCAGTATTACCCATGAAGGGGTTCTGCGAAAGCTTTATAAGTTAGAAGAGTCGGGCTGAGACACTTACCATGAGGTTTATAAACCCTCCATCACACGCTACATCAGCTCGCAACATAAAGTGCAGATTTGCAGCTCGTTTGGGTTATCCCCCACGCCGGGAATTGCAGTAATACCTTCAGAGCACATCACAGTGATGGTCTCAGTAATATTCGCTAAAAGGCTCTAGAGGTTTAGAGTAGCAGCTAGGGGTACATTTAGCGCTGCTAGGAGGAAAAAAGAATGCAGCACTACACAGGGTACAGCCTCTAATTTCTAAAATAAATAAAATATGTAATATGCGCACACCGTTAAGTCAGCTGATTAACCTGCTTCAATTCTCAGCCTAATTTGTATTAAATAATTAAATATGTATATTGCACGCGGCTAGGGTATCTTCACGAAATATCGAAAAATTTATAAGCAAGATACTAGAAATATACTAGTAGAGTCAAAATGAGTATCCCGACCCTTGGGGTCGGGATATGATGGCTTGAAAGGCAATGACCGAGAGCCTTGATGAAAGCCAAGCACAAGCTAAGGTGGTGGAGAAAATGGCGGAGAAAGCAGAGATAGAGCTCAGTGAAGAACAGCTGATTGCAAGAGCCATCGCATATGCAGCTGGAAAGCACATGTTCAAGATGCAAGACATTCTAGCAGTAGACATCAAGAAAACATATCCGCCAGTTACAACCCTTAGAGTTCACATCTACCTCAGAGGTTCACCGATAAAAGCAGTTGTACACATAACGCCAGCTGGCGAAGTTAGGAGCAGCCACATTGAAGAGCTAGTGCTTTCATAAAATCCCCTTCCCCTTTTTTTGCCATAGCCTAGGAGGGATTAACCCTCCTAGGCGGCATTAAAAGGGGTTAGGGGGTGAAGAAATGAGTCAAAACTTCAACTCCAATAATAAATCAAACCAAGAAAATGCTACTGAGAAAAACTCTGTGGATTTAGCCTTGGAGAGCCTCAATGAACTCAAGGAATTTCTCCTGAGAAACATCAACAAAGAGGTTTTCATTGAAGGAGATAAAGGTACAGAGTGGTTTAGAGCACTAGAGCGAATCACAAGATACATTCAATGGGCTAGGCAAACGCTGAGAAGCAGAGCTAGACAAAGCAACTTCAGCAGCTACAAGAGAAGCTTCAATAGAAGCTACAGCTACAAAAGACCATTTTCAAGGAAAAAGTTCTACGGTGGTGGTAAAACATGGAGAAAGAGGTATTGAGGATTCCTAGACCTCTCCGCAAAGTTGCTGGTAAACTGGCTTTCACAATACCTAGAGAAATAGCTAAACATGCAAACCTTGAAGTGAACAAAACCTATGTGCTGGTGATTCTAGATGCCAAGGAGAAAGAGAAGCAACAGCAATAACAGCAACAGCAACTCCAGTAACTCCACATCTTTCTATGGCTTAGCAATCAAGGCTGGCGATTGCTTAAAGGTGATTTTCGGTCGATACTGCTACTACATTGAAGTTCTAGAGGTGAACAGTGAGAATCCAACTGTAGTTCTTGGAAGAGACCTCTATGGAAAGCAGCTAGTACTTAGGCTAACGAAAGCCTTGATGGTTCAGAAGATTCCAAGAGAAGAATATGAGAGCAAGAAGAAGTGGTGAGAGCTATGAGCTTAACCTTTCCCCTAGTTGATAGCCAAACTGGCTATGAAATCATAGCTTTCATTAGAAGAGGTCGCTGGTACTGGTACTTAAGGCATCCTAAAACAAAAAGATTCATTAGAAGAATCAGAGAGCTTACAGTGAAAATCACAGTGACAGTTGATTATCCAAAAGAAGTTGCAAAGAAGCAAAATCCACTATACGTAGACTTAACTATTGCAACAACACTGGTAGACCACTTTGAACCAAAAGATATCCTTGAAGTGCAAGACAAACTGATAGACAAAGCACACAAAATACTAGAGGAGAAGTTCAGCGAAGGTGTGCCAAGGATAAGCGAAGTGAGTGGCATAGAGTACTTTGCAAGGAGAGTGACCAGAGCTGATTTTCCAGAGTGCAAAGTTGAGCTGATATGGTGGCACCACCATGAAGGTGATGGAAATGAGGAAGAGTTCTTCACTGAGGCATGAAGTACTGAAAGTGGATATCGATATACCTTGGCAACTATTTCAGCAAATCAGAGAGCATTGGGAAAAGACTAGACTATCAGTGTTCATACACTTCAACCTAACACTAAAAGAGATAATCTACCAGCCCTCACAGAATGGGAAAACACACGTATGGGTTCACGTTGAATCGCATAGACCTCTAACACCTTACGAGAAGGCACTAATCCAATTCCTTCTCGGTGACGACCACAACCGCTCTAAATTGAACTTTCTGAGAGCAACTAGAACACCTTCAAAGTTTGACTCATTTAACATCTTGTTTAGCAGAAAGGTGGTGAAGAAACATGGAGAAAGTGAAGATATGCATCAACCTCAATAAATTCTCTCCATCAAAACGTGAAATCGACTGCATGAAGAGAGGAATCATTAGAAGCTGGTATTGTCCACTCTTCAATAAAACAGCAAAATGCAAGTTCTTAGACATACTGGAGATTCCAAGGAAACATGTACCAGAGAAAATCCTAAAGCATCTAGTGGACTTCTCAGCAAACCTAAGCCTATGTGAAAGATGCATCTTTGGGGTTCAAACAGTAGCTAACGGTAGACTTCAATGGTACTGCTCATATAAGCGCAGAATGATATACGGTGAAAGAACAAAATGCCCATGGTTTCAAGAACGCAAAAAAGATAGACAATATGCTAAACATGATGAACCAGTAGGACTTGAGAGGTGGCTAACATGAATAAGCAAGATAAATACAAGTGTCCTAAATGTGGCTACTACCCTATATGGGAGACCTTCATGACAACATATACAGCCTACTAT
>Ga0190314_1000787_pt1 | contig 10290 bp, 20 predicted proteins | sample 4870071112_MG_FD_165055 | JGI IMG/M metagenome (GOLD analysis project Ga0190314, IMG submission 165055) | Hydrothermal vent sediment bacterial communities from Southern Trench, Guaymas Basin, Mexico - 4870-07-11-12_MG | ecosystem: Environmental > Aquatic > Marine > Hydrothermal vents > Sediment ...
ATTTGCATGTATTTGGCTTGGTTGTTTTTGGGTGATAAACAATGAAAGAGAAAATAAAAGAACTCAAATTTATTAGTCGTGAATTTGAAAAATTGGAAAAGGAGATTGAGAGTGAATTGGAAGAAAAATTAAGAGGATGGTTAAGTGAAAAAGATTCATTTGAAGTGTATTTAGAAAGAAGTGAACGGGAAGTTAAAATTGTTGTAACAGCAAAATTTTTTCCCGAAAGACACTTTTTAAAGAGAATGATAAATTTTCAGAAATATTTGTTAGATTACATGAATGAAAATGGAATGGAAATAGTGGATTATGATGTAGATTGTTTTGAAAACCGCATGAAATTTGAATTTGAATAATTTTTATTAAAGGGAGGTGATTAAGATGAAAAAGAAATTAGATGAAATAAAATCTCTTGGGCAAAGGTTGGCAAAACTTGAGAATGAGTTTTTAGAGGAGTTGAAGAAGGAATTTAAAAAGCATTTGGGTAGTAAAGATTTGTTGGATTTAGACATGTACTATGACGAAAAGGATAGTGCAGTTCGCCTAAGTATAGAGGCTAAATTTTGGACTACAGAAAGGAATTTCATGAGAAAAGCGATTAGGTTTCAAGCGTTTGTCTTGGATTTCGCCGACAAACTCAAATTAATCTCAGAAGATTATTCAGTAGATAACCTCTCCATGCGAGTTAATTTTGAATTTAAATATTAAAAGGTGAAGAGGATGAAGAAGAAAAAATCTCAGATGAACCTGTTTGTACTGAAATCAATTAGTTTTGTGGCGGGTTTATTATTAACTCTTTATATAATTTTTTACTTTACGAATAATTTTGTAAACAATCCTCGTAGTGGTTGTGGAATAACAATTTGCGATGCGAATGTGGATGTTGGTAATGGAACAGTTTCGCTTGATTTTTTAATAGAGCGGGCAAGAGATTTTGAAGAAACGACAGAATTCTGCAAAACGAAAGGATACGAGTCTGGTAGTTTTTCATCAACAGATTTTGCGATAACATGTTTTAAGTCAACAAGTGAAGGAACCATACTAAAAGAATTTAGCATTATGAAAGATTTTGCCAAATATATTTATGAAAAATATGAAAACAAGAAAAGGTGAAAGAAAATGGTACTCATAATTACTTCTTTTGAAAATATGAAATCTTTTTATGAAGAATATAAGAATAATCCGAAAGGTTTGTTTTTAAAATATAGAGATTTAATTAAAAGATTTGACATGTGGTTGTTGATGAATTATGATTTACGATATTCTTGGTGGGAGAAGGTTTATAAGAAATTCTTAAAAGAACTTAGTAAAATGGGAGGCTTTTTTCCTAAAGAAATTTTAGAAATTGCCGTTAAGAGAAAACCTAAAATAGCAAGGGGTATGTTTGCTCTAACGCTTTATAATCAATTTTTATTGGAATATTTAATTGAATGTTGTAAAAAATATGAGACAGAGGAAGGTGAAGAAGATGGTTGGAAGAAAAAGAAGAAAGGTTAGTTTTTGGGTGACAAAACATGTAAAAACTGAAGTATCTTTTGTTACAAAAAGTGGAAAGAGAGTAACATTTTATGCAAAAGATCCTAAAGTAACATTTCATGCTAAGCGGAGAAGGTGAAGAAGATGAGAGATAAGAAGATGTACTTTTGGAATAGGCGAATGACTATCTCTTGGGCAGTTAAGAATTTGTTTTTTGACGAAAACACTACAGGCGAGGCAAGAATTCTGGCAAGGAAAATCTTGGCAAAGGAAAAAGCCAAGATTAGAGAAAGAGCAAGGTTCACGGGAGTAGATTATCCAAATTGGGTGAAAGCATGAAACTTGCCTATTATAACAAAATCTATGAAAAACTAAATTTCAACAAAAATGATTTAATAAGATGGGTGCAGATGATAGCAAAAGGTTTCATGCCACATGGTAATTGGGAACTTTCGGCACAGATTTATAGCAATTATAATGTTTGGGAGATAGGAATTCTTGAAGCAACGAAAAGTTTAGTGAAGAAGTATAAGAAAAAAGGCATTAGGATTAACAGAGAAATCAAAGATGGCAAAAAGACAGTATTAGTGGAATTTCCAGATGAGTTAAAAGACGAAATTCTTGACCAATTGTTGCCAGAACATTTAACTTTGGAAGAACTCAAGGCAAAAATGATAAAAAGAACAAGAGATTTTATAGCGAAGATGAGAAGTGAAAAAATGCTTGAATACAATTATGATATTGCTTATAGCATGTACGAGAAGCATAAAGATGAAAAAGATGATCTAAAAAAGCGATTCACATATTGGTATTTCTTTAAGATTATGATATATGCTGAATTGGAAAAGGTGAAAGCATGAAAATAGACTTAGAAAAGTTAGAATCTGTTCTTGAGGTGATTAATCTATATACTGATGTAGGCGGGATAAATATATATGGCATTATCCGAACTCGCAAAGATAATAGAGTATATGAATATGCCCAATTGGTGAGAGTTGTAACTTTACTTGAGAAAGCAGGATTTATATATTCAAAAATGAATGGGAGAGAAAGAAGACTTTTCCTAACTAAAGAAGGAAAAGAAATATATATATATTTGAATAAATTAGTAAGGAGATTAGAAAAGGTGATGGAAAATGGGAGAAGCAAGACCAAATCTACTCAAATTCGCCGAATTGCTACATATTAGAAAGCAAATGGATTATGATAACTTTATTTGCATTACAGGAATAAAAGGCAGTGGCAAATCTACTTTCGCATATTGGCTTGGTAGAGAATATATGAAGGGGTTAAATAGGACTTTTGACATAGAAAAGCATGTAGTATATTCCGACTCTTTTCAAGAGATTTTTGAGAAAATCAAAAATGCCGAAGATGGAGATTATATATGGTTTGATGAAGCGGGAAGAATTATACTTGCTGAAGATTGGAATTCCGCTAAATCCAAAAAATTAAAGAAAATGTTTGCAGAAATCCGAACAAGACATTTAGCAGTAGTTTTTGTAGTTCCATTTTCTTTTTTGAGAATTGATAAGAAGTACAGAGAGGCATTATTCAATTTCTGGGTTTGGATTCCAAAGCGTAGTGTTAGCGTAATTTTTGAACCTCTAATTCATCCCACTATACAAGGATTTGAAGAGGAAAAGATAACGAAAATTCTATCTCCTCTCAAGTGGTCTCGTACTCTACAAGAAGATACAGAAAATATTATTAAGGAAGCACTCAAAAAATGCCCGAGTTTTCTTGATGTAGTCAAATTTCCAGACATGCCACAAGATGTGAAACAAAGGTATCTTTATCTCAGAGATAAGGAAGTTTATACGGAAGAAGAAGAAATGCCTAAACGGTTAAGACAAATAGATATTGGATTTGTAAAATTGATGTTGAAAGTAAGTGAACTTACAGGAAAAAGTATAAGTACTATTTCGAAAGAAATTGGAGAAGAAATGGGATGGCACCCAAAAAATTTAGAATCTTACTTTTCATCAATTCAAAGACGCTTGCAAATAGAGAGTTAGAGATAGAAACATAAATAAAATATTTATAAATAAATTAATAGCGTAAAGTAATTTTTTCTTGTTTTTCCTTTTGTTTTCGGGAAATGCCCATTTCCTGATTTGTAGAATTACAACGAATTTTATCTAAAGGCAAAATGGAGAGAGATTTTAGAGAATATCTGGAGAATAGTTGGGACGGGTGGACCGGATGGACCGGATGGACCACATGTTTTTATTAAAATATAATATAGATAAAAGCTTAATAGAAAATAGTGGTCCAAGTGGTCCACAAGATGATAAGAAATATTATAAGAAACTCATCTATGCCCTCCTTTTATCCAGAAGATTTATTCATATAGTTAACAAATCTGTAGAAATATTCCTTGTGAGTATAGATGTCTTGCAAATATTGAGATAGTGTATAGTTACATTTATCTTTGTTTTCTTCCCAAATGTTAAGTGTTCTTATAAATGATTGGCTTTCATTATCCCAAGTATAGGCAAATTGAATACAAAGAACATGAGTTTGATTATAATGTATTAAGGCAATTAACCACAAAATAGTAGCAAAAATAAGGAAAATTAAGAAAAGGAATTTTTTATTTTGCATTTTGCTGGTATGTTTTAACAACTTCAAGAACGCTATCTAAATCAGATTGTGTTAATACTACATGGAAAAAGTATCTTGCCTTTATTTGTAATGCTCTCATGATTTCTGAAATTAATTTTCTAATTGATAAGATGGGGTCATAAGGCAATTTTACAATTGTAGAATCGTCTGTAAATTGTTGTCTCAATTTAATTAGTTCTTTTCTAATTTCAAGAAACAAAGTATCAAATTCTTTCACTGCTTCTTCATCCAGGAAAAGCAATCTAAAATAATGATAGTACATAATTTCTGCTATGGTTAGAATTTTGAAGGCTTCTTCCCAAGAAGGCTTTAAGAAATACCTTGCTAATCTTTCTTCGTAATTTCTTAAAAGTTCGTCAAGTCTTCTATCAGTTAGCAATTGAGGAGACCATTTTAGTTCTTGAACAGTTTGCCTTGCCATGCTTTCACCTCGTGCATTCTAAAGCCTCACAATCAATTTTTTTCAAGGGGGTAATGGTTTGATACCTACATTAAATCTGTTTTAGGACTTCTTCTGCTTCTCTTGTAGAAACTGCTCCTATATATCTCAGAGTAGTTTCTACTTTAGCATGATGAAGCATCTCTTTCACTTTATAAACATCTCCGAGTTTTTCATAAAGTAATCTGCCGAGATTTCTTTTTAAATCATGTGAAGTTAATTTTAAACCCAAACTTTCTGCAGTTTTCCTAATTTCTTTCTGATAGTATGTTGTATTTGTTTTTATCTTATTTTCTACTGAAATTGTTCTTATTTCTTTATGGAATACGAAATCATCTTCTTTAAAATTATGCTTTTCAAGATATGTTTTTAAAACTTCAAATCCTCTTCCTACAACTATTGCCTGATAAGGTTCTCTTTTTGCAGTTCTCACTTGCAATATTGCTTTGTTGCTTAAAATTGAAATATCTTTTCTGGTTAGATTCATAACTTCAAATGCTCTCAATCCTGCAAATAATTGAACATATCCAGCAATTCTGTATTGTTCTGTTGGCATGTTATCAAGTATATCAAAAATTGTTTGTAAATCGTAATAATTTGCAGGTCTTTTTCTTCTGTAAATTTTCACAGGTGCCAGATACTGAAGCCATTCAAATAGTTTTCTTGCTCTTAAATAATGCTTTATTACTGCACTGTATACTGTGGCGTCATTATATTTTCTTGCTCTTTCTTGTAAAAATTTGTTAATATTTTCTATGCTTGTAAAGACATATTCAGGGATATTTTCAAATACTGAAACATACTTTCTTATAGTGCTCTCTTTTATGTTTCTTTCTCTCAAATAGTTTTCAAATTCAATACAATCCATTTTAGCCCACAATTACAGATGCATTATTAGGTATGGTTTTAGTGGCATTTGTAGTGACATATTTCTTAACAGCACTTTCTATCATTCCAGCAATATTTGGTGTTGAACCAGATTTGATTAGGTAATAACCCACTGCTATGCCAATCACAATAGCCAAGAATACTGTGATGAAAGTTTTTGGTTCAAATCCAAAACTCATTGCCTTGAACATTGCTGTTGCTTCAGATTGTATTCTTTCAAATAATCCTTGAGGAGAATATCCTTTAATAAGTTCTCTAACATGGTCTTGAGAAACGGAAATTCCTGAGACTTGGATTTCTTCTTTAAAAACAGGTACTCTAACGACCTCTCCTTTTTCAGTTTCTATTTCTTCCCAATGGTCAATAAACTCTTCCATAAAATTTTCTCCTGTTCCTGCATCTATTCTATCTTCCCATGCTTTCTGAACGAGAAGGCACAATTCAGGATTTAAAGATAATGCCCTTGTACTATTTAAGTATACTCTCCTTACTTTTAATTTGGGGTCAAATTTTATATGAGAAGGGGAAGTTATAATCCAAACCCTTCTACCTCTTTTATCATATACAAACCAACCTCTTTTCTCTACTACGGTTTCTTCTATAAAATTGCCGTGGTCTATTATTGCTAAAATTCCATTCTTTTTGAATTTTGCCGAGAGAACTTTAAAAACATTTGTAGCAGTTGCCACAAGCAATAAGATAACTGTTTCTATCAAAAGAATAATTTCTTTTATCATTCTTTCACCTCCTTATCCGAATAGGAAATTTAAAAATCCTCTTCTTGGAGTTCTTATGCTCTGGGGTTGATTTGATGTCATTACTGATTCGTATATTGTTTTTCCTTGTAATATTCTCTCATTATTCAATGTTGATAATGCTGTTCCTCTTGCTCTCAATAAAAATCCTAAAAATGCTATTCTGAGTTGATTTAATTTGAAATAATCTTTGTAGTTCATATCTTCATTAAACATCACATGGTCTGAAAGGGCTATATTAAAAAGTTGAAACATTAGAGAAAGGTTTTTATCATTTAAGAAACTTAAAGCAGTATGTTTGCTGAAAAATCCTTGAAATTCTTCAAAATGCTCTTTAGTTATCTCGTCATCAAGGAATGCCTTCACAAGTTTTCCAAACTCTTCAGGAGATTTCTGCATAGTTGTAGGAATTGGTTCGTAATATTGTTCCCAAATATCATCTTCTTTTTTATTATAAATGTCTTCTGCCATTATATCCCTCCTTTATATCCAAATATGTAATGAAATAGATTTATGAGAAATAAGGAAATTGTAAATATTGCTAATCCTGTGCTTGTGTATGCCATTCCCTTATCAACATATTTTACTTCCACTGTTTCAACAGTATTATTCACTACTACAGGTTCTTTCTCTATTATGTTCGTGCTCATTAATGCCGATGCTCCAAAGCAAATGAATGCCAAGAGCAATGCAATATTCAAATTTTTTATTAGACCAACTATTAAAAATAAAATTCCCATTACGAAAACTACCAGGTACGCTTGCATTATTTCACCCCTCTACAAATTAAAGGCAGTAATATTAATAATATTATAAGTTTCATTGTCAGGAAATACCCCTTTCCCGAACATTTTCAACTAAAAAATAACTAAAAAATAAAAAGGATGTTAAAATTATTTTCTTTTATATAATACTTTTTTACCATCTGTTATTTTTGTTACTTTTACACCATATACAGTATAAAACCATGCTGGCAATTCTTTTAGTGGAACAATGCCTATACCTATATTTACTGTTCCATGTGTTCCCAATGGTACTCTTACAATACTCTCTTTTTTACTACCCCTCTTTTTATAATATACTCTGATGTACTTTCCCATTTTCAAAATAAAAAGGAAAAAAACAAGTTTAGAAGAGATTTAGTGCTCTCATAAGCCATGATGCACCCAACACAATTCCTATAATTGCTACTAAGTTAAATGCATTAGTAAAGTTGGTCTTAATCTTTGTTATTGTTTCGTTGTTTTCACTGTCAACAGGTATGGCACTGAACACTTGGAAAAACACATATACACCAAGAGCAAGAGATATTGCAACTACAACCAAAGTTTTTACATCCATTTTTTATCACCTCTTATCTTTTAATTTAAATTAATTGTAATTATGTAGTGAACAATGCAGTATTTAAATGTTGTGGCACATCCTTACAGGTTGTGCCCTATTTCAACAACTTGTCCAAAACATTTAATTTTGCCATTAGATAGTATTAAAACTTCTTTTTTTCTTTTATCGTAAGTCACTTCAAGTATGTTAAAACCCAATAATTTTTTTGCTTTCTCTTCAAGTTGCCTTAATGCTCTGATCTGTGCTGGATTTGGTTGTTTAAGTATTCCATAGCCATAAAATTCTAAATCTTTGAAAAGTTTTTGAAGTTCAGGATTTCTAACTCTATATTTCATTCGTAACATTTTACCTAAATACTGTCCAGATGGCTCCTGCGAGAGCCAGAGCAGATGGAACAAGTAGCCAAATGAATACAGACATAGGAAATTCTGACATAAATATGAAAAGCAAAAGCAAATTAACGGATGCCGTTAGCAAGTAATTTCTGGTTTTTAAATAAATTACAAAATCAATTGTAAGAATGAGTAAAACGAAAATCCAATGCCCCAAGAAAGTTCCAAGTAATGTTTGTTTAAATCCTTCTAATAAATTGCCTTCTTTAATGTATTCCCATCCTGTTGCATTTACAAAATCAGCCATTTTTATCTACCCGTTATAATTATGCCCCGCATAATTTCTATAATCATAAGAGTGGCTAAAACATAATATATGGAATTCAATAAAGTTATAAGCAATTCTGGAATGATGTTGGGAAAAAGTTTTGCTATAAATGAACCTGTTGGCATGATTGAGGTTTTTAAAATGTCCCAAATATTTTTAGATCTAATGCCAAAAAACAAAGTATTTTGCAAATATTGATTTTCCGTAGTTACTACTTCAGGATTTATAGACACATTTTCAGATATATTTACAGCAATGGGCGTTTCATATGCTACATTGTAGTATGGAAAAATGATGGCTAATATGAATTGGAATGAGTAAATGAATAGCCAAATTTGCCATGCCTTCATTGTTCTCCCCTCTTAATTAGCATTAAAATTGCTCCAAATCCTAAAATGAAGAGCAACGAATAAGGAATATTTATCCAACCGAAGTAGGTAAAAAGTGAAGCGAAAGCAATTATAAGTAACAAACCTATATGAGCATTTAAAGATGTTACAAATGCTCCTACAAGCACAATTACTGCAACAGCACCCCATTTCAATAACCAATCAGGTATTGTTGCAGGAGTAACTACTTCTCTTCCATATCTGAAATATTTCTGCTCTTTCCAAGTTGTGCCATACTTTGTAATTGTTATAATTGCTCCGTAAGTTTCTTGACTATTTAAATTTGTAACTGTCCAAGAAACATTCCAATTCAAATCTACGCAACTATGATAAATTGTGTCTGTTTGGTTCACAACATCAAAGCAAACTCGTTCTGTTGCGTGGTCTAAATCAAGATATGTTGCTTTTAAACTTGAATTGCTAATCCATTCAATATCCCATTGTATGTTTGCTCTTGGATTATATTCTGAAGGAGTAAGGACTGTGAAGAGCAGATAAACAGTATCTGAAGCATATCTTGAAATCTTGCCAAGTTCTCTAACCGAATTATCTTGTAACATTCTAATTTGATATTCTTTACCTGAAATCAAAATGAATGTTGCTGTTTGAGATGCATCTATTTCTTGAGTAGAAATTATGCCTTCATTAGCAGAGTATATTTCCATAAAGGTTCCAGATGGAATGTCTCCTATTAACGAGAATGTTACAAGAACATAATTTGTTGTTGTAATATCTATGAGATATTGGGTTATAGGATTTGCAGTATAATTGCCTGCAGAAATTTGTCTGCTCCTTAATTCATTTCCAGATGGAAATTGCAAATAGAATTCTACTTTATATATTCTATTCGCTACCTCTATAGGAAAAGAAGGATTAGTATAAGATTCAGAAGTCCCATTTTCATAATAAATGGTAAATGTCCAATCATCTACTTTAGAAAAATTGAATTGCTCATGAGTAAGTTCATCTAAAAAAGTGAAATTTAGAATTGCATATAAAACTTCTGTAGTAGCATTAGTGCTCCCTTTTCCATTATAGGCATCCGTAATATTAAATAGCAAAGTAACATTCTGCCCACTTAAAGAATCTGAAAGAGTTATAGGAATTGAAGGAGATGAATTTTGATTTGTGAGAGTTTTAACATAATGCAAAGAACCATCATAATAATAAACATCAATGGTAAAATCATTGTCTCCATCTGGGTCAGTAATGGAAAGTTGCCAATCATATGAAACACTTGCTACTGTTTTTTCTGGATAACTTGATACAGTAGCAGATGGCGGAGAGTTGCTCACAATAATATCTACATAAACCTCATCAGAGTAGTTAATACCATCAAATGTTCTGGCAAAAACTCTAATTGTATCGTGTGCATCGCTTTGCTGAATGATATAATTATTATTTGTGCTCCAATCCTGGACGACTGTGCTGTCATTTATATTGTAGAATTTATACTCATATGTTAAACTGTCATTATCTGCATCTGTGCTATTTTCTGCCAATGCGGATAAAGTTTCTCCTACTTTTATAGTGTCATTGAGCAAAACTAAATCTGGTTCCGTTGGTTCAGTATTTTGCACGGTAAGAGTTTGGGCAGTTTCGTAGGAGTTGCCTTCTGAATCTTGGTATAGGCATTTGAACTCTATATCATCATGAGCGTCTGAAACTTGGATTGTGTAGTTCGTGCTTACTGTTTCATTTTCTGAAACAT
>Ga0190314_1000788_pt1 | contig 10284 bp, 11 predicted proteins | sample 4870071112_MG_FD_165055 | JGI IMG/M metagenome (GOLD analysis project Ga0190314, IMG submission 165055) | Hydrothermal vent sediment bacterial communities from Southern Trench, Guaymas Basin, Mexico - 4870-07-11-12_MG | ecosystem: Environmental > Aquatic > Marine > Hydrothermal vents > Sediment ...
GCATACCCTCCTTCATTTCCTTCAATTTGCTTTCTATTCTTCTTCTGAGATCATAATACGAAAGCGGTCTTTCCTTGCCCTGAGGGTGTGTCTTTTTAATTAATCTGCATTCGCATTGGTATCCGCTGGCATCTAAATGATGACATCTCCAATATTCGCCTTCATCTCTGTGTGAATCCAGAGGATGTCCGCAAACGCAACAAATTCCATTAGGAGTTTCCTCCAGCTTCTTTTCCCAAACCTTATACAGAGTTTCCTTTATATTTTCAAGGGCTTCATTCTTGTCCATTTTCCACAAATATTAATTCTTTTGGTTTTAGTTCATTAACCCTAACAACAAATTTGTTCTGTAATTTTAATTCATGCAACTCCTTCCATGAGAATAAGCAAGGATCTGTAGATCTATCGAAAGGGTTTAGTTCTATAACTATAGGTTCTCTATTACTCTTATCCCAACCAAAGTCTATTACATAATTTTCAAATTTCTCAAGTCTGCCCCTCACTTTTAACCATAAGTCATAGTAAGCTTTAGCATACCAATCTGCGTATTTACTCATCAAGTGATCATACTCTTCATAGTAATATTGGGATAATGCAAACAATCCATTTCTGTAAACAAATCCTCTCATCTCGTGATCTATCTGTATAAAGGGAGCGACCCATATTACTCCGTTGAAAGTTCCTCTAATGATATCGGAAACTAACCGTTCACTATTCAACAGCACTTCAAAAATCTTTTCAACTGTCTTGAGTGGTTTAGGTTTAATATCATCCGAGCTCTTACTGAAGTAGAACCAATAGTCCTTTGGCGATCTATCGTCCCATCTGACAAATACTCCCTGACTCCACTTTTTTAAAGCTTTCTCGAAAAATTCCGCTAGATATGGGAATTCTTCTCTTATGATTTCCTCAATAGGTCTGGGGTTCTCCTTGTAAATGTAAAGTAAGTGATCCTCAAAATTATCCCGCTCTATCGAACCCATTACATACCTATCCCTGGGGAAAGTGTAATCTTTCACTAGATCGTACCATGCTGATACGAATAGTTCGGAGTTCTTTGTTCTAGACATCTCACCTAGTATGTAATAAGTATCTTGTATAGAGATGGTCAAATTTATCAAGAACAGGGTCTCGGACCTTTTTAATTCTGCTTTTGGTTTTAAATTTCTTAGCAATATCTACCCTTCCCTCCTCTTTACATTTTGACCTTTTATCTCTCCTAATTTCTACTTTACCTACTCTATAAAATCTTAGGTTAAGCATTCTTCTCGCTCTAGCTTCCAAAAAGGATTTCCTTACCATTTACACCACCCCCAACATTACATAAATTATTGCTGATAGTATACAACCCAAGAGGAAGGGTATAAGCACCTTGAGGTATGGTATTGAATGCAAGCACTTACAGTAATATGTCTTGTATACTGGCACTACTTCCTCGACTTCTTTCCTTATGCTTCTTATGAAATCAACGAGATCCTTCTTTGTAAACTTTGCTCTGCCCGACTCTACTTCATCGAAGAAACTCTCAAGCCTCATAAATGCGTTGTTGAAATGTTGGAACTGTTTTTCATCTTTGGTGTGTTGCATCGCTTCCTTTAATTCGCCTCTGACATGTAATAAATGTTTGAGCATGCAAGCTCCTTCTCCTTGGATGTAGCTGAGGGTTTGCATTCTAGTTGCGTGGTATTCTGCCTGTAGCAAATCGGTTAGGATATTCCTTATGTTGAAATTGAGGAATTTCTTGTCCTTTTCATACTTCTCAGCATTCACCGTTGCCAAAGATAGGGCATCTTCTAATGTCCCTCTCACAGTCCACCACCACCTTCATTTCTCCATTTATCGAAATTAATTTAACTTCGTTCTTTTCAGCATCGCATTTGTTGCAAAATACCTTATACATTAGCTCGGGCAATATCTTCAACTTAATCACCTCAAACGCAACACTCCAATTTTCTTTTTGCCTCTGCTAGCATCTCTCTAAAGCTCATCTCGCTTCGGATCTTCCATATAATTACCAAGACTATCAAGATGATTAAGATTATTAGATATTTTCGCTCAACCATCTTCGTATCGCCTCCTCTATCGCTTTTGAAATAACTCCTCTCTTAAGTCCGTATTTCTCGGCAACTTTCTTTGTAAACATTTCCCATAGATCCTTATCAATGTATATCGAGGTTACTACTTTCGACATAAATTAATAATTTAATTATTTATTTAAATAAGTTTCGGAGAAATTCTAAGATGGTTGCGAGTACTTTGTTAATTATGTTTTCAATAGGAATTGGTTTCGGGACTTCTACTTTGAAAGCATACTTGTCTTCGGCGATTTTAGTAAAATTGTAGTCCCATTTTTCTGCATGAATATCATAGGTGTAATTTATTGCTATAATAGAATAGTACATTACATATTTACCTTCGTATTTTTCAGCTTCCGTTGTATTTTTGGGGATTCGTAGTGTGTAGCACCATTGGTAAACTTTTGCTAGATAAGGTAGGTCTTTGATCTCCTTGTGAATAAACTTCTTGGTGTTTGCCTTATAGACAACTCTTATCTCCTTCAAAACATATCCATTTCCATCGTAGAAATCCGTATCCGCTTTCTTGCCTACATACTCGTCAGGGATCTGTAAAGTTAAACATTTGGTTACATTTTGTCCTGGAAGGTAAACATCTATGGCATATACTGGGGTTACTAAAACTACCGCCAATGCCAAGATAAGGATTGCTTTATTCATTATTTTACCTTATACATCTTTCTATATATTAGTAGTGGAGGAAGAGCCATAATACCGATTAGCATGATATGTTCTGGTTTTAGCTTGGGTGTCGGTTGAGGGGTTGGCTGAGGAGATGGCTGAGGATATACGGGTTGGGTTGGTTTAAATTCATATTCGCATTTGTAATTAACACACTTTCCTACATATACTCCTCCTTGGGCTTGCTTAGGGGGGCAGTCTGCATCCACACAACATTCAACTGGTTTAGTCTCGGTCCATGATCTCGTGTCGTATTTAACTTTCTCACAGTTGACATAGGTGTAGTATTCGCAGGTCTTTTGGTAAATTAGAGCCTTTGACGAGCATCCTTTAAATAAAGAGGTACATAGTGGTTTAAGAGGAGGGAGTGTTTCGTATTCATAATCTATTACTTTACATTCCTTCACACATTGTCCGTTTCTGTAGACATAATAACATTTCTTTATTACATATTTCTTCTTATTGTTGTCTACGCATCCTACATAGTCTTTTTCTTCCCAAGTATCACTAGGACATGGCTCTACTATCTTTATGTACCCTATGTCCCATTCATCGCTACTTAGACATTCTCTACCTACATAGATATCAGTACAATAACCCTTTATACCAACGGATACTCTATGGCTTCCAAGAGAAACATCCTCTGGTATCTTTAATACTACATGGACAGCTACTGAAGTACCACATTGTCCTGAATAGCTCTCTTCATAAATTTGTTTACCATCCCATAAAACTACTACTTTATTTGGCTTACAATCACAGAGACGAACTGGGTCTATGCATGTTAGATACAAATGAGCCGTTATTCTTGCTACATCCCCTGGCTTGTATTCGTTTTTGTCGAATACTAGGAGTAGTCCTAGCTTGTACCTAAGGATATCCCACCATGTAGCCTTCTTTATAGTTATGTTTAGTACTTTGGGTTCTGTTGGTGTGGCTGAGACTATCTGTATACTTAGTACTAACAGTAATACTGCAGGTATGCAAATTTTTTTCATCGGTTCTACTTCCTAACTACTTCCTTAACAGTCTCTCCTGCCTCTCCCAGTAATGCTATTAGAACTAGTAATAGGAAAATTCCTAGCGGAGTAAGGAGAGCAACTCCGCTTAAGGCTTTCAGTACCATGTATATTAAAAACAATGTTATTGCCAATTTCCTTATTTCCCCGTTCATACCAATAATAGAATAGGTACTAAAAATATATATTATTTACTGGGTCTCTTGGCGAGTGATAGTAGGAATAGTAATGTTGCACCAAACCCCGTGAAGAACAGTAGGTATATAAGACCCGTTACTAAGGCTATACCTCCTCCTACCGCTAAGATTTTTGCTATCATAGGTAAGGATAAGAACCAATATACACCATAGCCTACAAGCATACCTACTATACCGCCAATCGAAGCATCTATTACATCTCTCCTCTTAGCATATTGTACCATTGCTCCGAGTAATGCGAAGTAAGGAATCCATATCCATTTAAGGTTTGCTGGGGAAGGTACGGGCATGGCACAATCTTGAGGACAGCTTTCTGCACTTTCCCAAGATTGACATACTCCGTCTCCACAATATCCGCCTGTTGCCTGAGAGGGTTTACAATAGGTCATACCTGTGGTTCTATCTAAAACACATACCTGACCGTTTGGGCATCCTATGTTTGGGGGAGTACATTGTCCCGTCTTTCTATCAACAATTACACATCTATTGTCTCTACATTCGTATTTAACAACACTTCTCCTAGTGGGGTCGCTTGTATCAACTACCCAATCGCCTCCACCAGGACATTCCATGGTGCTGAAACATTCTACTACCTTCGTACATGTTCCCATTATACACTTATAACCTTCCTTACAATCGGCATCCGTTTGACATTTATTCGTTTGCAAAGGTTTCCACTTGAAATCTTCATCACAGATCAGGTTTGCCACTTGCTGTCCAGGGCAACATTCTTCATAGGCAATCAATTTATTTGGATAAGCATAGCAATTTCCGTCTTTTGCTTTGAATTTGCCTATTGAATATATTGCTCCTGTATCCATACAGAATACATCCTGTCCGTTCCACTTGTGGATGTTCAATTCATAGGGTCCCTCTACCCAAGCCACTAGGTAATTGATGCTCTCTCCGTAATTCAGTCTTGTTTGAGTGACATCCTTAGGTATCCTTGATTTATCCGCATACCTTAAATCGCAGGTGTTGGCTGCTACGGTTTGTCTACCCCAAGTTGGGCTTATAGCAACTAAGCCGTAAGCATCATATACGAATTTAATTTTGGCACTTGTTTTTTCCTCTTTTATTAAATATTTCCTCTTCCAACAGTAACCCGTTATTTTCAAGTTAGGCACATCTACGAATATCGTTGAATACATATCATGTCCCGATACTTCAACCTCACACCATTCGTCGCTTCCTACGGGGCATGCCTCGGTTACGCTTGATTGGAATACAAATTTGGTGAAATCATCAGGACATGCTACTTTTACGGCTTTTATTTTTGGGGTATTGAAGTTGGTTGTTATGATATCTCCTTCATATACTGTATCTACTGTCTCAACATCAGGTGCTACTACATCACATTTAAGGTATCCCATAAGAGGTACTGCTGCTTTAAGGATACATGTTTCACCATCTATTGGTGCTGTTTCTCCCTCTTGGTAGACTTCAAAGGGTAGGACTGATGATACGAATGCTGAGATCGGGGGTACATAATGCAATAGTGTTAGAAGTAAGATGGTGGTGAAAATTGTACTAAAAACTATTTTTGCACCTTCCATCTTCTCTTCCATCCGTATATTAATATTGTTATTATTATAATTAAAAGTATCATAAGTGGTTGTTGTGGTGTCTCTCTCTTCTTAACTTCTAATCTTGCAACTAATGTAGTGTCTCTGCTTATAACTATGTCAAACTCTCTCTTCTCATATCCTGGTGCTTCTATGATGATTCTATACCTTCCGCTCTCCAGGAGGATTTGTTCACCAGATCTCATCTCTTTCTTCAAAATAACATTTCCTTTCTCGTCCAATATGGTAATGTTGAATACTCTTGGTTCTATGTCGAGAGTAAGCACATATTTTGGCTTAACTACCATGAGGGGGTAGCCTCTACCACCTACTGGTGCTGGAGTTATTTCAACGGTTTGCCATGCTTCTGGTTCTGGCTGAGAAGGATCGTAATATAATTTGGCTTTAACTATTGCGGGACCTAAAGGAACATTCATCGGTATGTAAATATCCCTGATTACCGTTAATTCACCACCGCCTTCAACGAAAAGAGTTTCTGCTGCTTCAGAATATTTCCTGCCATTTACTTCTATCCAGTAGGTGAGTTTGAAGTCAGCACCTATACCACCCATATTCTTGATGGTTATTTCAATGGGTAGGTAATCTCCTCTGCTAACATACTTCTTTCTTACTTTTAAAATTAGGTCTGCGGGTCCTATCTGAGCTACTCTGAATACTTTGTATCTCTTGGCAACCAAGGTGTTGTTCAAGTAGACTTCCGCAGTAGCAGTGTATAATCCTAAGGCAGGGTCTGAAGGAATAGCCCACATTGCTAGGTAGGTACCTACCGTTATTCTCGTCATGTTGGTTTCGTATACGATATCCTGAGCAGGGTCGTATATCTTTACGGTTATATAATCCGCATCGATTGGAGTTCCGTTCAGATGTGTAAATATTAGGGTTGCTTTCCAAATCTTGCCTGGATATACTAGTTCGGAGACATCAAAATCTGCGAATACTGGTGAGTATAAAGTTGCGTTCCATGTGGTGAAGTAAGCATTGTAGCTCTTCGTAGTTTGATCTATTTCCTCAGCTAAGGTTTTTATTTGCTCAGATATGTTGAATAAATCTTCCGCTGTTCTGTTCTCCCATCTCGTTTCGTTTATGTATTTGCTGATGTTGTATGCTTTCTCAGATATTTCATAGAGTTGTTGTGCCGTCAGAGAACCCCATCTTGTGGTGTTTATATAATCTGCAATTGTTTTTGTTTGGTTGCTTACCGTGAATAGAATTTCAGCAGAGTAAGATCCCCATTTGTTTATAATGTCCGCAAATATGTAAGTACCCCATCTGGTTTCATTTATGTATCTAGCTATGTCTCTGGTTTGTGCCGATAGATCGAAAAGCTGTTGTGCCGTTAGAGATCCCCACTTAGATACTAAATAACCGTATGTATCATGAGTAGTGGTGTTAATTTCTAGGAGTATGTTGTAGTTGTCGTGTACGGTTTTATTTATTTCGTCTAATATCTCGGATGAGTTTCTTAGATTTTCAAGTATTGTTGTGACATTTTGCTGAGTTGCCCACCATTCCTCTTCACTAAGGATTGTTATTACCATACTGTCTTTTACAAATAGTTCGGGAGCATAACATTCTATCAAAAATTCACCTGTTTCGTTTGCAAACCATCCATAGTAGTAATATCTCGTTCCTCCCATCTTTGTCATTGTTACATTGTATACAACTAAATCTCCAGAAGGGAGCTTGTAGATGGTTAGCTTTACCGTGTATGGATTTTCCTCTTCCAATGCGAAGATGATAGGTATTGTGGTGTTCACCTTATGTAGTTTGAATCTTGGAGAGATCATCTTAGAGTTTTCTACAATTAATCTACCTATAGTACCTGTAGCCTGTAGTACTGAAATAGGCTGATTCCAAATATCGTAGGGTACTATATAGGGAAATTCCGCTGGAGGTCTTGCTGGTTCTCCTTCTAACCATACTTCTTCTCCTCTATAGTCTATTTTACCTGTCCAAACCGCAACATCGTCATCTATGTAAACATAGGGATAGGTTCCGTCTGATTTTATTTTTATAACTGCATAAGCTACACCTGGTTCTTTAGCAGTACCTACAACGGCAAAGGATATCCACTTCCCACAGTAACTTTCGTTAGGGAATACCCATCTTGCGGTAGGTTCCTCTGTAGGATCTATACCCAAACCTTCTAAATAGATTTCTGGTAAAATATAATCCGTAGCATTATTAAAGTAAGAACAATTAACATAGATGTAGCCAATATATTGAACAGGCTTACCAGCTTCTACATCTACAAGTCTTATCTTGTAATCTTTGAAATCATAACCTGCAAGCTTTGGTTCAAGTCTCAGAGCATATTTGCCCCCGCCTTCAGTTCTATGTACCGTGTCATCTAATCCTTCACCAGTTCTGTGAATGTTACCGTACTTGAAGATCATCCAATCGTTTTTGTCTGCTCCGTTCCATTTCGTTAGCTTGATTAAAGTTCCTTCTACCCAATCTTCTCTAAATGCTTCTGAAATTTCAACAGTTGCCTCATCCCAAGTGATGTTATGATACCAGTCGTTTATACCACCGTCATCTGCCTCAATATATATTATTGAAAAAGCCCCTCCTTCTACTCTGCAATCGTGTATGTAGTTATTGGAGCTTGGAATATCTCCTATATAAGTGAAGAATCCAGCCCATGTTGTCGAATCTGGTGGATTATTACTGTCTTGATATAATCCATGCCCTAAAACATTATACACTTCCGCTCCTCTCGCTCCTTCAAAAACGATTCCTCTTCCAGAATTGAAAAATACACCATCATGAACCTTAGCACCGCATAGCCTTATTCTTATACCTTGATGAGCTTGTATCCAGAAGTTCTTTACTTCAGCTTCTTTGCAGGAATCTACTTGCAATCCCATCGTAGGTGATATTTGTATGAAACCATCTATTTCTGCGGTAGATTTGTAGATACCCATAGAATCATCTGGCCATCCTCCGTTTGTAATGCTGAAAGCAATTGCAATATTCTTGAATTTAACTCCCCTCAGTCTTATGGTTACGAATGAGTTGAAAACATCTGTATATAAAACACCTACGAATTCGTCAACCATGTCGTATTTCGTTGGGTCTTGGTATCTATGACATTCGTGAATAAAAGGGAATTTTCTAACCCATGATACCCAAGTCCAATACACTTTCATGTGTTGCATCTTCGATATTCTTTCAAAATCCGCTCTATTGTTACCTGTAGTTATTTTATCACCGTAGATTTTCACATTCCTTCTTAGAAGAATAACTCTGCCTCCTTTCTCCTTGTAGAACTTCAATGCTGGAGTTATGTTTATAGTAGTAGTATTTGTTCCAGAATCGTAGCTTAGAGCAGTAATCTCATACCATGTAGAATCTCTCCACCAGTCGTTGGTGTGTCTCGTTTCTGAATACTTAGTTCCACCGATGAATATTTTATCTCCTACTCTCCACTCAGAAGTAACATCTCCTTTTACCTTTATGTAATCTTGTCCCGCTGGGGCATCTTCTACTATTTCAGCATACCAATGATTTATTGGTGAACCATAGATATGAACTTTTGACCAAGTGCATTCGTATATAGCAAACCACCCAGCTCTTCTTGCGGTACCTTCGCAATTGAAGAACCACTCCACAGTCTTATCTGGTGGAATTGGGTTGTCTTTAGAATCGCCTATTTGCCAAAATACCCTATCTCCAGCGGATACATACATTCTACCCTTTTGTTCTACCTTTATGTCAGATGTTATGTTTGAAGGGATGTATAATCTTCCTTTAGCAGTTATCCAAAAGCTACCCTTGTTGTTATAACTATCTAACTTCTCCTTAGCTGGAGAAGTCGGTATCTCTATATAACCAACAGTCCAATTTTGGTCTATTATCAACTCATCGGTTATAACGAAGGCATCTGACTCTGTTGGAGTTCCCGTTACATTTGAATATATTATTCTGAAAGCATAGTCTGTAACATCGGCAGTCCATCCGCCTAAGTTTGCGTTCTTTGAGAACATTAGCCTTAAAGCACCAGAGTATCCTCCTTCAACTGATTTGTATATTAGCAATCTGTAATACTTGGAAGTGTCTAATGGGTATGGTTCATCGAACCTGAAATCTATAAAATATCTTCCATATTGCCTCTCTGGGGCTGTAGTTACATCAGTAGGGAAGTTTATCGTTTTGCTTCTAACAGTTGTCCAATTTGTTCCATCTGGAGATTCTTGCAAGTCAACCGTTATTGCTGTAGGTGGGTCGTAATCTACTTTATCGTTCTGAGCCATTATGCAAAGTATTACTCCTTGAATTGGAACTGAATTAAGAGGTGTAACGTTTATTATTAAAGCGTTGCTTTGCCCTTTCTTTAAAGGCATTCTTCCTTTGTAATCTCCTAGGGTATTGAATGGCCACCAGTAGTTCGGGTCGTTTTCTATATTGGATGCATTATACCATACACAGCTACTAAGATTACAGGGTCCAGCTTGAACCCATAAGGTAGCAAAAGCGTTCTTCGAAAATACTATGCAAGCGACAACTACTAGCAGGAGTAACTTAAGAGACCTCATGGTTTACATTATTTAGTTAAATGGATTCTTCTACTTAAATTCATGGTGCTAAGGCGTTATTGATAACATGTATGATTACTGCGGGTAAAACGCTACCTGTAACCCATGTGCTTAGATCTGCAATTATTTGGAAAGTTCTAACCCTATCAAACACCACTATACATTTTTCTGGAGGAATTCCCTTAGAT
>Ga0190314_1000792_pt1 | contig 10251 bp, 8 predicted proteins | sample 4870071112_MG_FD_165055 | JGI IMG/M metagenome (GOLD analysis project Ga0190314, IMG submission 165055) | Hydrothermal vent sediment bacterial communities from Southern Trench, Guaymas Basin, Mexico - 4870-07-11-12_MG | ecosystem: Environmental > Aquatic > Marine > Hydrothermal vents > Sediment ...
AGGTGGGAGTATAAGGATGGAGGGAAGAATGCGGTGGAGGATTTCTGGAAGAAGTTCTGGCGCGGCAAGGTTCCGAGGCTTGTGGATATTCGTGTGGAGCAACCGAGTCTGGAGGATTATGTTAAGCGATTGGGAAAATATCCAGAGGACCTAACATCGGAAGAGTTAGCCGATATGTTTTTGAAACTCAAGAAAGAATTCGGCGATGAAGAGTATGTGGTATTTGACTTCTACCGCGGAATAATGCATGTGGATGTTTATGTTTACATTCCCGTTCGGGTGTTTATGAAGTTGGAAAAGATTCTTGACGGTCGCAGGTACGATGTGATAAAGAGAGGAGACAAAAAAGTGCTGAGATATGAAGATGGAGAGGAAATTGAGTTAAGTGATGAGGAATATGAGACATTGAGATTTCTGGATGTTCTCGTACGCACACAGCCGGAAAACATAATGTACATAAAAGACTTGAAAGATCGGCTCAAATCGGGAAGAATAGATTTGCGAGAATACATTCTGGAAGCGTATAGATTCAAGTTCTGGGGCAAAAGAAAATCTTAAGTAGAAGAAAATGATAGGTAAAGTATGGTGAAGTATAAGTATACGGTGATTGTGGAGAAAGACGAGGATGGAATGTATATTGCCTACTGTCCTGCATTGCAAGGCTGTTATACTCAGGGAGAAACTTATGAGGAGGTTATGAAAAACATAAGGGAAGCCATAGAATTACATATAGAGGCGAGGAAGGAGGTAGGGGAAGAAATTCCTATAGAAATGGCCATAGAAGAGGTAGAAATCAATGAGCCAGAAGTTAAGACCCATAAAGCCGGAGCAATTAGTTAAAATAGTGGAAAAACTCGGTTTTGTAAAAATTAGGCAGAAGGGAAGTCACATTGTTTATCATCATCCAGATGGCAGATGGATAACGATCCCTATGCATAAGGGCAGAGATATATCTGTTGGATTGCTGAGAAAAATAATCAAAGATTTGGGAATAACTGTGGAGGAATTTAATAAATTGAGATAAAGTCTAAACGCTAAACCGACTTCCTTTAATACCATATTCTCATATCCTACCTTATGCTACCTATGATATATGCGGAGTTGTGTCCTCGTTGCTCAGGGGATTTGAGCGCGAAGGAAATAGAGAAGGGCGTGTGCTTCAAGACGGGGAAAAGGATAGGTGAGACATTTCTGGAGGGAGAGGCGGAGAAATTCTCGGAGTTTTTTGAAAAATGCATAGGTGCCAGACCGAGGGAACTTCAGATGACTTGGGCCAAAAGGATTCTGCAGGGAGATTCTTTCGCTGCTCTCGCACCAACAGGAATAGGTAAAACTTCCTTTGGGATAGTGATTTCGCTTTTTCTGGCGCAGAGGGGCAAAAGAAGTTACGCCATAATGCCAACCACGCCGCTCGTTAAGCAGTTTTATGAAAGAGCCATAGAGTATTCTTCAAAACTCGGTCTGAATTTGGAAATAGTTGCATACCATTCCGATATGAGGAAGGAGGAGAAGGAGGGAGCGAAGAAAAAGATAGAGAGCGGGGAGTTCTCGGTCCTCGTAACCACATCGCAATTTCTTGCTAAAAATTTTTCTCTGCTCAGGGGCAAAAGGTTTGATTTTGTCTTCGTGGATGATGTGGATAGCGTTCTCAAAGCATCCAGAAATATAGATAAGATACTTATGCTCCTCAATTTCTCGCCCGATGAAATAAAGAGCGGCGAGAGAAAGAAGAAAAGATATGGAATACTAATGGTGTCCACGGCCACGGGAAGGAAGGGCGAGAGAACAAGAGTACTAAGAAAACTTCTGGATTTTGATGTTGGAAGCGTGAGGGATGTGGTGAGGAATGTTGAAGATATATACTTCGGAGAGAAAAACTTGAAAAATCTGGTTGATATTCTAAAAAAGTTCGGGAAGGGCGGAATTATTTATACGAGGAGTGTGAATGAGGCGAAGGAAATTCATAAAACTCTTGTGGAAGAAGGATTCGCCGCTGGAATCGTAATAAGCGAGAAAAGCAAGGAGGATTTGGATAAGTTTGCGGAGGGAAAACTGGATATATTGGTCGGCGTAGCGTCACCCTATGGCGCTTTGGTAAGAGGTATAGACCTTCCCGAGGTCATAAGGTATGTGGTCTTTTACGGTTTACCCGTCTTCGGCTTCAGCGTATCAAGAATTGGAGATTTGCCCGAAGGTTTTCTTAATTCTCTCGGAAGAATGCTTCTCGGAGATAAAAGCAGGAATCTGAGTAAGGAGGAAATCGCAAGGGAAATAGAGAGGGCTCTATCAAAAGATGGTGTTTACGGTGATATCCTCGTTAAGGAAGGAACTGTGTATTTTCCAGATATAAGAACTTACATCCAAGGCTCCGGAAGAACCTCCCGTCTGTATTCTGGAGGTATAACCAAAGGAGCCTCTCTGATTCTGGATTCCGAGGATGTCGTTGAATGCTTCAGGAGGAGGCTCAGATACTTTGATTTCCAGATAAAGGATTTGAACGATGTAGATATCCCCTCCCTCATAAAGGAAATAGATGAGGACAGAAGGAAAATAAGGATGAAGTACGAGGCGGAGGAAATATATAAACCTCTGCTTTTCGTGGTGGAATCACCCAATAAAGCGAAGCAAATATCCTCCTTCTTCGGCAAACCCAATATGAGGATAATTGGTAAAGCAATTGTTTATGAAGTTCCCATAGGAAAATATGTGGTTACTATAGCACCGACCATCGGCCACATGGTGGACCTCGTTACCCAACGCGGATACCACGGAGTCATAAGAACAAAAGAATATTTTATCCCAGTATATTCATATATAAGGAGGTGCGAGAAGTGCGGTTATCAGTTCACCGAAGGCGAGATATGTCCGAGGTGCGGGAGCGAGGAGATATACAGGGCAGATGAGCAGATAAAAGTTCTCAGAAAATTGGCTTTTGAGTGCGGAAGAGTTCTCGTCGGTACGGACCCGGATACCGAGGGTGAAAAAATAGCTTGGGATGTGTATTCCCTGCTTCGGGGATACGCGAAAGAATTCGCCAGGGCGGAGTTTCATGAAGTTACACCCCGAGCCATAATTGAAGCGATAAACAATCCCAGGGAATTCTCCGAAAATCTGGTAAAGGCGCAGGTTGTAAGAAGGATTGAGGACCGCTGGATAGGTTTTGAGCTATCTTCCATAGTTCAGAAAATTTTCAAAAACAGAAATCTCTCCGCCGGAAGGGCGCAGACCCCAACCCTCGGATGGATAATAGAGAGGTACCGCGAGAGCAAAGTGAAGGTGAGAATCGCGGAAATCCCCGAACTTGATATCAGAATAGATTTCGGAGAGGTCTTCAATAAAATTAAGGTTGAGGTTGTTGAGGAGGGTGAGGGAGAAAGAAATCCTCCTCCGCCATACACCACGGATTCCATGCTTAGAGATGCTAATAACATACTTCACTTTTCCGCAACGAAAACCATGAAGATAGCGCAGGATCTTTTTGAGTTGGGATGGATAACTTATCACCGCACGGACAGCACGAGGGTGAGTGATCGGGGACTGTATGTTGCGAAGGAATATCTGAGGGATAGGTTCGTGGGGAGGAGATACTCCTCGGAAGGAGCACACGAGTGTATAAGACCCACGAGAGCGATAACCTCCGAAGAATTAAGAAGATACATAAGCGAGGGAGTCATTCAAACCGATGTGAGCAAGGAGCATTTCCTTCTATACGACCTAATTTTCAGAAGGTTCATGGCTAGTCAGAGCCCGCCCGCAAAGATAAAATTTCAGCGATTGAAAATAAAGGTCAAAGATAGAGAATTTTATGAGGAGAGGATTGTGAGCGTTGAAGGAGGTTTTCACGAAATATATCCGTATTTCATAAAAACAAAAAAGAGGTTGAAGGAAGGGGAATACATAGTCAAGCCGAGATTTCTCACAGTGTCCAAGGTTCTTCCCTATACGCAGGCGGAGGTTATAGGTGAGATGAAGAGTCGTGGGATAGGGAGACCTAGCACATACGCCACCATACTTGAAAAACTCTTCATAAGAAAATACATTAGAGAGAACAGGGGTAGGATAATACCCACGGCCCTTGGAATGAGCGTTTATAGGTTTTTGGTGAAAAACTACGAGAAATTCGTGAGCGAGGAAACTACCAGAGAACTGGAGAGAGTAATGGACGAGATAGAGGTTGGGAAGAGGGATTATCAGGATGTTCTGAACGAACTCTTCAAGGAGATAGTATCCATAAAGAGGATTTCGGAGAAATACGGAAAGAAGAAATTAAAAGGTACGCGGAGACTAGGTAATACCTAAAATCTTATATACCGCTATGGCAATACATGAAAATAATGGTTAAGGAAAGCGGAGTAATAGATATGCCTCTGCGCCTCTTGATTATACTGGTAATACTTGTTATAACTGTCCCTCTCGTATTAAGCATCGCTGGATACTATTCCTCCGTTTCTGCGGAGCAGGAAATGATAGCCCAAGCAAACTATCTGAGAGATAAGATAGTTATGGTCTATTCCATGGGCGTAAACTCCTCTTTGAAAATAACCGTTTCTTTTCCAAAGAATACCGAATATGTTAAGGTTGGCGGGCCATTAAATTCAGATAACTCATACTTCATAAGGGTCAAGGCGTACAACTCTCCCGAAAGGATAATTCTCGTAAAGCATGGGAATGTGGGAATAAGAGTTACCTCAAACAACACGACCATGGTTATGTGGAGCGGAACTTACCGTGTTCTTATAACCAAAATGCTCTGTAATTATGATTTAGATGGAAACGGATATCTTGATGATTTTTATGTGAATGTGGAGGTGGTGGAAGAGTGATTGATTTCACCTTAGCAAAGATAACAGTTTCCTCGCTCGTTCTCCTTCTAGTTGCCACTTCAATAGGATGCTTCTACTACTTGAACGGAATGGCATACGAAAGTGAGGCGAAGAGCATCCTAAGATTTGTGGCTTCAAAGATAAACGAATTGGGAGGCAGAGAGGTTGAAAGCAAGATAATATTCACCTATAATGGCACAAATACATCGCTACCGCCGAAGGTTATGGGTGATTACTATACGATTTTCATCGGAGGGAGCACAGTAAGGATAGTCACGAAAAGTTATTCCACCTATACTCACACGAATGTGGTTGTTCATGCGTTTAATCCCGAACTGTTGGGAAATTACTCCACCAATTTAACCTCATCCATTCTGAAAAAATACGATTTGGATTATCCGTATATAGAATCAAAATGTCAGCCATTCGTTATTGAAAGTAAAAGGATCCTTGTGGACGGCATATATTCCTATCACATTTTCGCTTATTTGCTGGACTAATGAGGAGAGAAAATATATTTTCCCAAAATTACATAATTGTTGTATTCTGCCCAAAAATCCATATTGTGGAAGCATCCGAAAACCGATGAAGATAGGTATGTAAAGTTCAAGTTAAGATTGTCCAGCATGTAGGAAGTTTTGTTCATATAAGCCATAATATATCCGAATGCGGGAAATTCCTGCGATCCAACCTTGTATACGAAATCCCTCATAACCTCATTTATCCAGAGCAGGAATTCCGAAGAATTTTTTCCGTTAAACCATATAGTGTATGTGGAATTTTCAATCTTTATAAAGATGCCGAACGGCATTTTAATGTCCTTGGAATAATTGATGTATAGATTGGAAACCATCTTTTTTATGCCGGACAAAAAACCCTCTTGATTTGAGGAAACATTTTTTGGAAACGCATTTTTGAACTTACTCACATCTTTTCTGCTCACTATCCCGAAATCCACCTCGCATGTTTCGTTCAGCTGTTCAATATATATATTCAATTTTTTGCCCGAAACCGAAGAATAGGAAACGCGGTAAAATTTCGTTGGATTTTTGCGGTATATTGTGGAGTTATGCCACCAGAGGTCGTAAAATTCCTTCTGTATTAGCGAGACATTATCCTTCGTTATGTTGAATTTCCACGAGAAGTTGCCTTCCTTATAATTCCCGTGGAATTTGTGATTACTTATATCAGCGATGCATTTCATATAAGTCGTGTTTTCCCGAACTTCATCTGAAGAAATCTCAAAATCTCTTCCGAAATAATTGAATTTGAAATCTTGCAGGTAATTATTGGATGTTAAAGATTGCACATCGTTATAAAGCGAAGACCATACTGAATCGTTGTTCTCCAATCTCCTCTGAGTTATGTTGAAGGCGTACAGAATTATTGAAGTGTATGTTTTGTTCCACGAAGCAATCTCATTCTTCATTACCGAAGTTGCCGGAAGGGAGAAGCACAGAAATCTGCTCTTTATTTCACCTATATTTTCGTAGTGATAGATAGCATCATTCAAGTATTTGCTCACGAAAAACGGATCAGTTTTGGAATCCTTTGTATCCACTCCGAAATATCCTCTCGTGTAGTTGAATTTTACATCGTATTTGTTCCATCCAGATTCTATGTACCAAGCGGTGTAAAGAGGAATACGGAGGGATATGTTAAAAGATATCGTATCGTTGTACCAGGTGTAGGTATGCATACCTCCGTGAAGTAGGGAGGTTCTATTTGTTCTCAAATTGATTGTGAAGTTCCCACTTACATTAACTATGAAATCATAGACGAAAGGCGCCATGCTCATATTATATGATAAATCCTGAACATCCACGAAGCGGTGTCCCCTGTTCGGATAAACTATATCCACGGATAGATTACTTCCACGCAGAACATCCGGAGAGAAATCTACGACTATGCTTTCATTCTTTAATGTTCTGTTTTTTATAGCTCCATCGTAAAATCTCTCCCAGAAAAGGTATTTGGATGTATTTGCGGCCATGAATGTTGGAATTGTCGTGAAATTCGCATTTTTTTCCACAATTTTCCATAAAACATCAAAAGATTCCTCAACCCACTCACTCATATTTTCTATCAGTTTTCCGGAGCCGAGAAACCTTCTACCAACCTTATCCTTCACGAAATTGTAGAAATTTGTAGAGAATGCATTGTAATCCGTTTTATCATCTATACCGCTCCTCAAACCATGCTGCTGTAATTGGTAAGAAATTCCATTAGGTGTGGCACCCAAGGTGGAATCTCTTGCGTAATCGGAATCCATCTTACACTGTTCCCATACATTTGGCCAACCAGATGGCGTAACTGCAATTGGCTGTCCTATAGAAATTGCATAACTTTTCAATCTTAGGTAAAAATCAGTTACCATATCTCTGTGGATCTTGAAACTTCCTTGGGGAGGAGAACCCATACCATCTATCCCTACGCTTTGCTGGTTTGTGGGAGGCCAGGACTCGCAATCCGCTCCGTAACTACCGGGATTATCAGGTAACTGCCACTGTGTACATCCATCGTAAAGGTTCACGATCACCTCATACCATAAAGAAACGGTATTTCTGAAGAGGTCGTAAAGATAGGCATCGGCATCATTGCCATATTTGTATTCTTTGTAAGCGCCCTCCTTCCACCAGTTTTCCTGCTCCGAGGATGCCAAATTTTTCAACTGAGAAATACCGTATGAGTACGGTTCGTTCTGGCCATAAATCAAATCATGGGTTTCGTTTAAAAGTATCGTGTAGTTATCGTTTGGATTCCTTTTGTAATGCGCGGTTCTTTTCCCTATGTTGTTGGCGATGGAATACGCCGCGTAATCTACCAATCCCTTATTCTGGGTATCATCGTACACATCCGATTGATGCTTCATCGCTCTTGTAAGTGCATCTATCACATATTTCAGTGTATTGAAGTAAGGCCCGCCGGAACCGTAGGACTGATGCTTTTCCACAAAAGATTCCCTTATGAGGTCGTAGTAATAGGTTCTGGGCCCCACAACATCTGGTGAGGCGGTTGTGGTTATTTGAAGTTTGGGTCGTTGCCCAGAATCATATAAAAGGATGTTCGTGGTGTTCGTTATATCGTAAACTTGGATAGTCCAAGTCATGGTTATCGTTACTTGTGGAGTATCAGGATTCCCATCATCTACTACTATTGTTGTAGATGCTGTGGCCGTTCCACCCTGTAAATTCAGCGGGATATCCAGCCATTTCCTCCATTTATCCAGATAAATCCATAGCATTTGCTTGGCCCACTCCTCACCCTTGTTCCTAACTTCCGTCCAGTTGGTTATCGGCTCCTTCAAAGTAGGATCGCAGAAATATTCCGATGAAGGATTTCCCCAGAAAAGCATTAAAAGTTCGTAAACGAACCTATCCGCATAGCCATAAACAGATTGTCCCAAAACTTTTCCGACGGAGAAATTCTGGTCAGTCAAATTCCAGAGGAAGAATATGTCCGCAGCATCTATCGTTCCGTTATCTACATATTTATCCACGATGCTCTTTATCCCCAACTGCTCCACAGTTTTGTTATCGTAACTTCTGAAGAATCTCAAACTCTGCAAAACCAAGGCGAGATTAACGCACTTCTCCACATCATCTTTAGTTAGAATTTTCTTAATATCTATCTCATTTCCGTCGTAGGCGCCCGATGCGTAGCCGAGAAGAGCCCGGTACTCCACGACAGTGGTCAAAATATATCTTAGCAATCTTCCGAAATCACCGAAGTTCGTGGTTGAGGAATTAAATTCATCAAAGCAGAATTTGAGAAGAGGAAGAGGAGAGTAAATATTTTTGTTCATCTTGAAAGTTTTGGTGAATTCGTATCCACTATGCTTATCAAGGTAATGATAAGTTATATACCCAACTATTCTGGGGTACACGGGAAGAGATGTGTAGTTGAAAGCATACAGGTAATTCCATCGGAAATCAAAGGATTTGATGAAATCTCTGGTTTTTCTGTAATCCATAATTAAAGTTATGTTGTAGGAAGTCACAGTTATATTGAAATCCTGACTCTCCCACGGGAAATGGTTCTTTATGTATTTCGTGAAATTATCCCTTATTTGACTATCTAGAATATAAACATTCGGGTTCCTAATCTTTGTCAGATTGTATATGCATTCCATGGCTATGTGGTACGCCTTTGTCTGGACCATATCGTCTATCTCTCTCAAATTTTCCAAACTTTCCTCTTGAAAACGCTCCCCACTTATTCTCCTCTGTACATTCAAACTCGCCAGATAAATTGAGGATAGAATTATTAAAAGTGAGAGCATTACCGCAAATACATAAGCGAACGGAATCCTCCCGCTTTCTTTCATTCACTCACCTCCCAGATGTATATTGTGACGATGAATTCTTCGCCACTGGTTGGCATGGATAGATATGCGGTGTATCCGTATCTTATCTGCGGGAGTTCCCTAAAACCGATGATTATCGTCGTGTTCTTGTACTCTGCATAGAGAGAATACCTGTATTTCGGATATGTAAGGTTTTTGAGGGTACGATTTATGGGCTCTTCCATACCTACCTCCAAACTTTTAATATCCACGCTGGATGAATTGTGCTCTCTTATGTAAAGATCTTCGGCTATCAACTCCGCAACGCTTTTATCTTCAAGAATTATCGTGCCAGAAGATGTATTGTACCAAACCATCTGCACGGTAGAGCGGAGAAGCGAATAGGTCAAATATTCGGCGTACCTTTTGTTCATCTCATCGTACTTGAACTCCGCGGGATTTTGAAGTGCGATTCCCAATATGATTACAAGACCTATTACCACTATGGCTGAAATAAGGCCAGCATCAACAACGGCGGAAATGCCCCTCTCTACAGCCATCCTCTCACCTCCACCATAGCCACATGAATCTCTTCCTCGCTCACCCATATATTTGCGGGATATTTCACCATAATGCTGTAATAGGCGTATGATGCGTTGGTTTCGTTGCCGTAAGTATAGTTGTATTTTACGGGATATTCGCTAACATCTATTATCTTTATTGAAAAATTAAAAGCGGGCTGTAAATCCTCTCTTATATTTTCATATGTTATAGCTCTAAGTTTGTGGTAATCAAAAAGTCCGATAGTGCCCGAGCGTATTATCTTTTTGTATCCGAGAAAAGATTGTGCGAATTTATCCACATTTTCATAGAGTTCAATATATTTTTCTCTCTCCGCCCTCAAACTTCCGAAATAGAGCACTGTGTAAAGAGTGGAAAGAAAAATAAGTATTACAACGGCGAAAAGAAAAATTTCCTCAAAGAATCCCGTAACACCTCTTTCTCTATTCCTCATAGAACTCATCGTATTCACCTTCTTCCTTTCTAAACTTCTTTTTCATTTTTTCCGCCAAACTCTCTTTGAGAGGTATCTGCTGAGCCTTCGCACGGCGCTTGTTGTAGTATATCAACAGTATTATCAGT
>Ga0190314_1000793_pt1 | contig 10248 bp, 8 predicted proteins | sample 4870071112_MG_FD_165055 | JGI IMG/M metagenome (GOLD analysis project Ga0190314, IMG submission 165055) | Hydrothermal vent sediment bacterial communities from Southern Trench, Guaymas Basin, Mexico - 4870-07-11-12_MG | ecosystem: Environmental > Aquatic > Marine > Hydrothermal vents > Sediment ...
CCCTTAAAGCTGTTAACAGCATCCTGTATTCCGGCCGGAGTTCCTCCTGCGGCGGTTGCTGCCAGCGATGCTGCGTAAATATTTTCAAGGTTGTGTGCGCCAAAAAGTTTGACCCTGGAAAGATCTATCTGTGAAATAACTGAATGATTCTCTTTTAAATCCCAGCTAAAAGGAATCTTTTTTGCTTTAATATTTTCAGTTAATTTAATCACAAAAGAATCGGAATCATTATAGACTGCAAAGTCTTCTTCTGTCTGGTTCTTAAATATACGTCCCTTTGATTCAACATAGGCATTAAAGTTTTTGTAACGGTCAAGATGATCTTGGGTGATATTAAGTAAAACACTCACCTTTGGTCTGAAAGTATCTATGGTGTCTAATTGAAAGCTGCTGAGCTCAACAACCACAACCTGGGCTTTTTCTTTTTGATCAAGATAGCCTATCAAAGGGTTCCCGATATTTCCTCCCACAAAAATCTTTAAGCCTGAGCATTTGAGCATTTTACCTGTAAGAGCCGTTACCGTAGTCTTCCCGTTTGTGCCTGTTACCGCAATTATCGGCTCTTTGATGAACCTGGAGGCCAGTTCAATTTCACCTGTGATGGGCACCCCTTTCAGAGCTGCTTTTTTCAAGGGGGATATGGTTTCAGGGATCCCGGGACTTAGCACTATAAGGTCTGCATTTTCAAAACTTGCCGTGGTGTGCCCCCCAAGTTCAACCCTGACGCCAATCTTTTTTAAATCAGCAGCCTTTGAGCCGATTCTGTCTTCACCTGCAGTATCTGTAACAGTTACCATTGCGCCTCTTTTTTGTAGAAACAGCGCAGTTGCAAAACCTGTTTTGCCAAGACCGACCACAGTAATTTTTTTATTATAAAGTTCCATGATTATACGACTATCTAATCTTGAGTGTACTCATGGAAATAAGCGCAAGGGCAATTGCAACTATCCAGAATCGCACGATAACTTTTGGTTCAGCCCACCCCTTTAATTCAAAATGATGATGTATAGGCGCCATCCTGAAAATTCTTTTACCATTTGTAATTTTAAAAAAGCTCACCTGAAAAATCACAGACAGAGCCTCAACAACAAAGATTCCTCCCACAATTATAAGAAGCATCTCCTGTTTGGTAATAACTGCTACTGTTCCCAATGCTGCTCCCAAAGATAGAGAACCAACGTCTCCCATGAAAATCTGTGCCGGATAAGCGTTGAACCATAAAAATCCGAGACCGGCTCCTGCTATTGCTCCGCATACAACTGCGGCTTCTCCGCTTCCGGGCACAGCATTTATCTGGAGATAATTTGCGATTTTTACATGCCCGGCAACATATGCAAAAAACATATAGGTTGCTGCAGAGATTATTATCGGGCCTATTGCAAGTCCGTCGAGTCCGTCCGTCAGATTAACTGCATTTGAGGTTGCCACAATAACTATCGCTGCAAAAATAATATACCCCCAGCCAAGATCGGGCGTTATATTTTTCAGGAAAGGGATAGTAACAGTTGTGGCAAAACCTGAGTATTTATAGATGAAAAAAGCTGCAAATACTGCAACTATTATCTGGAGTATGAATTTGGCCTTTGCACTCAGCCCCTTGCTCCGTTTTTTTTGCAGCATAAGATAATCATCAGCAAAGCCTATGGCACCAAAGCCGGTGATTACAAAAAGTATGATCCATATGTAAGTATTGGTAAGATTTGTCCAGAGCAGCGTTGATACAACAACTGCAAAAATAATCAGCACGCCTCCCATGGTGGGAGTCCCTGCCTTCTGAAGGTGCGTTTTAGGCCCATCATCTCTGATATACTGCCTTACCTGCAGCTCTTTTAACTTTTTAATAATCCAGGGTCCTATTAAAAAACATATCAAAAAAGCGGTCAAGGTGGCATAAATGGTTCTAAATGTAATATACCTGAATACATTAAAACCTGATATTGTTGTATGAAGAGGATATAGTAAATGGTAAATCATCGGTTAAATGCATCCTTTTATTTTTTTTACTATTATCTCCATTCCGATTGCCCTGGAGCCCTTGACAAGCAGCCAGTCCCCTTCTTTTAATCTTAAAGAAAGATCATCCATAATCTCTTTATTTGTGCCTGTGAAAATTTTTTTTGAATCCATGTTCTCACCAAGTGCGCCTTCAGCGACTTTTTCTGCAAAAGAGCCTGTGGCATACAGCCTTGTTATTTTTGATTGTGCAGCCATTGTCCCGATTTTTTTATGCATAAATTCCGCCTGTTCTCCAAGTTCAAGCATGTCGCCTGTAATCAGGATGGAATCGGCGCCCTGTTTTAGATCTTTTAATGTTTTTATTGCAGCCTCCATGGAATCCGGATTTGAGTTATACGTGTCGTCTATAATATTAACCCCTTTAAGAGTTTTAATAATACTCATTCTCCCATTTGCAGGTTTAAAATCCTCTATGCCTGCCTTGATCTCTTCGGCCGTAAAACCGAGGAGATAGCCCGATGCAGCCGAAGCAAGCGCATTTGAAATCATGAACTCGCCTGGAATTTTAAGATCAATGAAAATTGTTTCAAGGGGAAGCTCCAGCTTAAAACATGTTCCCAGACCTTTTTTTTTCACAGATACAGCTTTTATTTCGGCATTTGAACCTCTCCCGAAAAGCAGGGTCTTATTTTCTGTTTTTTTGGCAAGGAGCATCACTCTTGGATCATCTCCGTTAAGAACTGCCGTGCCGCCGGGTTTAATTTTTTCAAGCAGCTCTCCCTTGGCCTTCATTACCCCTTCCAAAGACCCCAGACCTTCGAGATGAGCGGAGCCGATATTTGTTATAACTCCAATATCAGGCATGCATATTTCGGCAAGTCTTCCTATCTCCCCGAGGTGGTTCATGCCAAGCTCAACCACTGCCCATTCGTGGGAAGGGTTTATATTAAAAAGTGTTAAAGGAAGACCTATCTCATTATTAAAATTTCCTTTTGAAGCTAAGGTGTTAAATTTTTTTTTAAGTATTGATGCTGTCATCTCTTTTGTCGTTGTCTTGCCGTTTGAACCTGTAATGGCTATGGTTGAGATTCCTGAACGGGTCCGGTTATAAGAAGCAAGATCTCCCAGGGCTTTTACCGTGTCAGGCACAGCGCAGCAAAATTTTTTTTCCCCCTGCCATTTTGCAATGGGCATTTGCTCTGCGCTTTTGGTGTTAACAAGAAACCCCTTTACCTTTTTTTTTATTACATCATCCATAAACAGGTGACTGTCGTAAATTTTACCCTTTATTGCCACAAACAGATCGCTTTCCGATATCTTGCGTGAATCTATGGATATCCCCTTAAACAGATGTTCTATGCTCCCTGACAGATATTTACCCGACACAGCCTTAATAATTTCAGAACCCGTCCAGGGTATGGGCATATTATCAGTCTGCATAGATTGCCCCATGCTGTAAAAGCGCTTTTTCTGCTTCTTTTCTGTCGTCAAATTCCAGAAAATCTTTTCCGATTATCTGGCAGGTTTCATGACCTTTACCTGCTATTAAAACAGTATCATCAATGCTTGTTACCGCCATAATTGCCTTATTTATTGCCCTGCGCCGGTCAGGTTCAACAGTATAACCATTCATCCCTTTTTTTAAATCAGATATTAAATAAGAGGAAAGAGAGGTTCTTTTTATCCCCGCAACTATATCCTCTATGATTTTATCCGGCGGTTCCGTTCTCGGGTTATCAGATGTGATAACAGCAAGATCACAAAGTTTTCCGGCAATTTCACCCATCAAGGGACGCTTATCCCTGTCTCTGCATCCGCCGCATCCAAAAACACATATAACCCTTCCCTTTGTCATGGATTTTATGGAAGCAAGCACATTTTCCAGAGCGTCAGGCGTATGCGCGTAGTCCACATAAACAGTTCTTTGCTTTCCGCTGGTTTTTCCGGCTTTATCTTCAACCTGCTCAAGGCGTCCCGGGACTGCACGGGTTTCTTCAATACCCTTTTTTATTGCATTCAGATTAATATCAAGGGCTATGCCTGTACCCGCAGCACATAGAATATTTTCAAGATTGTATTTTCCGGCAAGGCGCGACTTAAATTCAAATGATCCTTTTGGGGTTGAAATTTTTCCTGTTATGCCTGATCTGGAGTATGAAATATTTTCAGGTCTGACCATGCTGTTTTCTAAACAACCTACACTAATCTTGTTAATATCAAGTTTTCCCTCAAGCTCTTTTCCCCTTTTGTTCAGGCAGTTTATTACAGCCACGGCAAAGTTTTTTTTCGGGCCCGAGCAAAGATGCTCTGTAAACATTTTTTTTTTGCATTCCCAGTAAGATTCCATACCTTTGTGAAAATCCATATGATCCTGGGTCAAATTTGTAAAAACACCCACGTCCAACCGGCAGCATTCAATGCGTAAAAGGTCTAAGGCATGTGATGAAACCTCCATGACAACATGGGTAACTCCGGATTTAAGCATTGTTGCCATAATCCTCTGTAAGTCCAAAGATTCAGGCGTTGTTCTGGGGTTTTTATAAGTATTTCCGGAAAAATGACAATTTATTGTCCCTATAACACCTGGATTGACGCCCGCTGCATATAGAATTTTTTCTATGATACAGGCTGTGGTTGTCTTTCCGTTAGTTCCTGTTATTCCTATAACCACAAGGCTTTCAGACGGATTGCCGTAAAACCTGGCAGCAAGCTGCCCAAGGGCTTTGCGAGAATTTTCCACCTGTATAATTACCGTGTTTTTGTTGATTTTGTTTTGTGTGACTACTGCGGCGGCTCCATTTTCTATTGCCTGATCGATAAATTGATTCCCGTCTACAGTAAATCCTGGCACGGCAACAAATAACCCGCAGGGCTTGACATCCCTTGAATCAAAATGAATAGAGCCTATGTCCGGATCAGGTAAAGCTTTCCCCTCCTTATTCAACAGCCCTGAAATATTTTTTACATCCACTGCTTTCAGAAGTTTTTTAAGCTTCATCCTTTTGCCCCGTTTTTTATGGAAGCCGTAAGCCTTTCAGCATCACTTTCAGGAAGTATATTTAAATATTCCAAAGTATTAACAACTATTTTTTTAAAAACAGGCGCAGCCACTATTCCACCGTAATATTCATTCAAAGGCTCATCTATTATTACAAGAACTGAAATTGCCGGGTTTTCGGCAGGTGTAAATCCCATAAAGGATGCGACATATTTATCTTTTGTGTATTTTCCTCTTGCATCAATTTTCTGGGCGGTTCCTGTTTTGCCGCACACAGGATATCCTGCAATATATGCATTCACTCCTGTGCCGCCGGAAGTTACCACGGTCTCCATTATTTTTTTCATGGTTTCAGCGGTTTTTGCAGTGATAACCCTTCTTTCCATCTTAGGCCCGAAGCTTTTAATGATCCGGCCGTTCTGGTCTGTAACAGCCTGAACCACATAGGGTTTCATCATAACTCCGTTATTGGCAATAGCGCTTGCAGCGGTAATAAGCTGTATGGCGGAGGCTGAAACCCCATGGCCAAAGGATATCGCTCCAGTGTCAATTTTTGTCCATCTTTTATAATTTGGCAAAGCGCCTTTTGTTTCTCCTGGCAGGTCTATGCCTGTCTTTGCCCCAAAACCAAAATCGCGCAATTTGTTGTAAAGAGCCTCCTTGCCGGTTTTTTCACTTACTTTTACAGAGCCAATATTACTTGAATATTTTATTATTTGCTGAAGTGACAGCCATGCACGGGGGTGGGAATCGTGTACTATGTTTCTTCCGATTTTATAAGCTCCGTTTTCACAAAAAAATATGCTGTCAGGCGAACATAAGCCTGTCTCCAAAGCGGCTGCAGCACTGAAAATCTTCATGGTTGAGCCCGGTTCAAACTGATCTGTTACCGCTCTGTTTCTCCAGCACTGTCTGTCAAAATCTTTAAATGAATTCGGATTGAAAAAAGGGAAATGCGCGATGGACAGGATAGCGCCTGTTTTCGGATTCATTATAATGGCTATGCCGGACTTTGCGGAAAAATTAATCACTGCCTCTTTTAGAGCCTCTTCTGCAATGTACTGTAGTGTATTATCGATTGTGAGTACTATGTTATTTCCGCTGTTTTTCACAAAGATTTTATCAAAATCAAAACCTTTCCCCTTGCCATCTTTTAATATTTTTATTTTTTTATCAGAACCTTTTAAATAAGCATCAAAAAGAAATTCGACCCCCTCAAGACCGCGGCCATCTAACCCGGAAAAACCCAAAAGCTGTGCAGCAAGCTGCCGGTTTGGATAATAGCGGCTGTTTTCAGTTATAAAATCAATCCCGTTTATTCCAAGCTTTTTTACAGCTTCCGCCTCTTTTGGGGTAACGTGGCGTTTTGACCAGACAAACATTTTTTTAGCTGCAAGTTTTTTGTATAAATTTTTTCTGTCAATATTCAGAGCTTTTGAAACAGTTCTCGCTGCTTCACGCTTATCCTCGATTTTAGAAGGATAGGCGGCTATGGAGGTGACATCTATACTCACAGCCATCTGACGGTGATTTGCATCAAATATGCTTCCCCGCTTTCCAAGGGTCACCATGGAGCTTTCATACTGGTTTGCTGCTTTTGCAGAAAGCCATTGACCCTGGAAAATTTGCAGGTTTACAGCCTTTATTACGATAACCGTCATAATCAAAAAAAAGATTACACTGATTACGGTTATTCTTTTTTTTATTTTTTCCCTGTCTAAATAATTCATGGCATAATAATAATCTGGTTTGGCAAAGGCGTTGCCAGTCCAAGCTTGTATTCTGCTATTTTTCCCAGTCTTTCCTGAGACTTAAGACTGGCCAATTCCAGCTTAAGATTTTTTTGCATATTTATAAGTTTTTTACAGTTTTTAGCTTCATCCATTATCTCATATCCTGTTTTTATGCACTGAACTCTGCTCCATGTATAAAAAAAAAGCTGGGCAATAAAAATAAAAAGTATAAACAGCCATCTGCCGGTCATGCTTTTGCCGGTTTTTCTATTTTTTGCCATAATAAATGCTCTATATTTTTTCAAAAGCTCTTAATTTAGCGCTTCTTGCCATTGGGTTAAGGGCCGTCTCTTTTTCTGTGGGTTGAATAATTTTTTTTATAAGGGAGCGAACCAAAGGCTTTTTATTGCATATGCATTGCGGAAAATCCGGCGGACATATGCACCCCTTTTCCATGGCTTTAATTTTATGCTTAACAATCCTGTCTTCAAGAGAATGAAATGAGATGGCGCAGAGTCTTCCTTTGGGATTTAATAAATCAGCAGCAGTTTCCATAAACCCGGAAAGCCTTTCAAGCTCTTTATTTACATATATCCTTAATGCCATAAACACACGGGTTGCAGGATGAATCTTTCGCAATCCTCTTGATTTTGATCTTTTTCGACCGGATTCTTTTCGATAAACTGCCCTGCATACAAGGTCTGCGAGCTCTTTGCTTGTTTGAACAGGTTTTTTATTCCTTGCATATACAATTCTGCGAGCTATTGTTCCTGCCTGGCGTTCCTCTCCCAAATCTTTAAATATTTTTTTTAAATCTTTCTCACTCATTTTGTTTACTATATCCCAGGCCTTTATTTTCGTTCTGACATCCATGCGCATGTCGAGAAATTCATCCTTGTTAAAACTAAACCCTCGGCCGCTTGACACAATCTGGTGAAAAGAAAGACCAAGATCCAATAGTATTCCGTCAACACCCTTTATGTTAAGTTGAGAAAGAATTTCAGGCAGATTTATAAAATTTTCATTAAACAGATGTATTTCGAGGTCAAATTCTTTTAGTATATGCTTTCCATATTTTATTGCATCTTCATCCTGATCTAATCCTATAAAAACACCCCCAGGAATAATTTTTCTGCATATTGCCCCGGCATGACCCGATCCGCCCAGTGTGCAATCCACATACACTTTCCCTGGCCTGCAGTTTAAATAATCAACGGCCTCATCAAGCATGACCGTGGTATGTAAAAAATCCATGATTTATAACCCTAAATCGGCAATTTCGTTTCTAACAGCCTCCTGTTTTGAAATTTCTTCCCATTTTTTATTCTCATTATCCCAGCTATCCCTTGATAATATTTCAAAATGATCAGTAACCCCAATAAGAACAACTTCCTTTTTTAGCCCTGCATATTCCCTTAAGGGCGGAGGGATAAGTATCCGTTCCTGTTTATCCCTGGCACACGGTTCCATTCCTCCGACAAAAAATCTTCTAAAACTGCGCATGGCATCACTTTTCCGGGCATTGTTCAATATCCTGTTTGCAATGGCTTCCCATACACCGGCAGTATAAGCCACCAACATTCCGTCCAGTCTGGAGACCATTAGACTTTCGCCACTTTCTATGATAACATCCCGAAATCTCGAAGGAATAATCAATCTCCCTTTTGCATCAATTGTATGAAATGATGTGCCAGTAAACATAAATATTAGTATTTAATCTCCACAATTATTAACTTTTAGCCATTTTTACCCACTTTTAACCACCATGCTTGCCTAAAGTATAATTTTAAAGCTATGTCAAGAAAAAAATTAGTATTTATTATATTTTTTTCAAAGGCTTTGTTTTTTCTTGTTTTTTAGAATTGATCATATTATTGATTTTTTTTAAGATTGAGTTTATTTTTTTAATTCAGAGAATCGGTTCCTGTGGGTAAAAAATGAAGATTTTATTTGCTGATGATGAAGAAAGCATACTTGAAGTTGTTAAGGAGTTCTTTGAGTATAAGGGGTATAAAGTAGTTACTGCAAAAAACGGGCTTGAAGCAAAAAAAATTATTGAGCAGGAGCAGATCGACTGCTGTGTTACTGATATTAATATGCCTGGCATGAACGGTCTGGAACTTGCTGAATATCTGAGAAAAACGGATAATACCATCCCCGTAATAATAATGACGGCTTATCCATCCATTGATAATACAATAAAAACCCTGAAAAACGGCGTAGTTGATTTTTTAATAAAACCCATTGATCTGCACCAGTTAGAGCTTTGCATAAACAGGATTTTGCGCGAACGGCAGCTTTTTATTGAAAACTTCATGCTCAAAAAAGAGGTTGAAGGCAAGGAAAAACTTGAAAGATTAAATCTTGAGCTGCTTAACAAGGTTGAGGAGCTTAATATATTAAAAAATATAATGAGTGACTTCAGCACAATAGCCACAAGCCAGGATGTTTTTAAACATATTAAGGAGATGGGTCTCGAGGTGACGGGCGCAGATATATCAAAGTTTTATTTAATTAACGAGGATGATAAAAAGCTGTTTGAAGTTGCCTTAAATGAAACAAGAGACCCTGTTAATATGGGGGGCAGGCTTGAAGATCTGATTTTAGAAAGTGCATGTGAAGGAACGCCTCTTTTAATGCCTGAAAGCGCAGGTGTTGATGGGATTTCTGATAATATACTCTCTTTTATTGCAGTTCCCCTGAAAATAAGAAAAAAGGTGTTTGGAGTTCTTGCTGTAATAATTACCGGCGGCAACCTTCGTTTTACAAAAAAAGATCTTTATTACCTGTCTTTTATGACAGACAAAGCAGCCTATGCAATTGAGAATCTTGCTCTATATGAAAATATTTACGATAACCTTTTGTCAACCCTCTTTGCATTTGTAAATGCAATTGAAGCCAGGGACCCATATACACAGCAGCATTCAAGCAGGGTTGCGGGGATATCAGTAAAAATAGGAGAGGAGTTAAACTGCAGCGCCGAGGAGCTTGATATATTAAACTTTGCCGGTCAGCTCCATGACATAGGAAAAATCGGAATAAGAGATGCCATACTTCTTAAACCTGGCAAACTTACTGATGAGGAATTTGACGTTATCCGATCACATCCCGTTATAGGGGCAAATATTATAGAACAGCTTGGGTTGTGGGACAGAGAAAAACTTATCATAAGGCATCACCATGAACGCTTTGATGGGAATGGTTACCCTGACAAGTTAAAAGGAGAAGAAATTCCTTTTCTTGCCAGGATCATGTCCGTAGCGGATGTCTATGATGCAATGGCTTCTGACAGGGCTTACAGAAAAAAGATGGATATCAAAAAAATTCTTGGAATAATTGCAAGCAACGAAGGATGCCATTTCGATCCCAAAGTAGTAAAAGCTTTTCTGAAAATTTTCCATGAAGGAAAAATTGATTAAACCTTATAAGTTTTACCGCAGAGAAACTGTTTAATTTGATAATGGATAAATAAAATCCCGTCCAAAATATTTCATGGTTGAACTAAACCGCTTTGCGGAGTTACAGTAACCCACATTTTTTAAAATTTCCCCAGCTTAACCC
>Ga0190314_1000795_pt1 | contig 10239 bp, 8 predicted proteins | sample 4870071112_MG_FD_165055 | JGI IMG/M metagenome (GOLD analysis project Ga0190314, IMG submission 165055) | Hydrothermal vent sediment bacterial communities from Southern Trench, Guaymas Basin, Mexico - 4870-07-11-12_MG | ecosystem: Environmental > Aquatic > Marine > Hydrothermal vents > Sediment ...
AGGACTTTACTTTAAGATGAAGAAGTAGGCTTAATAATATAAAACCCATAAATCCAACCCATTATCTATCTTATTTTTAGTCGGTTTTCCGACCAAAAATACGTAAAAATAGTCGGAAATGCGACTATTTGCATTATTTTGCTTCTAGAAAGTCTATATACTCACTTAATGCATGTAAAAGTTTGCTCTGGTCTATCTTCCCCTTAGCCAGATGAGAGTTTATCTGCTTGTTTAATTCTATGTTAAACTTCACTACCTTTTCTATCTCTAGCAGGCTTAGGTCATTGGATTCTAATGCCTTTTTAACTAACAGCTCTTTTGCCTTTCCTCTTGTTGATATCTCTGACAAAACAGTCTTTAGCTTTACTCCCCTTAGATCTGCTATCCTTTTTAGTATCTCAGATCTCTCAAGGTCATTAGTAATCCATTTGTCTGAATACGAATCATATTTAACAAGATCATAAAACCCATCTTCATGAAAAGGATCCCTTTCCCACTCCTTTCTAACCTCTGTTATCGCCATTACCCTTCTTTTCCTTACTAAATCTCCTGCTCTTCTAACAGCTGCAGTAGAGACGACTATATCAGTGGCTTTGAAGCTGGTAGTCGGGACGCCTAGATCATTTACTACCCTGTCCCATGTATCATATGCAGAAGACCCGTGTATAGTTCCCAGGACTACGTTACCCGCAGCGCCAACTCTCATTGCCTCAAATAATGCCCTAGCCTCTGGACCTCTAACTTCACCGAGGACGAGGACAGATTCCCCAAGCCTTAGCGCTGTTCTTAACGCTGCATCTGCACTTAGCTCATATGACGCGGCTTCATCCTCACTTCCTATGGCTGCCTTTACTCTCACATGCTGAATCTTGAATCCTACTTTCTTCAATTGATCCACAGGCAGCTCTGGAGTATCCTCTATGACTATTATCCTATGCCTAGATTCTATCTCCCCAAGAACAGATGCTAGAAGACTAGTTTTACCAGATCCCCTTGCACCTGTTATTAGCATGGAGGATTCTCCACTTACTAGGAATGATATTAGACCAGCTACTTCAGGTGACATCATTCCTACCCTAATGAACTGGGGAAGAGTCCATGGTTTTGGCCTGCTCCTTCTAAATGCAAATCCTATTCCTCCAAATGTGGCTGGAGGATGTAGTCCAGCAACCCTTATCTGATATTCAGGTATCTCAGTGTGGAGTACTGGAGCAGACTCGTCAAACGGCCTCCCAGATATTGCCCTGAACCTGGCTGCTATCCTTTCTAGGTCTATTTGGCTAAGGAGGACGTTGGTTATACAGTCTTCATACTTCTCATGGTATACATATATGAAGTTATTTCCAGGAGAGTCTACATATATATCTTGAAGTCTCTCATCTGCAAGCAGAGCCTCTAGCAATCCATATCCTGCAGAGTACCTAGCGGTTATGTCAGCTAACTCTTCTAGCCTTTCCTGATCTAGCTCTAACTGCCTAGATATTATCTCCTTTGCCATTGATTTGAAGTATTCCCTAGCCCTCCTTGGGTCTATTATTTCTGGCTCCTTTTTGCTTATTTCGTCTAGCGCATTTAGTATTGCCCTACTTTCATCTGCGTGAAGTAGGAATTCTGGTGGGTTTACTGCATATAAGTGCTCTGACTTATTAGGGATCTTGTATATTGAAACCTTTGACTTGCCTACGTAGTACTCCTCCACTGGCCTTAGTATGTCAGGAACTGGCGCGATATGTGAAGTGACAAATGAGGGAATTGTCCATGGGACAAATAGAAGGGAGTACACAGAGTTGTCTAGCCTTTTCTTTGACATTGCAATAGATATTATTGAAGTCTTTTCCAGCATTTTTGCGATCTCTTCCATCTTCTTTTTGTATAGTTTATACTGTCTTCTTTTCTCAAATTCCTTTGGTAGTTCTATGAGGGATTGTTCTTTGGCTATCAGGTATGCCTTGACAGGGTCTTCTACTATCTTTGACTTGACTAGCTGCAAGTAATAGTCCCCCTTGTATACTAGGGGGAATTTTTCCAGCTTTATTGAATCTGCCAGGTCTGACAGCTGTGTCAATAGCTCTATTTGGCTTATGGGATAGACACGCCTAAAGTCGTTTATTATTGAGACGGCGTCTAGTTGTTTGCCTTTTGCTAGCTCTGCTATTGTTTTTGCGACGCATTTTCTACAATTTGGGTCGTTCAGATTTGATGAGTTGGGGCATTCTAGGCAATTAATCTTTAGAATTAGCTTGTCACCTATTCTCTCAAGCTTTTTTTCCATCCCCATCCCCTAACGTGATATTTTTTGATTAACCCCTTTATAAATATAGTGTTTTGTTATCTTTGGGATAGTGAATTTTACTTGATTTTATGTTGGATGTTATGGCCTTCCCAGGGGTTTTTTACTTTCCTCTCGTAGATAGCGCATTATTTCTGTGTCACATAGTGTCAAAGCTTGACATGGATTTGACAGAGGTCTGACACTCATGTCTATTTTCCTGTAGTTCTTGTGACTCACCCTGACACGCGAAACCCTTTTATAATGCAGATTACAAAAGATTAGCAGGGAGAGTGAAAGGTGGGGGAAAATGGGTCTGTTCGGTTTCATAAGACGTGTGGCAAGGTCTGTTAGAAGAGTTGCTAGAAGAGTCTTTCATTCAGCTAAACGAGCAGTCCGTTCTGCTGCTCGGTTTGTAAGGCATGCTGTCAGCCGAGTCGTCCATAGAGTAAGAAGAGTTGCTCACAGAGTAAGGACGACCGTACGTGCAACTGTTAGCCATATCGTCCATAGGACAAGATCATTTGCAAGGAGAGTCTTTCATTCGGTTAGACGGATTTATCATTCTGCAAGGCATGCGTTCCATTCTGCAGGTAGGAGCATTAGAAAGGGATTAAGGAGGACAATAGAAGGGACTAAAAACTATGTGAGACATGTCAAAAGCAGGGTAAGAAATGGGATAAACAGGATGAAGAATAAACTGAGAAATGCTTGGAATTGGATGAAAAATAAAGCAAAAGACACATTTAATTATGTAAAGAAAAAGGTGACAAATGTAACCAATGCAATTTGGGATGGGAGTAAAAGGTTTGTAAATGGTATTAATGGATTTGTAAGAGATCATCCATGGGCTTTACCTGCCTTTGCTGTCCCGGCTGTTGGACTTCCTCTACTGATTGGAGGAATTGGATTGGCAAATTCTGGGATAATTGGTCATGGATCAACTGCCATCCCATCTTTCTCTAGTCCTGCAGGATTAACCAATCAAGGTCAAGGATTCCTTTCAGTATTAGATGTGTTTAATCCATCAACAGGAGGAAATGCAAATGTTATTTGGCAGTTATTATCAGGCATGTCACTCACAATTCCAGGGGTAGGAGCTGGGTTTTACTTGGGATCTAAGGTGGCAGGGTGGTACTATGACTACAGGACACTCCCTGATGACATAGACATATCATCATGGCCATGGTACAAGAAGATGGCTGTTGGATGGATGGCTAAGGGAGACGCATTTATTGGCCAAATTGGAACTGCTATTAATCAGGAGATTGAGGCTGAAAGAGAAAGACACCAAATGATGACAGAGGCATTTGAGAGAGATGGTATTGCAGGAGTCCTCCCATATGCATTAGAAGATACAATAAATTATATAACAATGCCGTTTAGAGCGGCTGCAAGCTTGGTAGTGGGAACTTACAATTATCTTTCAAACGAATGGAAAAGAGATCCTTGGGATGGGCTTTGGAAGACAGTGGGGATAGTCGCAGGTTTGGCTGCCACAGTTATTGGGATAGTTGGAGCTCCTGTAACTGGTGGAGCTTCATTGGCACTAACTGCATTGGGAGTTACAATGGTTGCATCAGCAGTGGCTGTGGCAGGGAAAGAGAGCTATGAGTACACTCAGGCAAAAACAAAGAAAGAGCTGTTTAACCTGGCAACTGATGATACAGATGAAATTGTATTTGTGCCAAGCATGGCGATAGGTGGTTGCCACACAACAAGGATAGGATTAATCAGCAGGTTGGAATATTACCCGACTAAAGGAACGTATGTAGATAAGTATGGCAGAACATATGTTTTAACCCCAGATAACAAAAAAATATACATAGCAGCAACAGACGGAAAGTATTATGTTGAGAACCCTTATTATAGACGGACGCTAACTCCCGCAGGAGGAAGGGGCTTAGAGGCACACGAGGCCTACGGAGAAGCAGCTAAACTTAAAGGTATTGTCAAACCCCCTAAGTTACTCCGTGACGACTTAATAAATTATGAATTAGGTCCAGAGATTTCTGTTGATAAAGCCGCCTCTAGGTTTGTCGGAAGAAAACCAATTATTGAGTCGACGATCATAAAGAATGGTAAACATCTTAATTGGTGGGATCCTCCTAGTGAGGGTTATGGCATCTATTTTGATGAAAGTGGTGCACTTCGTGTAGCAGTTGCAAGCGAGATACCAAAGAATGTGCCCAGTGAGGTTTTATCTCCAGCTGATATTAGGTATTACTTAGATAATACTAAGATTCCAATCTGGTATTCTCCTTACACACCTGGGGTTGCATCAGTTGTATCAACTACTGGCTCACTTATCTCAAATTCAACTAATTTAAAACAATAACTGTTGGAAGGGAAGTGTCTTGATAGTAGACGATATGTTGGAGGGGTTGGTAGATCTTTTGGCTAGCGTGTTTGAGATATTTAACACTGGGTCTTCAATAGACAAAAACGAAGAGAAAATACTTAGTGCACAAGTACTCAAGATTGATATAGGTAAAAAAATAGACGAAAATGTGTATATAGTGTCAAGAAAAGGAGAAAAAGGAGTAATGAATTTGAAAGCAGGATTAGTAATCCTGGGCATAAATCCCAGGATTACTAAATGTGAATCAAACTCTATAGAATTTGAGAATGGATGGAGAGTAGAAGGAAGGACCATCGTAAATTTAGGAAGTGATAGCCAAAGGTGGCATGCAAGGTCTTATGCGACAGCAGACATATGGCTTCATACTAAAACATATCCAATCGTTGTTGAAAGGGTTTATAAATCTGGTTTGATGAAATCCTTAGCAAATGAATACCTTATATACCTTCCGACAAATAAGGGGCCAAAACAGTTCTATGAAGAAATTGTAAACACCCCAAAGACGAAAGTCAAATTTGGAGATGGATTTATTGGTGTTGATAATAGGTGGTACTCATACTCATTTACTATTATTCCTTTATTTGTTGCTGGAATAAAGATTATAACTAGTGAGCATAAAAATTTAGTTTTTAATTTAACAAAACTAGACACACGAACCCCTAGAAATATACTATTTTTTGAACACCCATGACTAGCTTGACTAGACTGACTAGGTATTTGACAGTATACTGACACCTAGTTTTCGTGTCATGACAGAAAGGTTTAAATATGAAACGTGTCAGAAAAATTAGTAACTTGTAAGTTAAAACGGGGATGGGAATGGGGGTATGGTACGAAAATTTTGACTATGACAGAAACCCATTTGTTGTTAGACCAGATGAATCCAGCTTTGTTGGTTTTAGAGACATTGTCAAGAAGGTAGCTGAAAGCATAGCAAGTGAAGATGTCATAATTGTCAAGGGAGGAATAGGGTCTGGAAAGACAACCTTCCTGAAATATCTATATTCTAAGATGAAGGATCCATTGACACCAGTCTACTACAATGCAATAGAGGAAAGGTTTGACATACACAAGCTGACAGAAAGGGATAAGTCATTCGTTGACGCATTGTTCCATCTAGAGAAGCAAAAAGCAAAAAACATAATACTCCTTGTGGACGAGGCTCATAAGCTAAAACCCCATGAAATAGAAAGAATAAAGGCTGGTTACGATTCCGGATTATTCAGAGCATTGGTCATAGGGACATCTAGGCCAATAGAAGAGCTACCTAGATCTCTAGTTGACAGGGCAACCACAGTCATAGAAATAAGACCAATGACAACCGAAGAAGCATGGGCGATGATAGAAAAAAGACTGAATGGACTTCCAAATCCATTTCATAGAGACAGTATAGCGACAATTGTGGCATATTCAAAGGGTAATCCGAGAAGAATACTTAAAACGTGTGCCCAGGTTCTAAGGGAGATATCTACTAGATATCCAGAGATACCTACCTATATACTTCCAGAACATGTGTCAGATGTTCTAGGGATATCTGTCAAAGAAGAGAAGGAGAAGACTAGTGAATATGTACAGCCAGAGAGTGAGGTGAAGGAGATAAGGAGAGTTCCAGATGAAGACATAGACTTGGGAAATGAGCTACTGAATGCATTGTCTCCACTACAGAAAAGGATAATTCTAGCATTGAAGGACAATGAAATGACATATGACGAGCTAGAAGCAGCCACCGGGACTAGTAGGGCCACTCTGGCTAAGCAGGTGTCTAGGCTGTGCATGGCAAGTGATCCAGAGATATTAAAAAAGAAAGGAATAAACAGGCCATTGCTAGAGAAGGTAGGGACAAATGGATCTACAAAGATAAAGCTGACAGAGTATGCTAAAAGCTTGCTAGAGCCAGTGGAGATAGTTGATGATACATCTGTGGAGATAGTTCCTGACCTAGATCTGTCAAAGATAACTATTGTCTGATAAACACAGAACCTGGCCTAATTTGTTATCTAACTTTTTCCCTGTCTATTGGATTTCAGCCTTCTTATCTCTGCTTCTAGTTCTGCTATCCTTTTTACTAGTGGGTTTACTCCTTTCTCAAAATGTCTAGTGGCTAGTATGTTTTCCACCATTGATTTTTTGAATCCTGCAGACACAAGGGTTTCCTTTACTTTATCCTCTGACAAGCCGTAGTAAAAGAGTATTGCTGCCACGTTTATTATCAGCTTTTCTTCCCTGGTTGTCTCTGCTTTTTCTCCTGTTTTCTCCTCTATCTTATTTGCAAGGAATCCTAGGCCAGTGGATATGGCTCTGCTTAGTAGGAGGGCAAACACACCCACTCCAAAGTAGAATACTACCAGCTCCACCGCTATCTTGGTTGGAGCAGAGAACGTAAAGACAAGAATTATCACGAATGCATATACTAGCACTTCAAGGATGGCTGTCCAGCTGTATTTTGGTTTTCCAAATAATTTTGAGCCGAGATACGAACCAAGAAAACCACCAATTATTAGGCTAACTAGTATCGCGAAGTTGAACGCAATCATTGAAATGTCCATGACATGGTTATTGATATTGAATTTTAAATAGTTTGTCTAAATTGTAACCTCACTGTTACTCCATCCACCTTCTTGTCACTCCTTTGACTCCTTCTTTGACTCATTCTTGACATTCTGACAATTAGTCATGACTCGCCTGACACGCGAAACCCTTTTATAATGCGGATTACAAAAGATTAGCAGGGAGAGTAAAAGGTGGGGGAAAATGGGTCTGTTCGGTTTCATAAGACACGTGGCAAGGTCTGTTAGAAGAGCTGTTAGAAGGGTCTTTCATTCTGCTAAACGAGCAGTCCATTCTGCTGCTCGGTTTGTAAGGCATGCTGTCAGCCGAGTCGTCCATAGAGTAAGGAGGGCAGTAGATAAAGCGAGATCTTTATTTCATAGAGTAATTCACAAAGGGAGAAGTATAATACACGCCATGCATAACAAAATCAGGAATACAATTAGTAGAGTTAAACACTTTGTTAATCGGATTAAGGACTACGCTAAGAGAGTTGGAACCTATATATTTAATGGACTTAGAAAGATAACAGACACAGTCGCAAAGAATCCGTGGAAAGTTATACCTATTATTGGAGTTCCTGTATTAGTTGGAACAGCAATGGTAGCTGGAACCATGATTAATAATCAAACTGATCATGATCCGACAGTCACAAGCCATTCTGGATATGGAATACCTGGAATTGTTTCTAATTTTAGCAGTATAAGCCAAGTATTTGATCCGAGTAATGGGGGAAGTCAAGACTTATTTGAGGCGTTGCTTACATCATCTATATTCTTGCTCCCATTTGCTCCTGCGTATTATTTGTGGAAGAAGTATCCTCATTTGAATGGAAATCTGTCAGATCTACTGGTATCTGAAAAGATGGAAGATCAAATTGAGGGTATGATTGGCGGCATACCTGACCAAGATGAAGAGTATGAAGGTGTTACTAGAGGATCTATCTATGATCCAAGGCTTTGGGATCCAATAGAGACAAGGGAAGAATGGGAAAGAGAAGTAGAGACATTTAACTGGTATTCTAATAACATAAATCCAATTTATAAACCGTGGAAGAGTTTTGCGATGGGCATTGTTGAGTTTGGGAATGATATGAATTCGCTTGGTGATGAACTACTCAAAAGGGACGAAATATGGTGGAAAGCGGCCGGAGTCTTGGAGAAATTTGGGGGTGGAGCAGTTGAGTCCATTGGGGGGGTAATTGATTTCCCAAATGAGATCATAGATGCTGGTGCGTATGTCATAGACAAAGAAATTTTGTATGCTGCCGGAATTGTGGATGACCCGTTAACGTTTGAGGAGATGGGGATAGCGATCGGAGGTTCATTTATTAGTATGGGGGAACACTTCTGGAATGAGTTCCATGATGATCCAATAAACGCATTTGGAGAAATCGGCGGCTTACTATTAGCATGGGAATTTGGTAAATCACTCAGTTCAGAAGTGAACACTGGGATTAGAGTAATACGAGCGTATCGTGAGGGAGTGTTGGAACGGCCAATTAAAGGAACTTACTTAGAAGAAGTATGGAAATATTCACGAGAGTATGATCCGATCTACCCCCAGAGTGAATATTTAAGAACTGTAAGATTTTATGAAGCTGAAGGTGCAGAAATAAAACTACCATCGGGACAAACAGCTAAGAATCTAGCTGTTTTGAGGAAGGGTGTTCACTATGGAGAGCACACTGGTTGGGGGTGGGAGCACATATGGAAAGAAGAAATGGAAACAGGTAGGTTTCACAATTATTATCTGAAACACTATGGAGAAGATTTAAGAGGTGTTGAATTACAAGAGCGGATACTTAGAGATATTGGAGATACATTGAAAAACGGAAAAGCTATTGCTGACCCAAATAGAGAGGTAATAATATATGAATACAATGGCATCAGAACGTATGTCTCCACTAAACCAGGAAATACTGGTAGTATACAAACTGCAAGACCCAACACAGGAGGTTAATAAATGGTCATTCATAAGGCATGTGAGATTACAAACATAGAACGTGTAACTGGAGGGAAACAATTTCCACACACACTTGAGATGTGGGTCACATTTAGAGTGAACAACATAAAGATAGAAACATTTTTGAGCAATGAAGAGATAATCTCTGAAGAAGAGGAACAAAATATGATTGGGAGATCCTATAATATACAATTAGTAATGTCAGCTTATGCACTAGAGATGGTAAACGTAAAGAAGCTACTATTTAGGCAGATAGGGACATTCCCAAAAGATCCAATCTATATAGTTGTAGCTCCAATAAAATCAATAATAAAAGATAATCATAAGATAATCGTCGATGTTGGTTTTGATTTAGAAATTGACATTAGTGGAAAGTTACATGAGCAAACCCGCAAACAACTGAAAGTTGGAGACTGGGTTTTCATAAGAGGTAAGATGTTTTCCAAAATTGTGCAATGAATGAAGTTACTCATTTATAAACAGATTATTATAACAAGAATTACTATTAACTATCAGGTGGTACAATGGCTGTTAGACAAATACTAACTACAATCAAAAAAGGCATGGGAGGGGTTTTGATATTCCTAGATATAAATAAGGATGTCCTAGACAAAATAAAGCACCTGTTTTGGGTACCTGAATGGGTAACGAAAGATCCATATGTCGGATCCCACTGTGAAATTAGTGCTGAATTGTTGCGAGAAATTAATCCAAACATATCATTAAGAGACATTGAAACCCCCTCTGATTACGCCTGTTTATTGAATGTGGGCGCTGAGGAATATAATGTCCCTGAGATTGTCGTGGCACCAGAAAAAGGATTTCTAATATTTGACGTCTGGACAAGGCACAAGAAGCTCTCTAAAGAAGACGTAAAAAGGATTGGAGAATTCGTCGCTAAACAGTTGCAACAATAGATATGAGATTATAAAAGGATGTTTAAATCATAGAAAACAAACATCAATAACTCTTTTTAAACCCCACTAGCCAGGCAAGGCTAGACATTAGCCAAAAATCAGCATTAATACTATGACTCACTGATTTTTCAGACTAATGTCACGTGTCAGACATAGCCATATGAGTCAAGACGTGACAC
>Ga0190314_1000796_pt1 | contig 10217 bp, 9 predicted proteins | sample 4870071112_MG_FD_165055 | JGI IMG/M metagenome (GOLD analysis project Ga0190314, IMG submission 165055) | Hydrothermal vent sediment bacterial communities from Southern Trench, Guaymas Basin, Mexico - 4870-07-11-12_MG | ecosystem: Environmental > Aquatic > Marine > Hydrothermal vents > Sediment ...
ACCATATAGCTTCTTCACTATAGTTCAACTTACGTGAATCTAGATAATAGAATTGAAAGCAGTAGGCTAGTCGTTCAAGGCGAGTTACGCCCGGTCGGTTAGAATCTAGATAATAGAATTGAAAGTAAAGGGAGACGGATGGAGAGTTCTGCGTGAGAAAATAGATGGAATCTAGATAATAGAATTGAAAGCTTATGGGCTGGTACGTGTGGTGTTGTTATGTCTGTGTCTGGGGTTTGTTGGCGGTATTTATTTAAGTTTTGTGATGTATCGTTGTTTGGGTTTGGTATGGGTAGGGAGTATCCTTCTTTTGCTTTGGTTGGTGTTGGTGCTGTTGTTCTTAGGAGTGGTGATGAGATATTGTTGATTAGGAGGGGTTACCCCCCTGGTGAGGGTTATTGGGCTGTTCCTGGTGGTGTTGTTGAGGCTGGTGAGAGGCTTGTTGATGCTGTTGTTAGGGAGTTAGAGGAGGAGACTGGACTTACTGGTGAGGTTGTCGGTGTTATCCATATTGATGAGGTCATCGTTAAGGATGATGGTAACGTTAAGTACCACTACGTACTCATAGACTTCCTAATCGATAATGTTAAGGGTGAGTTAAGACCGGGAGGTGACGCAATCGACGTAAGGTACTTTAAATTCACTGAAGCACTAAACTCTACAAATACTTCAAAAACAACAAAAAGGCTAATCAAGAGAATAATTAATGAGGGACTTAAGGTCCTAAAGATACATGTGTATTGAGAACCAAGGAGTTCTTAAGTATACTGTACTATATAGAGATGTATAAAGAGGGATATATAAGACCTAGTCTTTAAGTATATCTGGGTGTTCTTGTGAGGTTTACTTCACTGGCTGCCTTAACTGTATTGTTACTAATGGCTATGGCTGCATGCATTACGCAGTCATCAGCTACTCACCACTGGTTCCTCACTTTAGGTACTTCAGGATGGAGTGAGCGGGGTAATGGCATATTTGTTGATGGTGATTTCATATACGTTGTAGGGAGTGATTCACGCCCCATAATCATTAAGGTTGATACATCCGGGAACCTCCTATGGTCTAAACGCTATGCGGAGGAGGGACATGTACTCTATGGGGCGGCATTTGATGTAATTAAACTAGGTAGTTACGTATATGTTGTTGGTAAAAACGATCTTGGCCAGCTATTCCTGATTAAGGTGAATGCTGATGACGGTTCCGTTGCATGGCTTTTAACTTCTAAAGAATCCCTGATGATTCGGAACGTAGTGACTGATGGTACTTACATATATCTCATAGGTAGAACAAAGACTGAAGGTCAGGTTGTCTTAATAGCTAAACTCGATACTGACGGGCACTTAATATGGCTGAAAACGTACAATGGGCCAAGAAAAGGAGGTTATTGGGTAGTTAAAGGTTTCTACTACGACGGGAAGATCTATATATTGATAGGAACAGATTCATTTAATCCTAGGTACGACCCGCTTATACTTACTATAGACTCTGTGACTGGGGATTTAATTAAAGCTATAACGATGTATAAGTCTATTAATGACTTAGATGATATACCTTACGGCATATATGTCTCTTCTTCAGGAGCGTATGTAGTTGGTTTTACGAAGACTTCCTCCTCGGATATCTTTTCTGACCTCTTTGTGGTTAAGCTTAGTAATGAATTAAGTCTTGAGTGGGTGAGGGTTTATGAAGGGCCAGGGTCTTTAGAGGCTTGTGGTGGTGTTGTTTATGCCCCGAACGGTAATATCTATGTGTGTGGTAATAGTGCTTTTTACTCTTACATCATTGGTGGGTTAGATATCTTCGTTACTGAGTTAGGTGATTCAGGTCAGATTCACTGGGTTTATGTCATAGGAGGCTCTAATACGGATTACTGCTCAGGTATCGTGTACGGAGATCAAGGTCGGCGTCTTTACATCGTGGGGAGTACCTATTCGTTTTCCGAGGGTTATTCCGACATATTTATCATGTCTATGAGTAGGGATATTGGCTCTACTCTTGAATGGGTTGAAGGTGATGAATGGCACGGTAAACGTAGCGTTAAAGTTGTTAATGCTACGGACTCAATAACAGTAAGGGAGGTAACTACTGAGGTTGTTTGTGAGGATGTAACGGACTTAATAACTGTTAAGGATTTCACTAATTACGTGACCTTAACAACAACTGATAAGGTTGTTGTTGAGGACTACGGGATAAAGCATTTAGCTATTGAGAGAAAAGCGCCTACTTCAACACCTAAACCCCCTATAGCTATGGCGATTGCTACCGTGTTGGTGATTATCGCTATACTTACGTATATGTTGGTACGTAGACGTGGCCGAGGCTAAATATGGGTTAGGTATTTAACCCTTAGTACTGCCCTCATCTCGTATCTGTTTGTGGTGTCAAAACTTATTTGCTACTTAAGCGTATTAGGTTTGGGTGATGTTATGGGTAAGGAGTTTGAGCCATACCCATTCTTCATTAAGAAGGATTACGTACCTGACCCTGAGGAGGATGTTATTGTTGTTTTTAGGGTTAAGCCGGCTAAGGGCTTCAGCGTTGAGGATGCTGCTGGTGGTGTTGCTGCTGAGTCTAGTGTAGGTACTTGGACGACGCTATACACATGGTATGATCAGGGTAGGGTTAATAGGTTGATGGGTAAGGCATACTACTTCAGAGACTTAGGTGATGGTTCATACGTAGTTAGGGTAGCGTACCCTGTAGAGCTCTTTGAGGAAGGTAACATGCCTGGTTTCCTAGCGTCTGTTGCTGGTAACATATTCGGCATGAGGAGGGTTGAGGGTCTTAGGGTTGAGGACATATACCTACCTCAGAGGTTTCTCAAGCACTTTAAGGGGCCTGTTAAGGGCGTTAAGGGTGTTAAGGATATCTTCAAGGTCTATGACAGACCTATAGTCGGTACAGTACCTAAGCCTAAGGTGGGTTACACGCCTGATGAGGTTGAGAAATTGGCTTACGAACTACTTGCTGGCGGTATGGACTACATTAAGGATGATGAGAACTTAGTTAGCCCATCATACTGTAGGTTTGAGGAGAGGGCTAAGAGGATTATGAGGATCATTGATAGGGTTGAGAAAGAGACTGGTGAGAGGAAGGTATGGTTCGCTAACATAACTGCTGACGTTAGGGAGATGGTTAGGAGGCTTAAGTTAGTTGCTGACTACGGTAATCCATACGTAATGGTTGATGTAGTAGTTACTGGTTGGGCAGCACTAACGTACATTAGGGACCTAGCTGAGGAGTACGGTCTAGCCATACACGCACATAGGGCTATGCACGCAGCATTCACTAGGAACCCATACCACGGCATATCTATGTTCGTACTAGCTAAGCTGTATAGGGTCATAGGCGTTGACCAAATACACATAGGTACTCCAGGCGTAGGTAAGTTGGAGGCTAAGACTAAGGACGTAGTTAACTACGCTAAAGTACTTAGGGAGGTCAAATACGTACCAGAACCTGACGACCCAATGCATCTAGAGCAGGAGTTCTATCACATAAAGCCAGCATTACCAGTATCTTCAGGGGGTCTACACCCAGGAACCTTACCCGTAGTTGTTAAGCACTTAGGTAAGGACCTAGTGATTCAGGTAGGTGGTGGTGTTATAGGGCACCCAGACGGACCTAGAGCCGGTGCTACAGCTGTTAGGCAAGCCCTAGAGGCCATAGCTAAGGGGATACCTCTAGATGAGTACTCTAAGACCCATAAGGAGTTAAGGAGGGCCCTAGAGAAGTGGGGTTACGTAGTACCTATATAAGCGATGTAAACACCTACCTTAACAGTTCCTAACGAGTTTAGCCGTAACCCCTTAAATAAATCCCTAAACTAATCTTTAACTCGATATAAATGCCCCAATACCGTAAGTTAAGTGCTGATGTGTTTATTCCATGAGGTTTATGGGTTTGTTTTATGGAAGAGAAATACCTTAAAAGTCTTTTTATACCTAGAAGTATCTTGAGGATAGTAAGTACTGTAGGTAACTGTTAATGACTATACAGGCAACGTTTAGAGGGCTATGCCCGAACTGTGGTGGTGACATAACTACAGATAGGTTAGAGAAGGGACTACCTTGCAGTAAGTGCCTTCCCGACCCAGAGCTTAAGTTACCCGTCATTAAAGGGTTCTTATATAAGGTTTGGGATATTGAGGAGAAGGTTAAGTTAATTGATGACTTATTCGTTAAGGCCATAGGTTCTAGAATGTGGGGTCTTCAGAGGTTATGGGCTAGGAGGTTCTTTAATAATGAGAGCTTCGCTATGGTAGCACCAACGGGTAGCGGAAAAACCACTATGCAGATAATCCTAGCCCTATACGCAGCAAGCCTAGGTAAGAGGTCACTCATACTACTACCCACTAGCTTACTAGCACATCAGGTTTATCAGAAGGCCATAGAGTTACGTGAGAAGTTAGGACTTAATGAGGATGATGCGGTCGTTGTCGCTTACCATAGCCTACTGACGGATAAGCAGAAGAGGGAGATGCTTCAGGTAGTTGATAAGGCTAAGATAATAATAACTACGCCGATAAGCTTAATGAAGAAGTCTGAGCTTCAGCAACCCATAGATATAGCGTTTATTGATGATGTAGATAGCTTCCTAAGGAGGAGTAAGAGTGTTGATGTAGTACTGAGAATGTTGGGGATAACCGATGAGGAAGTAAGTCTTGTTGAGAGGATACAGGAGCTTGAGTCTAGAAGTAAGAAGTTAGCTAAGGACGACCCAGAGACTTCTAGGCAGTTAATTAGTGAGGCACAGAAGTTAAGGCTTGATTTAAGGGGGAGGGTTAAGGGCTTGGTTGTTGTTAGTGGTGCTACACAGACAGCTAGGAGGACTAAGAGGGTTAAGCTACTAAACACACTATACGGTTTCACAGTAGGCGGTAAGATAGAGGTTGGTAGGAACATAGTTGACCTATACATAAAGCCTAAGCCAGAAGAGTTTGAAGAGACCATAGTCAAGGTCGTTAAGAGGTTAGGTACTGGTGGCTTAGTATTCGTACCTATGGATAAGGGTGCTGAGTACGTTAAGAAAATAACTGAAGTACTTAAGTCCCACGGGATTAAGGCTGAAGCATACTTAGGTGCTAGGAAGAGAATTTTTGAGAAGTTCGTTATTGGTGAGTTAGATGTACTTGTAGGTATAGCCTCATATAGGAGCCCACTAACTAGAGGTATAGACCTACCTGAAAGAGTTAGGTACGCGGTATTTACTGGTGTCCCTAAGTTTAGGTTAAGGATAAGTATTGATGAGTTCCAGCCAAGTAGGTGGTTAATACTACTTAACGAGATTAAGGACGTAGTCTACAATAAATACGCTAAGGAGTTTGATAGGGTTTTAGGTGGGCTCATAAAGATTAGGTTAGCTACTAGAGACACCTTAGAGGCCGTACGTGAGGCGTTAAAGAAGAATATTGAGTTAGAGGGGTTCCCAGAATTCGTTAGGAGGGTTGCTAAGGAGGCTCTAGACTTCCTTAATAAGGTACTTAAAGACCCTGAGGTAGTTGATAGGTTAAGGAAGAGCAAGACAATAACGTTTGGTGGTAAGGAGGGTGAGTACTTCTTCATAATACCTGACGCAACAGCATATATACAGGCTAGTGGTAGAACCTCTAGGCTCTACGTAGGTGGGTTAACTAAGGGGTTAAGCGTACTCGTCGTTGATGAGGAGAAGGCCTTCAACGCCCTACTTAGGGACCTGAGGTGGCTCCTAGAGACTATTGACTTCAAGGAGTATAGTGAGGTAGATCTAGATAAGCTGATTAAGGAGGTTGATGAGGATAGGCTTAAGGTTAAGTTAGTTCTTGAGGGTAAGTTAAGGATTAAGGAGAGGGAGTTAATGAAGACTACGTTATTCATTGTTGAATCACCTAATAAGGCTAGGACAATAGCTAAACTATTCGGTAGGCCTACGAGGAAGACCGTAGGTAGCTTACAGACCTTCGAAGTAATAACTGAGAATAGGTTAATGATAATAACAGCTACCGGTGGCCACGTACTTGACTTAGTTAAGGATGTTGGCCTCTTCGGTGTTGAGGTTGATGATGATGGTAAGTCATTCAGACCTGTCTATAGCTTGATTAAGAGATGTATTAGGTGTGGTAGGGACGTACCTGAAGGTGAGGAAGTATGTCCGTTCTGTGGTGGTAAGGTATTTATTGAGAGTAAGCCCGTTATTGAGGCCTTAAGGCAGTTAGCTACCCAAGTTGATGAGATACTGGTAGGTACGGACCCGGACGCCGAAGGAGAGAAGATTGCTTGGGACGTTACCTTACTTCTTAAGCCCCTAAATAAGAACATATGGAGGGTTAGGTTCCATGAAGTAACCCGTAGGGGTATAACTAACGCATTAGCTAACCCAACAACCCTCGACTACAACATGGTTAAGGCACAGATAGTTAGGAGGATTGAGGATAGGTGGATAGGTTTTAGCTTAAGCCCAATACTATGGAAGGTCTTCGGACTTAACTTCCTCTCAGCAGGCAGGGTACAGACACCAGTCCTTGGGTGGATAGTTGATCAGACTGAGAAACATAGGATTAAGGCTGAGTTAGTAACGCTTAAGCTTAAAGGTATTAACGTACCCCTCATATTCAAAGCACCTAGAGGGTTCACTGATAAGGTTAAGGAGTTAGGTAAGGTAAGGATTAGGGACATACGTAAGGAGGTCGTAGAGATAAACCCACCACCCCCATACACAACAGACACAATGCTCTCTGAAGGCTCTAGAGTCCTAGGACTATCAGCACCTAGGGTCATGGAATCAGCGCAGAGGCTGTTCGAGGCAGGCCTAATAACCTACCACAGAACAGACAGCACCACCGTGAGTTCACTAGGTATAGCCATAGCTAAAGACTACATAAGTAGGGTCTATGGTGAGGAGTACTTCAGAGGTAGGAAGTGGGAGAAACCCGGTGCCCACGAATGTATAAGACCTACGAGACCCTTAGACTCAAGGCAAATTAGGTCATTAAGAGCTGCTGGGGTTCTAGCGTTAGCTGTGCCGTTAAGGCCTGAGGACTACAGGCTCTACGACCTAATATTCAGGAGGTTCATAATGAGCCAAATGACACCATGTAAGTTAGAGAGGACATCTTTCACCCTTGAGCTTGAGGGCTTCACTAAGGAATTCACATTCACTACTAAGATTATTGAAGAAGGTTTCAGTAAGGTAGGTAGGTTCTTTAACGTTGTTGACCTAGGTGAGGTTGCTGAAGGTGTTTATGAGGTTATTGATGTCGAGTCTAGGGTAGTGCCTGAATACCCACTATACACTTACGGTGAGGTTGTTGAGTTAATGAAGGATAAAGGTATTGGTAGGCCATCAACATACGCTAAGATACTAGACATACTTAGGAGAAGGGGCTACATAATTGAGGTAAAGAACGGTAAACTAGTAGCGACAACCAGGGGCAAGAACGTCTACAAGTACCTGTCAGAGAAGTTTAACGACCTAATAAGTGAGGAAAGAACTAGGAAACTCCAAGAGAAAATAGACCTTATAGAGGTAGGTAATGAGGAGATGGAGAGAGTACTTAAGGAGTTCTTCAACGAAACAGTAACAATCATAGAAAAAGCATCTAAAGAAGGAGTCATATACCCAACAGGAACTAACACAACAAATAAAGGACCAAACAGACATACATGACACAAGATAGCTCACATATTTAAGAACGATAGACTTACTTCCCAGAGTTTTTATTAAGATTATTTCCCAAAATCATTAATGGGGGCTAAAGTAATGTCGAAGACCATCACTATAAAAATACCTCCTTGGATTTCCGAAGAGGAGGTGGTAAGGATAGTTAAGGAAGTTATTGCTAGATTAGGTGGGAGGGTTGACGTTAATGAACTTAGGAGAGACTTAAATATTAAACCTGAAGATTTGGTGGTGGATCTTGAGATATATGATGTGGATTCCTTAGAACTTAAGGAAAAGGAGAGATTAAAATGACTGTAATAGACACTAATGTAGTCATTGATAGAGTAAGGTTAAGGAAAACCATTAATGAGGACATAACAGTTGTTACTTTTATAGAATACCCCAGGATAATTTACTATAAATACTTTTATGGAGGAATAATCTTCCCTGTTAAGCAAGATTTTATTACGGCACATAAACTCCAGTTAGAACTTCTTAAAATAGGTAAGCCGCAGGCTTTTTCGGACTTACTAATAGCCGCAATGGTCATAAATAGGGATGAGGAATTAGTTACAAGAGACTATGACTTTAAATATATAAGTGGTGCTGCAATGAGATTAGGATATGTTATGAAACTCAAAATAATTTAATTTCTTCATATTATCCGTGTTTGAGATTTGTACTTAAGGTAGTGTTTGGTTATGTATGCTATGAAGTATATTATTTGGGCTATTATCACTATGATTAAGGCCATCATTAGATGCGTTAGTAGTGTTAGGTGCTCCCCATATATATTGAACCATACAGTATCTACCATGGCTATAGATGCAAGTGGTGAGGTTAACGATAAGAAAGTATATATGAACGTGACGAAGATACGTAACTTACCTCTTAACCAGGGCCTGTAGTATATTTCAGGTTTCTTAACACCTAAGTAGTAGAAAAATAGGGTTAACCCAATTACGAAGGTGGGTGTGAAGGTCATTAGTATTAGGGCTTGGGTCTTAGGCATAAACCTATCAGGTGCTCCGCTACTCGTGAAGTGTATCGCGACACTATCGGGTAGTGAGTGCGCGTTAAGCGCTATGAACGTAATCCCTAAGACGTAAGGTACCAACGTAATTACTATGTGAGCTATTGATGGGTAGAATGGAGTCAGTACCTCTACCTTCCCAACCTCCCTATGTTCAGGTATCTTCATAAGCTCTAGCTCAGCCGCCTTAGATGAGTAATTAATCAGTACCACTAATGAAACTATGATTAAGCCTAGGAATACCTCAAGAACAATTACCTCATCAGCAATAATCACTGAAAGAACTGTAGTAACTAGGCCAACGAACATAAAGACTAATGCAGCAACCTTATTCAACTTCACCCATAAATCCCTAGAGAGGTATGAGTACCCTATCCTAAACCCTAAGAACGGATTGAACGGTAACCTATGGACTATTGAGTAGAGCACTATACTTGTGACAGTTATGAAGAGCCCCATGAAAAACATAGGTGAGTTAATCACCTAAATCACCTACCACCTCCCTAATAATTTTGATAAACCCTCTTAACTCACTCCTCAACCTACCCCATATCCTCATACCGAAATCAGTTAATTTATAGTACTTCCTGGGAGGCCCGTAACCTGTTTCAGCCCAGAAAGACTCAACGAGCCCTAGCTTACTCATCATCTTTAACGACTCATATATAGTGCTTTCACTAGGGTTCAAGTAACCCCCCGAGACCTCCTGAATAAGAACCCTAATCCTATATCCATGGAGCGTGCCGTACTTACTTAGTAAGTACATAATCATGGCTACGTATAGGCCTGTTCTTAAATCCTTAATTAACTTTCTCATAACCTTCTCTTCATCCATAAACCTCACAACGTACCTTTAACCCCCTAATAACCAGTACGGTCAGTACAGCGCCATATATAGCTACGCCAAGTAAGTTACTTAACGCTTTCCCATAAGAACCTACAGCAATGTTAGGAACAGCTAAAATCAGTGCCATAATACCTAAAGTAGTTATTAGGGCTGGATACGTTCTTAACCTCTTACTTAAGAACTCAAATAATGCGCCAAAAATAGCTCCTAAAATAAGCATAAATACCGCCGTTAATACTGGTGTTAAGTATATGGCTAAATAGATAATGTCCTTATACTCACTTACGTTAATACCAAGCATGTGCGTTATGTTAACTGCCTCATTAATCACCTCATCGGCTCTAGGTAAGGTAATTAAGAATGCATAAGTCCCCTGAATAGCCCCGCTAATGACGCCCGCTATCAATCCGTAAAGCACGTACTTACTCTCCACCATGTAGGCCTCCCCTAAGTAGGGCTAGGTGAAGAATGACGTAGATAGTAATCATTGATAGTAACGCTAAAACACCTACAGGCATCGTCAGTAACTCATCCTCAACATCTACTGTAAACAGCATTAACCCACGACAAGCATTGAAGGTACCGTGGGTTATGGCGGAGGGTATTACACTACCGCTCTTCAACTTAAGTAGGGCTAGAAAAGCGCTTAGGACTATACATATAGCCATAAACATTGAGACACCTACCAAGTCCCTATGG
>Ga0190314_1000799_pt1 | contig 10180 bp, 10 predicted proteins | sample 4870071112_MG_FD_165055 | JGI IMG/M metagenome (GOLD analysis project Ga0190314, IMG submission 165055) | Hydrothermal vent sediment bacterial communities from Southern Trench, Guaymas Basin, Mexico - 4870-07-11-12_MG | ecosystem: Environmental > Aquatic > Marine > Hydrothermal vents > Sediment ...
CTTCTAAAGTATGAGTAAGTCTTGTTCTATAATGATCTCCTTTGGGTGCCAAAAAAACTTGAGTTTTATGTTTTAGACGCCTAAAAGCTTTAGAATGAATAATTCTATCTCTATCTCTTTCAAAGCAAGTTCTAATTTCGCATTCCTCTTCTGGATAAAGTCGGCCTTTAGAATACTTAGCTTTAGCTGCAAATGGAGAGAGAAAGATTTCTTCTAAATTTTCTTTTTCTTCTCTTATAGAGTTACCTAACATCCTCAATTTTAAATTCTAAACTTTTATTAAAACTATTTATAAATGGAGTTCCTACAATTAAACTTATATCTTTTTTTTCTAAAAGTTTATTAAAATAAATGGCACAGAGTTCTTTATTTTCTTTTTGTAAAACTAATTTAGAATGTTTTTCTTTTAAAACTTTTATTTCTTTTATTTCAAAGTTTTTAAGAAGAATAACTGGAGGGGTATGTTCTTCTCCATAAGGATGGAATTGCTCAAAGGCAAAAAGAATATCTTTATAAAGAAGTTCAGATAAACTTGCTTCTGCATCAATATAAATCAAATCTGTAGAAGGAGAATCTAAAGTATGATATTTTAAAAGTTCTTTCAAGCGAGTTTTTAATTGAGGAATAAGATTTTTATCTATTTTGAATCCTAAAGCATATTTATGCCCTCCAAACTGGATTAAAAGATCTTTACATTGAGAAAGGATTTTTAAAAAATTTATTTTAGAAGGAGATCTTATAGAACCATATGCTATTTCATTTTCCTGAGAAACAACTATAACTGGTAAATTATAATTATTTTTGAGTTTATTAGCAATCAGACCTAATAAGCCTTTTGGAACATCTTTTAATACAAAAAATAAGAATTTGGAATTTTTTGAAATTTCAGAAATTTGAGAGGCAGCAGATTTTAAAGTTTCTTCTTCTATAAGTTGTCTTTTTTGATTTAAACTCTCTATTTGGTATAAATATTTTTCTGCAGAAGATATGTCAGAAGCCGAGAGAAGCTGAAAAACTGCTTCAGGATGTCCCAATCTACCAGCAGAATTAAGTTTAGGTATAATTCGATAAGATATATCTTCCTCAGATAGACCATATTTTAAATCTGCTTTTTCAAGTAAAACTTTGGTGCAAGGGAAAAAAGGATTTAGAAGGTCTCTAAATCCAAAAAAAGTGATAAGGCGATTTTCTCCTGATAAAGGAACCATGTCAGCTAAAGTTGCAAGAAAAATTAATTCCAAATATTTTCTTAAAAAAGGAGGCTCTTTATTTCTAAAAAAGCCTTGAGAATAAAGATAAGATCTTAAAGCTCTTATTAATGCAAAAACTACACCAGCACCACAAAGATAATAAATAGGTGAAGAGGGAGAGGTAAGTTTTCCTGTGATGGTAAAAGTTTCAGGTTTAGTAATAATTTCATGATGATCAGTAATAATTACATCTATACCAAGAGCTTTAGCAGAGTTGACTGTTTGATAAGCAGAAATTCCAACATCAACAGTGATAATTAAAGTTATCCCTTTAGCTTTAAAATAAGGTAAAAATTTAGCATGAAAACCATATCCTTCTTTATCTTTACTTGGGATTAACCATTCAACAAAAGGAGTAAAATTTTTTAAAAAATCATAAAGAACAAAAGTTCCTATAATTCCATCTGCATCAGAATCTCCATAAATACATATTTTTTCTTTTGAATTTATAGCTTTAGCAATTCGTGCAACTGCAAGTTTCATATCTGGAATAATAAAAGGATCTGAAAAATCAGAAAGTTGAGGGTAAAGAAAAGAGTAAGCAGATTTTATATCTGAGAATCCTTTATTTATAAGAATTTTTGCTAAAATAGGAGGGAAAAATCCATGAGTAACAAATTCATAAAAAAGGTCTTGGTTGGGAATCTTATTTATCCAAAGTTTTGTTGATGTCATATAGATTTTATTGTATCATATCAAGCCTAAAAGTAAAACAATTTCTTTTCAAACTCCAAAAGATATATGGAAGCTTCAAACTTTTCAAACTATTCAAATAAGTTTATAATAAAAAAATTTTAAAAGAAACTCCAAAATTAAAAATTTTTGAGATGAATTGTATTAAAGAATTTTAAAAAGTTAGAGAAAAAAATATGAAATTTGATCCTTTAAAAATGAAAAATTGGGAAATAGCTTATGAAGCCGAGAAAAACATGAAAACTGTATATCAGTTAGGAGAAGAATTGGGATTAACAGAAGAACTTCTGCCTTATGGACATTATATAGCTAAAATTGATTACCAAAGAGTTTTTGAAAGATTAAAGGATAAAGTTAATGGAAAATATATAGATATTACTGCTATTACTCCAACACCCTTAGGAGAGGGGAAGACTACAACATTAATAGGTTTGGTTCAAGGGCTTGAAAAAAGAGGGAAAAAAGTAATAGGAACTATGAGACAGCCTTCAAGTGGACCAATTTTTAATATTAAAGGAGGATCTGCTGGAGGAGGTCTTTCTCAAGTTATTCCACTGGATAAATTTTCCTTAGGGCTTACAGGAGATATTAATGCAGTAATGAATGCCCACAATCTTGCTATGGTTGCCCTTACAGCAAGAATGCAACATGAAGCAAATTATAGTGATGAGATTTTAGCTAAAAAAGGCTTAAAAAGGTTAAATATAGATCCTAAAAGGGTTGAAATGGGATGGGTTATAGATTTTTGTGCTCAAGCATTGAGACATATTGTTATAGGACTTGGTGGTAAAATGGATGGATATCCTATGGAAAGCAAATTTTATATTTCTGGTGCTTCTGAAGTAATGGCGATATTAGCAATTGCAAAAAACTTAAAAGATTTAAGAAAAAGAATTGGGAAAATAGTTGTTGCTTTTGATAAATATGGTAATCCTATAACTCCAGAAGATTTAGAGGTAGCAGGAGCTATGACAGCTTTACTTGTTGATGCACTTAATCCCAATCTTGTGCAAACAATCGAGGGACAACCTGTTCTGGTTCATACAGGTCCCTTTGGTAACATTGCTTTAGGACAATCATCCGTTATTGCTGACTATATTGCTTTAAAACTTGGAGAGTATGTAGTTACTGAATCTGGATTTGCTGCAGATATAGGTTTTGAAAAATTCTGGAATGTAAAATGCAGAATTTCTGGTCTCATTCCTGATGCAGTAGTAATAGTTACTACTATAAGAGCCCTTAAATGTCATGGTGGAGCTCCTGTTCCCAAACCCGGAAGTTCTTTACCAAAAGAATATTTTGAAGAAAATTTAAATTGGATTAAAAAAGGATGTGAAAATCTTTTTCACTGTATAAATATTGTTAGAAAAAGCGGAATAAATCCTATAGTATGCATTAACAAATTTTATACTGATACTAAAAAAGAACTTGATTTTGTAAAAAAGTTTTGTGAAGATTTAGGGGTAAGGGTGGTTTTTTCTGATCACTGGTTAAAAGGGGGAGAAGAAGCTTTAGAGCTTGCAGATGCTGTTATAGATGCATCTAAAGAAATTTCTCAGTTTAAGTTTCTTTATAAACTTGATGAACCTGTTAAAGAAAGGATTGAAAAGATAGCAAAAAAAATCTATGGAGCAGAGGGAGTAATTTATAGTTCTGCAGCAGAAGAAAAAATTAAGTTAATTGAAAGGGATGAGGAATTAAAAAAAATGCCTATTTGTATAGCAAAAACTCATCTTTCTCTTTCCGATGACTCCGGAAAAAAAGGGAGTTCCTAAGAAGTGGCAACTGAGAATAAGAGATGTTCTTATATACAGAGGATCAGGTTTTATAGTACCTGTGGCTGGAGAAATAAAACTTATGCCTGGAACAGGTTCAAACCCAGCTTACAGAAGAATTGATGTAGATTTAGATACAGGAAAAGTAAAAGGTCTTTTTTAATAAGGAGAAAACAAATGTCAGCAAAAATTATAGATGGAAAATCTATAGCTCAGGAAATAAGAGAAAAGATTAAGAAGGAAGTTGAAGAATTAAAAGAAAAATATGATATTGTTCCTGGACTTGTTACTATTTTAGTAGGAGATGATCCAGCCTCAATTTCTTATGTAAAAGGGAAACAAAAGGTAGCTCAAACACTTGGATTTTATTCTGTGGAAGAAAGACTTCCTGAAAATGTTTCAGAAGATGAATTAATAAAGCTTATTGATAAATACAATAAAGATCTGAAAATTCATGGGATACTGGTTCAGCTTCCTTTACCAAAATCTATAAATGAAAGAAGAGTAATAAATGCCATAGATCCCAGAAAAGATGTAGATGGCTTTCATCCAATTAATGTAGGAAAAATGATTATAGGAGAACCATGTTTTTTACCATGCACACCTTATGGTATCTTGGTAATCTTAGAAAAAATTGGATGCCAAGTTGAAGGAGCAGAAGCTGTTGTTGTAGGGAGAAGTAATATTGTGGGGAAACCTATAGCTAATCTTCTTATGCAGAAAAGAAAAACTGTGGGTAATGCAACTGTAACAATTTGTCATACAAGAACAAAAGATTTAGCTTTTCATACTAAAAGAGCAGATATTTTAATTGTAGCAGTAGGAAAACCCAAATTTATTACAGCTGATATGGTAAAAGAAGGAGCAATTGTAATTGATGTAGGAGTAAACAGAATTGGAACTACCCCTGAAGGAAAAGCTATTCTTTGTGGAGATGTAGATTTTGATGCAGTGAAAGAAAAAGCAAGTGCTATTACTCCTGTCCCAGGTGGAGTCGGGCCTATGACTATTACTATGCTTATGAAAAATACCCTTGAAGCAGCAAAAATGTGGAATGGTCTTCCGAATGAAGTAGAATAAAAGGAAAATGTAGAGATAAAAATAGAGCGGAAAAGACTAAAATTGGTAAAAATTTACATTTTTGATGAAGCAATTAAGACAGTTTAGGATTTAATATTTTTAATATTTAATATTGACGGTTTAGATAAAGATATGTATAAATTTCCTTTTACGATAATGTATTTTATTTTAAGCAGATTACAGGTTGGTTTTAATCCTGAAAATTTAATCGTAGAAAACAAAAAAATAAACAAATTTCTTTTTGGAGATAGAATTAAGAAAAAAACACGTTTATCAGCCAAAGATAAGAATTTTTTATGATATGGCTATGAGAAGAACTTTTGATAAAAAATTAAAATTTTAGAAAACTGATCAATTAATTAAGGAAAAAAGTTAAATGATAGTAATCAAAAGAAAGCCTTTAGAAGAAGTTTTAAGCTACATAGAGGGACATGATAAAATTCTTGTGTTGGGATGTCAGAAATGTCCTTATGGCTGTGCAACAGGTGGTGAAGATGCAGTAAAAAGACTTGCTGAAGAGATAAAAAACAAAATGAAAGACTTGGGGAAATCCATAGAAATTTTAGAAAAAACATTAATTAAACTATGTGAGCTTCGATATGTGAAAAGTATAAATGATTTAATAAAAGATGTTAAGGCAATAGTAACATTAAGTTGCGGGGTAGGAGTTAATTTGATAGCAGATATTTATCCTGAAATAGAAGTATATCCAGGAATGAATACTTTATTTTTGGGTGCAGAATTAAGGGAAGGTATTTTTATTGAAAAATGTAGGGCGTGCGGAAATTGTATAGTAGGTTATACTGCTGGGCTTTGTCCAATAACAAGATGTCCTAAAAATATGCTTAATGGGCCATGTGGTGGGTCTAAAAATGGAGTATGTGAAGTGAGAAAAGGTTTACCCTGTGTGTGGTATCAGATTATAAAAAGGCTTAAAAAAAGAGGTAAACTTGAAAAATTGATGGAAATATGGGAAGCAAAAGACTGGAGAAGTCTTTATGGTGAAGGAATAAGAGAATTGAGAGAGGAGTTGAGAGTTGGAAATAAAAACTAATCTTCAAAAAGTGTTGGAATCAGGTCAATTTGCAGTTACTGCAGAAATAGATCCTCCTAAGAATGCAGATCCTGAGTTGATAAAAGAAAAGGCGAAGTGGTTAAAAGATTATGTAGATGCAGTTAACATTACAGAGTCACCAAGAGCTACGGTTAAAATGTCAAGTCTTGCAGGAGCAGTTATTTTACAAAAAGAAAATATTGAACCTGTAATGCATATTACCTGCAGAGACAGAAATAGAATAGCCATTCAATCTGATTTGCTGGGAGCTTCAGCTCTGGGAGTAAAAAATATTTTGTGCTTAACAGGAGATTATGTAACTTTTGGAGATCATCCACAAGCAAAGCCTGTTTTTGATTTGGATTCAATTCAGTTAATTAGCTTAGCAAAAAATCTTTCTGAAGGTAAATTTTTTAATAAAAAAGAAGTTAAAGGAAAACATCCTTATTTTTTTATAGGAGCAGTGGAAAATCCCTTTGCTGATCCATTAGAGTTTAGACCAATAAGATTAGCAAAAAAAATAAAGGCAGGAGCAAGATTTATTCAAACTCAGATAGTTTACAATTTAGAGAGATTTGAGAAGTTTATAAGATTATGTGAAGATTTGGGTATATTAGAAAAAGTTTACATACTTGCTGGTATTGCTCCACCCAAATCTTTAAAAATGCTTAAATATATGAAAGAGAGCAAAATTCCTGGCATAGAGGTTCCAGATGAGTTGATAAAGAGAATGGAATCTGCAAAAGATGAAAAAGAAGAAGGGATTAATATTGCAGTGGAAATTATAGAAAGAGTTAAAGAAAATCCTGGTGTTAGAGGAATTCATATCATGCCAATTGGATGGGAATTTATTGTTCCTGAAATTGTAAAGAGAGCAAAACTTTATCCCAGACCAAAAATTTGTTAAATAAGTTTCAAAGATAAAGTCCTTTTCCAGCAATTGTTAGAAGATGTGCCTAATTTTTAAGCTTAATGGATTTTAAGCAAAATAAAATAGTTGACTTTATATAAAATTTTTATATTAAAATAAAATTATAAAAATGCTTAGCAACATAAAATTGAAATAGGAGGGTTTCATGGAAAAAGTAAAAATTACAGTAATTGGAGCAGGACCAGCAGGTATTGCAACAGCTATAGAAGCAAAAGCAAATAATATAGAACCAGTAGTGGTTTTAGAAAAAGGAGAATCAGTTTGTAACACTATAGTAAAGTTTTACAAACCTGGTAAGAGAGTAGATGCCTATTATAGAAAGAAAGATATTAAACCTATAGGAATATGTTCTTTTGAAACTGAGACTAAAGAAGAATTTCTTCAAAGAATAGAAAAATGGATAAAAGAATGGAATTTGGATATTAAGTTAAAATCCGAAGTTACAAATATTAAAAAAAATGATCAAGGATATGAAATTTTAATAAAAGATAAACCAGAATATTTATCAGAATTTGTAGTAATAGCTATTGGAATTTTTGGAAAACCTAATAAACCATCTTATCCAATTCCTAAAGAATTAAAAGGTAAAGTTTTTTTAGAACCACCACTTGAAATCCCTGAGAATAAAAAAATTTTAGTAGTTGGAGGAGGAAATACGGCAGCAGAAGTTGCATGTGCTCTTTGTGAATCGAATCAGGTTTTTCTTTCTTATAGAAGACCTAAATTTTTTAGAATAAACGAAATAAATTTAAAAAATTTAGAAGAAAAAGAAAAACAAGGGAAATTAAAACTTCTTATGGCAACAGATATAGAAAAGATAGAACCATATAATGATAGAATAAAAGTTTTTTTTAAAGATGGTAAAGAGGAAATATATGATCTTATTTATTACTGTTTAGGAGGGACTACACCTAAAAATTTTTTAAAAAGAATGGGAATTGAGTTTAATGAAAATGGAGAGCCTTTAATAGATGAATTTTTTGAGACCAATTTACCGAAAGTTTTTTTAGCTGGAGATATTGCTTTAAAACAAGGGAGTATAATGAAAGCTTTTAATTCAGCTCATATTGTTATAAAGAGGATCAAAGAGAAGTATCTTAAAAGCTAAAATTTTCGGTTTGCCAATTTTAAAATAAGAATTTATATTTATAAGTATAAGCCGGCGTAGCTCAGCGGTAGAGCAGCTGATTCGTAATCAGCAGGGCATGGGTTCGAATCCCATCGCCGGCTTATTTATTTCAAGTAAAAAGGAGGTGAAAATTAAATGAGACATAAATGGATAGAGCATATAGTTCAGGCTTGGGATGCATTTATGGAAGAAATGTTTTCTTTTGTTCCAGAGGAAAGCAAAAAACATATTAAAAATGCAAGAAAAGAAATATTGCTTGCTTTAAAAAGTGTGATAGAAAAGAGGATTGAAGAACTGGAGAAAGGCAAAAAAGAAATTAAAAAAGTAAAAGTTGAAAAGAGTTAAGGTTTAAATGCGAATAATTCTTTTTACAGGAAAAGGAGGAGTAGGAAAAACTACTCTTTCAGCAGCAACCGGTGCATATCTTTCAGAACTTGGTAAAAAAGTTTTAGTAGTTTCTGTTGATCCTGCTCATTCACTTTCTGATGTATTAGAAGAAGATGTAGGGCCAGAACCAAAAAAAATTTTTAATAATTTTTATGCTCAAGAAATAGATGTTTATTACTCAATAGAGAAATTCTGGGGAATTTTAAAGGAATATTTAAAAAGTCTTCTTAGATGGCAAGGAATAGACGAGATTTTAGCTGAAGAGATGTCAGTTTTGCCTGGTATGGAGGAAGTTTCCTCGTTTTTATGGATAAACAAGCATGTAGAAGATAAAAAGTTTGATGTTATTATTGTTGATTCTGCACCTACTGGAGAAACATTAAGATTTCTTAGTCTTCCAGATGCAGCAAGCTGGTGGGTAACTAAAATACTTCCTTTACAAAGAAAACTTATGAAATTTGTAAGACCTGCAGCCAGAGTAGTTACTGATATGCCTCTTCCTGAAGAGGAAACATACGATGCATTAGAGGATCTTTTCCGACAGGTTTATAACCTTTATTATCTTTTACAAAATCAAGAAGTTTCTTCAGTAAGATTAGTTGTTAATCCTGAAAAAATGGTAATAAAGGAGACAGAAAAAGCCTTTACATATCTTCATCTTTTTGGTTTTCCTGTTGATGGTATTTTCATAAATCGAGTAGCTGAAAAGGATAGTCCTTTTTACGAAATTCAGAGAAAATATGTAGAAAGAATTGTAAAAAGCTTTGAGCCAACCCCCATTTTTATGATTCCACAGCTTTACGAAGAAATCCTGGGTTATGAAAAGCTAAAAGAATTTGGAAAAAAGGTTTATCAGAAAAAAAATCCTGCTGATATATTTTATAAAGATAAGCCTTTTGAAATCTTGGAAAAAAATGGAGAATATATCTTAAAATTAGCTTTAAAAGAAATTCCGCAAGAAGAACTTGAGGTTTATCAAAAAGATGAGGATTTAATTATTAAAATTGGAAATCATAAAAGGCACTTTTTCCTTCCAAGGGTATTGCTAAACAAAGAGATAAAAGGTGCAGTTATTAAAGAAAATTTTTTAGAGATAGGATTTAGCTAAGCTTCTTTTTTATTCCAGAAATTAGGTAATTTTTCCACATAAATTGACGTGCTTGGAAATGCAAAAGAAGCACCATTCCTTTCAATAATTTCCATAATTTTTAAATTGACATCCTCCCTTATAGCTAAATATTCTTCCCATTTAGCAGTATTTGTAAAACAATATATAAATATATTTAAAGAACTGTCTCCAAAATCTGTAAAATAAACCATTAAAAGTTGATCTTTGGCAATTCTTGGATGAGTTTTTAGCATATCTCTGATTTCATTAAGTATTTTAACCATTTGTTCTCTTGTTGTGCTATAGGTTACTCCTATAATCATTTTTATTCTTCTAACATTTCTTCTGGAAAAATTTTCTAAGGATTGATTGGCAAGTATTTGATTAGGGATAATGATTAAGCTTTTTTCAAAACTCCTTATTTTACTTGATCTTAGCCCTATATCTTCTACAATTCCTTCTACATCACCTATTTTTATCCAATCTCCAACCTTCATAGTTTTATCTACAAGAACTGTTAAACCACCAAAGAGATTTGCTGCAGTATCTTTAGCAGCAAGAGCAAATGCAAGACCACCAAGTCCCAAGGAAGCAATAACTGCACTTATATTTATTCCCCATTCTTGAAGAATAGCTAAAACTCCAATTCCAATAGCAAAAATTTTTAAAAGCTTTATTAAAAAACTTCCCAGCTCTTTTGCTATTTCTTCTCCAAGCTTTTCTGTAAATCTATAGATATAAATGCTTAACCCAACTACAAGATTATATAAAGT
>Ga0190314_1000800_pt1 | contig 10171 bp, 10 predicted proteins | sample 4870071112_MG_FD_165055 | JGI IMG/M metagenome (GOLD analysis project Ga0190314, IMG submission 165055) | Hydrothermal vent sediment bacterial communities from Southern Trench, Guaymas Basin, Mexico - 4870-07-11-12_MG | ecosystem: Environmental > Aquatic > Marine > Hydrothermal vents > Sediment ...
TGTTTTATAACTGTGAGTAATTGGGTGCACATGGATTATTGTTTTGGATTTATTACTCTGGGTTATCAAACGAAGGAGAGGTTAGTGTTTCATTTTATGCTTTACTAATTCTCTCTACGACGTAAAATTTATAAAGTTTGGTAGGCTAGTATACTCTGGGGATGTATATGGAGAAATACTGGGTTGAATTCTCATATTATGATGCTGGAAGTGATTACGATAAAACATTCTCAGAGGGACAGTACATTAGAAAGGGAGAGTATCATCTCTTCAAGTTAGCAGTTAATGTACTTAAGGAGCTTGAGATAAAGGTAATAGAGAGGTGAGGAAATGCCCCTATACCTTATTTCAACGAATCCAATAGGTTTTAGACACTACAGACCAGTGCCTTCAATGTATCCACCATACCCAATAGTACTAACTCCTAGAGAATTCCGCAACTTGATTGGTGAAGAGCGATATCCAAAGTACATTCGCTTGTTATATGAACACAAAAGAGTAGCTAATAGTTCACTAGATTTGAACAGACGTGTCCAGCTTCTCTATTCACTTAATAGAGCGTTAAATGACCTGTTCGGTAATGACGCAAGACTTAGGCTTAACAATATAACGAATTCATTCTCAGGCAGTTCAAACTACAACCCCCAAACAAACACGATAACCCTTACAGGACGAATATCCCTAATAACCTATCTGCATGAATATGCACACTCACTATACGAAAACCTGTATGAGTTTAGGTTAAAGGCTAGTAGGCTAAATCTACCCAATACTGAATACTTTGCTGTTGCATTTTCAGTTACAAGCTTCTATGCTGTAATGCCTACAGCACTCCAGAGACTCCAAATTCGTGGACACTGCCTGGTAAGGCGTATCTAGTCAGTTTATAATGTCAAATTTTGTGTGTTTTATTTGGTGAAACTACTGTGAAAGTTAAAGGTAAGATTATCGGGAGTGTAATTGTGGATAAGTCCTTAATCGAGCCTAATCCTCCATGTGACAAGTGTGAATTTAAGGATACATGGATTTGTAAGCGATTCTTCACTCTAGAGGATATACTACCCTACGTATTAGGCAGGAGGATAATTTGTGTTGAATTCTCCTCACATGAAGAGTTAAAGGAGTGGGCAGTGTTCTGGCTGGATGAACTTTATAGACGTTATGGTTGGGATGTAATACCCATAGCTAGTTATCACTGTGACTTGTGTGGAAATCCAAAGAAGTACTGCCTATCTGAATTCTGTGGATGGAGGATATTAGAAAGTCTAAAAGAGAAAGGCAAGCCTAAGGGAGGTTATAAGAAGTTCTGGTGGTGTAGCTATTATCTATACATTCGTCTGCCTGTAGAGTTTAGAGGGTATACTAGGATGTGCTATCTTGTGAGGAATCAGCCAGAGTATTCTCACTTGCCTGAATCATTACGAAGGATACTTTTGAAGGAGCGAAGAGAATGGTTAAAGATGTGACAACCTTGTCTGCTAGAACAAAAAATTTATAAATTTTGAGCTACTACTAATTGGTGGTGAGTTAAATGACAATCGAGCCTGAAGTTGTGAGAATTGAAAAAGATCACATCATAGTAAGGATTTGTAGTGAATATTACAGGATTGATACAAAGACAGGAGCAAAGAAAAAGGTGATGATTTGTCCATTCTGTAAGGAAATTTTAAAGACAGAAGAGGAAATTGTAGAGCACATTAAGAAACACAACACTGTAGTAAAGGAGATAAAATTAAAATTAACGCCAATACAGATTTTGGTCTTAAAGAGGTTATTTGAAAGCTTAGAAGAATATGAAGACCGTGATGACTATGCACATTCATTGGTGCGTGAATTTGGTGCTAATTTATTTGATTTAAAGGAAGAGAATGCAAGACAAGTACTTGAGGTAGTAGAGAGGGAGATAGAGAAGTTGGAGAAGGTGTTAGAGAGGTTATAGTTTAGTCTTTTCCGTAAATTGGTTGTCTCCTTATCTCTTCTAGTTTTTCTTTGTATCGCTTCTTTAACTCCTCAATTACTTCTCTCCTGAGTTTTTCTATCTCCTCTTTGTACTTTTCTAGTATTGCTTTGTAGTCTGATGTCTCTCCTTCACAGAATTTTACAAATTCATACCATTCCCTCTCTGATCCTGGACAGTACAAGCGTAGGGGTTCTAGGTATTCTGCTCTGCCATAGCAGGTTAGTATTACTCCTCTTAATCCTTGTTTTCTAATGGGCAGTCCTCCATATTTTACTCTGACGTGAGGTATGCCTCCAAGTTCTAGGCATTCAACAATAAAGCGTAGAGCTCTCTCTACTGCCTTTTCTCCCTCTCTTTCTACAATTTCAACCATTCTCTCCCCAAGTTATTTAGTTTATAAATTCACAGAGATTTACTTTATGCTGATGATGATTCCAGAACCTTTAACATTTGGTCATCTACTCCATGACTATCTACTCTTCACAACACTTACTCATTCACGAACACCAATAACCTCAATGTACTTCAGCACTCTATTAATTCGTGCATTGTTGTGGTATAATAATCTGCCTGAAAACATGATATACTCTTCAACAAACACACACTCTCTACGCTATCTAATACGATGCAAACTAACTCCAACTTTCCTCTCCACAGTACTACAAGTGCTTAATGAATATCCATGTGTTAGTGTTGAGAGTATGAGTAGAGGATATCGTGTGTATCACAATCTCCTCCAGTGTCCAGTTTATAAAGAAGTGCTGTGCTAATGTATGGAGGTGTAGAAAATGAGAGAAGTTCCAGGAATAGGGTCTATAGATATAAAGAATGTTGAATGGCGAGAGATAGACGGAGTAAAGTATCCAGTGCCTTATGAGATCTCCATTGAGGTTACTCATAACTGTCCAGCATATTGTATAATGTGTTCTAGTGATAGTAAGCGAAAAGTGGGGTTAGGTAGACTTGAGGGAGAGTTTACAACAGAGGAGATTATTAGGATATTAATTGAGGGTAAAAAGCTTGGAGCAAGAGTAGTGAGCTGGTCTGGAGGAGAGCCATTGATTAGGGAGGCAATGGACAGTATTATGTTTAAGGCTAGAGAGCTAGGGTATAGACAGTGGTTCTATACTTCAGGTGTTCGTTGGGATGACAAGGGTAGAATCAGACCTATTAATGATTATTGGGCAGAGCTTCTAGTAGAATTGTGTGAGCGTGTAATGTTTGATATTCAGCACCCAGATCCATACTGGAATGACCTCATACTAGGTGTTGATAAGATAACATGTTATCAGCACATGAGCATCTATACGTTGAAGGATTACGGAGTTAAATGGTTAGAGGCTCAAGTGTGTCCAACACGATTAAACTGGAAGAAAATACCTGAACTAGTAGTCTACTTATTAGACAGGCTTGAATTCTACAGAGTTAGTTTCTTGAGGTTTGTACCTCAGGGAAGAGGAGAGCGAGTTAAACACTGGCTATACATGACACCACAGGAGATACTAATACTCAACAAATTGTTGCGCAGATTACAAAAGGATTACGGAGAGGATAGAGTGCGCATAGGCAGACCATTAAACTTCGTGTTCTTAATTGAAGAGGATTATGAGTATGAGCCTAGATGTAGAGCTTGTTTTGATGCTCCATTAATACAGCCTAATGGTAGAGTTGATTGTTGTCCAGCATGGAAGAAGATGCCTAATAAGTATGCATTGGGCAATGTTAGGGATAAGGGGTTAATATGGTGTTGGGTTCATTCACCCGTAGCTAGAGAGATACGCAGATTTGTTGGTGCTCCAATAGAGGAGGTAAAGCATAAGTTCAAGGGAGTTTGTTTGAAGTGTCCATATTTTGAGAAGTGTAGAGGCAAGTGTACTGCTCAGAGAATGTTAGCGTATAATTTTGACTGGTACATGACTCCAGATCCACAGTGTCCTTACGCAGAGCAATTAGCTTAATTTCCTTGAGTTTATAAATTTCCAATTCCCTATTTTCTTCGGGTAGGGATTCTTGCTAAAGTTATACCTTGATATAGAGGTTCGTGCACCACGCTTAATAATGCCTACTGAAGCTACTGAACCAATTGCCTGTTGCAGTGTACTGCGCAATGATAAACCCAATCAAATTAGAACCTATCTGCTAACTAATGAAGAGCGACAGTTAGTGTACAAGATTAGGGTTAGATTGAAGGATGGAGAGGAGAGGATTTTTAGGATTACTGTTTTGCCTTGCCCAACAGAGAGACGATTGCTCCAATTAGTAGCTCAAGAGATACATGACAGTGATTGTGTGTTAGGTTGGAACGTTAGAGGTTATGACTTGCCTTATATTATACATCGCATGGAGAAGAATAATCTGAATCCCTCTATAATGTCACCATTAGACAGAGTTTACTTTAAGGCTGATGGAGAGGAGGGATCAAAGTATAAGGGTGAAGTGGTGATTGAAGGAGTGAATGTTCTTGATTTGCAAGAGATTTATACAGAGGTTAAGGCAAGGAGCTTGTACACTAGTCTTGAGCGTGCTTCAGAGGAGACACTAGGCTTAAAGAAGTTTGGTGAGTGTAGTAGGGTTCATGAGATGAGTAATAGGGAGCTTGTAATCTATAACGCAGGAGACGTTATACTAACCTACCTACTTGATGAAGCTCTAAAACTATCTGACTTCGCTATTGAATTATCTAGAGAATCATACAGACCAATTAGAGAGTCATATGCAAAGAGTCAGATTGTTGATTCAACATTACTAGCCTTCGCTAGGAAGTATGGTGTTGTCCTGCCCACAAGGAGAGCTTATAAGCATGAGCGTTACAAAGGAGCAATAGTACTTGAGCCTATTGTTGGCTTGCACGAGGATGTGTTAGTTTGTGATTTTAAGAGGATGTACCCTACTATCATAATAAACTTTAACCTCTCTCCAGAGACAGTAGTAGAGCCTACAACACCAGTGCGCAAATTAGTATTTACTCTTGAGGATGGACGTAGAGTAGGGATTAGAATAGATAAGAAGGGGTTAGTGCCTGCGTATTTAGAGGATTTGTTCAAGCTTAGGGATAGGTATGATGAGATGTTGAAGCGAATAGATCCACATGATCCAATGTATGAGGTTTATAAGCAGAAGCGTCAGATTGTCAAGGACACTATAAATAGCGTTTATGGACAGTTTAGCTATGCTGGAAGTGAGAGTAGTGGGAGTAAGGGCTCAAGAATATACTGTCCTGTATTGGCTGAACTAACTTCCTACCTAGCTAGAAAGCTCTTAGGCACAACGATTTACTTAGCTAACAAGTTGGGATTCAAGCTTATTTATGGAGACACAGATTCAATTTTTGTAATTTGTGGAGGTAGACGTGATTATGAGCGAATTGCTGAAGAGTTAACGAAGGCTCTACAAGATGAATTAGAGCGAGAGTATGGCAAGAAATTTAATATTGTGCTTGAACCAAAAGAGCACTTCAAGAGGTTACTACTCTACAGGAAGAAGCGTTATGCTGGATTAGTTGATTGGAAGGAGGGAGAAGTTATTGACCCACCAGTGCTAGAGGTTAAGGGATTTGAACTTGTGCGCACTGACACACCAAAGCTTACTAAGGACATGCAGGAGAGATTGTTTAGGCTATTACTAGAGTTTGGGTATGATGAAGTGTTGATTAATGCGTTTATTAGACGTTATTGGGAGATGCACATTAAGGCTAAGCTTGAGGACATTGCAGTGCCTGTAGTAGTGCACAAGTTAGAGTACAAGGTTAATAATGTGCAGGCAAAGGCAATTAGATTCGCTAAGAGTATAGGGATTGATGTGTATCCAGGAAAGCGTCTGTTCTGGCTGTACACAAAGGATGGCAACGTTATTGCTGTTGATGAGGAGCATCTAGACTTACTAGAACAGTTCAGAGATAGAGTGGATTTTAAGCGAATGTTTGAGCGTAACGTACTCAATAAAATTAGTGGAATTCTTGAGGTGTTTAGAAAGGGAGGAAAGGTGAGTGTAAGTGAGAGTGTTCAAACACAGACAACATTGGATCGATTCTTTAGTTAAAGGGTTTATAAAGTTGTGAGAGAGGGTTTACTTTGTGGGGAGGAAAATGATGAGAGGTATTGATGTTTTAAGACTATTAAAAGAGAAGGGCTTTACAGAAGAGCAAGTAAGGCAGTGGGCACAGCGAAGATATCCAATGTTCGCTAGCAATCTAGAGTTAATGGCTTACCTGTTCCTCAAAGAGCATGGAGTAGAAATACCTACCCAAACAATTACAGCTTATCAGCAGAAGAAGGTTAGAGAGTTACAGCCAAATGAAAGGGTTGTAGTTAGAGTTTTGGTGGGTGGAAAGATTCAGGAGGGAAGGTATTATGGTTGTCCAAATTGTTTTGCCAAGGTTGAAGAGGAGGAGGATGAAGCAGGCAACGTTAAATATTATTGTAGACGCTGTAATCAATATGTAGAGCCTAGAGAGTGTGTGTTCAAGCGTTACATTGCTGGTGATGAGACAGGCACAACAGTATTAATACTACCTCCAAGGCTTGATGACATTGAATTAGAAGCAGGCAAGCTCTACCTCATTAGAGGGAGAACAGACAGTAGTTGTAATATTATAGTGCGTGAGGTTAAGGAGTTAGAATTGCCTAAAGTACCTCTACCTCAACAACAACAACCTACAGAGGAGAGAGTTGTAGAGGCAGAGATTAAAGTTGAGCCTGAGAAGAAAGAGGAAGAGATTGTAAGTGTGATGAGTAGAGAGATGCCTCCAGTAGAAATAGAAAAGCCAAAAGAGGAAGAGAAACCTGTAGTTAAGGCAGAAGCAAAAGTTGAAGAAGCAAAGAAACCACTAGAGGAGCAAGTACTTGAGTATATTAAGAGTAAAGGTGGTGAAGGAGTTACAGCTTCAGAACTATTAGCTAGATTTGGCGATGCAGTGGTAGACGTATTAAGTAGGTTAAAGAGTGAGGGTAGGATTGAGCTTGTCAAGAGGGATACAAAGTATTATTATGTTGCAAGGGAAGTCTTAGAGAAGAAGAGAGAGGAGAAGATTGAGGTTAAGCCTGTAAGACCTACACCTGAAGAGGTTAGAGTGTTGAAGCGTATTCAGTCTCTTGCTGACTTGTTTGGTGGAAGAATAGAATTAGAGAGTTTCAAGTTGTGGCTCCAGCGTACATATCCACAGATTAAGCCTGAAGAGTTCTTAAAGAAATACGCTAGCATATTGAAGGTTAGGGACAATGCTGTAGAGATAGACCTTGACGAGCTTAGAAAGGTGGTGTAATGAGTAATTTGATAATTGCTCACACTGATGCAGATGGAATACTTGCGGCAAGAATTATTTACCTCTTACTTGACAAAAATGCAGACATTCATTTTATTGAATGGGGAAACTTCGGCATAACCTCTGATGCTGAGCAGGTAATAAGAGAAAAAACTCCAAAAACTCTTTTTATTCTTGACTTGGGCACAAATAAAACTGATGTTGAGCGAGTTTTAAAATTAAAGGATGAAGTGAGTATTGATGAGGTTTACTGGATTGACCATCATCCACCAGAAGTAGAGCCTAGAGAGTATCAGCGAGTTGACTTTAAAATAATAAACAATCCCGAAACATGTACAGCAGGCTTAGTTTATAAGTTTGCACAAGCTTTTTATGGTAATGACTTAAATGAGTGGATTGAGCGTTGGACAATTATAGGCATTTATGGGGATAAGGCAGAACAGGGAAGATTAAGCCAAGAGATACTAGCCAATCTCTCCAACAAGCATCCCTACCTACTAGCTACTCGCTTATTTGAGAAGTCAAAGTATGTACAAGCTCAATTATACGCAGTGTACTTCAATGCACCAAGGAGGGTTGCCTACCACTACGGAGCATATTTAAGTTTTAAAGCCTGTGAAGAAATTGAGTCATTCGGTAGCCTAACCCTACTTGACTCTGATGACCTACTATTACTAGCCCAATACCCCTCTGTTCTTGCCTTAAAATACCTAGTCAATGAATATAGGCGTGTTCGTGACGAGGTTCTCAAAAACGTGCAGAGAATACTAGATTTGGGTTATATCCTGCTAGTTCAAATTAGTTCAAAATTCGACTTGGGAGGAATTGTTGCTAGCTATATAGCTAACAAGTATAGAAAACCTTGCATTGTAGTAAACTACGGAGTGCCTCTACCCATAGCGAAAGTAAACTGTAGAGGTGTTGAGGGATTAGCTAATAATATAGATTTGGGACAGCTCATGAAGATACTAGGCATAGGTGGTGGACATCCACTTGCCTCAGCAGGAGCAATACCCAAGAACAAAACTCTAGAAGAATTCGCTAGAGAAGTAATAGAAGCCTTACGCCAATACTTTGAAGAAAAGAGAGAATAGTGTCCTCTCTTCAAACTAGCTCCACATATGCTTTTATTACCTCTACCTCTTCTTCATCTAGGTAGCCTTTTTGGTAGAGTTCTTGTATGACACTTAGTCTTGATGGTCTCTCTATTGAGTGAAGAAAACCTATATAAGCTCGGTAGTATCTCCTCGGCAAGTACTGTCCCTCTGTCTCTGGAGCTACTTCTCTTATAGCCTCTTCTAGTGTGTATCCCTTGTACAACACCAAATATCTTATGAGTGCCTTCGCAATATAATATTGAGCTCTTCCCACTCTTTTCAAGTGTAGGATTCTCAAGGCATTGTATACTTGTCTTGGTGTAGCCTCTAGAATCAACACTCCCCTCACTTTCCTTACAAATCCCACTTCTTGGAGTCCTCTTACTACCTCATAAGTTCTCAAACTGTATCCAATCTTCTTCATTCTCAGGTATCCTCCCTCTTTGACTAGAAGTTCTATTATGCGTAGTGCATGGAAACTTAAATGACTTTCTGGTGCTGGTATTGGCTTTATTTGCTTGGCTTTTAACTGTGTGAATATGCGTCTCTTCACCTCCTCATAATCTTCAGTATACAATCGCTTAAGGTACCCTAGCTTACATAACCAACTTAAGTTGACTTTAATGTTCCGTACGTAGCGATTTACTTCATAGTGGAAGGGGAAGTATACGAAGCCATGATGTATTAGCATGGCTGTAACGTATATTGTGTAGGGATTGAAAATCTTGAGCTTCTCCATGTAATCATTCAGATTAATTTTCTTCCCTCTGCCTATACTGATGTGTTTGTTAAAAGAAGGCAACTTCATTAATTTGTACGTAGGTACAGTTCTCATCAATATGATTAAACACAATAACACCTTTATAAACCAAAACCTCCAGCAAGAGAAAAGGGGAATTACACAACTGAACAAAGAGGTAATTGTATAAGAACCAAGAGTCTCCAGTATCCCAAGTTTTTGGCAAATAGAAGGTGGAGCATACTTTCTCACCGAAAAGCTTATATCTCCGTTCAAGGGTATATAGTAACGGGGTGTGTGTATGTCTGTTAAGAAATGGTGGGAAGACGAAAGCAAGTACTTCTATGATAAATGGAACAACACCGTCGAGCCTAACTTCAAGCCTTCCTTCACTACCATTGCAATACCAGTAGAATTGCTAGAAGGACACTTCTTCGTTGACAACGCCACTAAGGTACTAGTGATTCTCAAGAAGCCAATATACTTGGAGAAAAGTGCTGGTGCAAGACACCAAGCCTACGTAGAGTTTCCAATACTTCCCAGAGGCGGAATAAGGATTTTCAAGGTAGAACCACCAAGAGAGTACAAAGTATCAGAAGACTGGAAAGAGTACATTGTTTACCAGCGAGTATTACCCTTCGCAAGGCTGTACTTCACAGTCTCAAAGAAGGAAGAGATAGAAGAAGCGTACCAAAAGCCTCACTACACTTTCTTCAGGTTTGAAGGGTATCTAGTATTTAAGCAAATCTCAGAGGATGAAATGAAGCTCTGCACAGAGAAGCCAGAATATGTACTGTGGTACAAGGTGCACGACCTATGGAGCAGAAGTCATGCGGCAAAGATTAAGCTTATTAGTGAGCCACTGTGGGCATACACTTCAGCATCGTCAACAAGGATTGCAAGCGTTGCGGTAGGCATGGCAGTAATACCAATGAACAAGGACTTCTATTACGCAGTAAACTACGCACCATACAGAGGAGATGAGTCATGGACAGTATACAGAGTACGTTATTACATTGAGGGCAAGGAGATAAAGAAGGAAGAGGTTAGAATTGGAGAGACAAGAGGAGAACCAGAAGACGTAGTACAAAGCCTTCAAGAAGAAGAGATAATAT
>Ga0190314_1000802_pt1 | contig 10166 bp, 5 predicted proteins | sample 4870071112_MG_FD_165055 | JGI IMG/M metagenome (GOLD analysis project Ga0190314, IMG submission 165055) | Hydrothermal vent sediment bacterial communities from Southern Trench, Guaymas Basin, Mexico - 4870-07-11-12_MG | ecosystem: Environmental > Aquatic > Marine > Hydrothermal vents > Sediment ...
AATTTGTAGTGAGACTTCAAAAAGTTTATAAAGATATTTGCAGTATAAGTTCACATGATTGAAGAGCAAAATCCATGGTGGTTTCATGAACCTGATCCTGACTGGATCGAATTCGATCGACTTGAATACAGGATCATCCCAGAATGGATCAACAAAATACCTCTAATCCCTTTCAGCCTTAACTTTATCCTTGGACCTAGAAGAGTTGGAAAGACTCTTGGAATAAAGCTGCTTATTAAGGAACTAACAGCCAAAAATCCCTATCAGGTTTTCTACTTTAGTTGTGATGTTCTCGAGGATCACAATGACCTGCTTGAGACTCTCAGGGATTATATCAAGCTGAAAGAAAGGAAAGGGATAAAGACAGCCTATATATTTTTGGATGAGATCACATTTGTAAATGAATGGTGGAGGGCGATAAAATACATTATAGATCGAAAGATCGTAAAAAACGACGTCATTACTTTGCTGGGCTCCTCTTCAATGACTTTAAGTAAAAGATTTGAAACATTTGGCGGGAGAAGAGGACACGGGAAGACCATTGAAGTCATGCCTTTAAGCTTTCACGACTATTATCTGCTCTTTTATGATGAATTTTTTGAAAGAAAAGGTGAGGAAATATTTGACAAGTATCTTGAAACCGGAGGATACCTTTCAGTCCTAAACAAGGAACTGAAACTTGAAGAGCTGATATCCCTAATCAAAGCAGATTTAAGGGCGGTTGACCGCTCAACAGGAACTGCCAAAGATATCATAGGTGCTATACTTGACAAATCCCCATCTCCAGTATCTTTTCATTCAATAGCTCAAAATGTAGGCATATCAACACACACGGCAAAGGATTACATTGAAATCTTTGAGGGGCTTTACATCATCCTTCAACTCTTGTATCAAGGAGGGGACAGAAAAATATATCCAAGACGGGAAAGAAAGATTGCTATAAGAGATCCTTTTATAGCACGAGCATTAGGCCTATGGAGCAGAAGAAGGATTAGAGAAGAAGTTTTATATGAATGGCTTGTGCAGGAACATCTTTACAGGAAGTTTGGGGAGGTTTACTATTTCAAGAACAACTACGAAGTTGACGCAATAGCTGATAACATGAAAGTGGAGGTAAAGCTCACAAGAGCTCATAGGAAATACCCAAAAGAGGTTACTGTTCTCGCAAAGGAAGATATCCCCGAATTTCTCTTCAATCTTTGGCTTTCCTCAATTTCGCAATGAAAAAGCTGTTGCAGTCATGCAGATGAGTCCAAGCTCTGAAAACTTTATCTCCAATCTCCAAAAAGCCCCTTTCACCCCAGCTGAATGGATAATTAACCAATTCAAAACCCACCTTGTTTATTGCATATTTAATGTTCTCTTCATTTTCATCAATTCTGATTGAGCATGTTGAGTAAGTCATTTCCCCCTCAGGGTTCAGATTACGATAAGCATTCTTCAGCATCGCCTTCTGCACTTGAATAACTTTCTTAATCTTCTTCTCGTCAAAGCGCCACTTCACCTCTGGGAACTGCCTGTAAGTGCCCGAACTTGAGCACGGAGCATCAAGAATGATTCTATCAAACTTTTCTTTGTCCTTGAACTTCATTCCATCGGCATGGACAAGCTTAACATTTGTAACTCCCAGAATCTTCATCTTCTCACGCATCTTGTTGAGTCTCTCCAAAGAGTAATCAACAGCTATTATCTCACCTGTATTTTCCATTAGATGGGCAACGTGGAACGTTTTGCTACCTGGGGCTGCTGCCAAATCAAGAATCCTCTCGCCTTTTTCTGGGCTTAAAACATGAGCAACATAAGCTGAGGCTAAGTCTTGAATGACAAAGTGACCTTGCTTGTACCATTCAAGTCTCGTAATTGGGGTCTCGTATTCTAAAATCTTGAGCACGTCATCAATGGGAGTTCTGGCAACCCTAACGTTATGCTCCTCCAGATAATCAGCTAAGCTGTCAATGTCAGTTTTGAGAGGATTCACCCTCACATAGTAACGCTGAGCCCTGTTATTGCTCAGCATCAATCTTACTGCATTCTCATAACCGAGCAGCTCGATTGCATATTCAACGTACCATCTTGGATGGGAGAACTTAACGCTCAAATACTCAATTCTATCCCTCTCTTTCAGCTTTTTCAAAGCTTTTTCGAGATTAAAATTCTCCACTTCTCTAAGCAAAGCATTCACAAACTTAGCTTTTGCCAGATCATACTTCTCCTTAACAGCCCTAACAATAGAATCAGTGGCAATGGCAGGATTAACTCCTTTAAACTTCATTTCAAAAACGCCGATTCTGATTAAATTAGCTAAATAAAGCTCTAAATCCTCAATTTTTGAACCCTTAAGAACAGAGTTCACTATGAAGTCAATTTTCTTCCTCCATTTTTCAATTTCGAATACATAAGCATGAGCTAATCCACGAGCCTTCTCTCTGTCTCTCCCACTAACTCGCTTAAAAACCCTCTCAAGGGCATTTTTTGAAGAGAGTTCACGCTCATCGATTAATGTTAGTATGTCAGCTATGAGCTCGTGAAGAGTTATGCGATAAAACAGCTCCATGCTCTTAGCTTTGATGGAGAGTTTAAAAAGTTAAGCCTTATTAACCTCAAATGTGATATCAAATATGGTGTGATTGATGGAGGAGATAGACAAACTCGTTTGGAACTTCCCGCTCTTCAAAAGCTACAGAGAAAAAGAGAAATTCTTCAAGGTAATTGGGCTTCTCGTTTCCCATCAGATATCCTTTGAAAAAGCCGCAGAGCTACTCGATATGAGGATCGAAGAGCTTTCGTTCCTCCTTGACAAACTTGGGGTGGAGTACTCCTTCCTTGATAAGGAAGAGGTAGAGAAAGAAAAAGATGCCGTTAAGCGGCTCTTGGAGGAGTTGAAACGTGAGGGCTGTATTTAATACCTCCCCAGTGATATTTATTTCCAAACTTGGATACTTCCAAAAACTCTTGGTGCTCTTTGATAAGGTAATTATACCACCCGCAGTTTACAGAGAAGCTATGTCGAAAGAGGATGAAACAACACTCCTCGTGAAGAAGCTTATTGAGGATGGGAAAGTGGAAATCATAGGGCCATCCTCAACTGAAGGGCTTTTAATATATTCAGGACTTCATGCTGGAGAAATCGAAGTTATTGCAATTGCAAAGGAGAAATCATACATAGCAGTTCTTGATGACCTAAAAGCAAGAAAAGTAGCCACTATAGAAGGAGTGAGGGTAATCGGAACAGTTGGTCTATTAAAGCTCCTAAAGAAAGCCCAGCTAATTGACATTTCAAATCACGAGCTTTTAGGTAAATTAAAAGCAATTGGATTTAGGATTAAAGACGACCTGTTTTATGAAATTATGGGTGAGGAAGATGATCCTCGATACTGACTACATTACGAAAGATGGAAAGCCTATAATTAGGATTTTCAAGAAAGAAAATGGCGAGTTTAGGATAGAGCTTGATAGGAACTTCCAGCCTTACATTTACGCTCTTCTTGAAAGTGATGATGCTATTGAAGAGATTAAAAAGATAACAGCAAAAAGAGGGAATAAGACTGTTAGGGTTTTGAAAGCCGAAAAAGTTCAGAAGAAATTCTTGGGAAGACCAATAGAGGTGTGGAAGCTGATTTTTGAACATCCACAAGATGTTCCAGCGATTAGAGAAAAAATAAGGGAGCATCCAAAAGTAATCGACATTTTTGAGTATGACATTCCTTTTGCAAAGCGCTATCTCATTGATAAGGGCTTAATCCCGATGGAAGGAGAGGAAGAACTTAAGCTTCTTGCCTTTGATATAGAAACATTTTACCACGAAGGAGAGCAGTTTGGAGAAGGAGAAATAATAATGATTAGCTATGCTGATGAAAATGAGGCAAAAGTAATAACTTGGAAAAAGATTGATCTGCCATATGTCGAAGTTGTTTCCAGCGAAAGAGAGATGATAAAGCGTTTTGTTCAAATTATCAGAGAGAAAGACCCAGATGTTCTCATAACCTACAACGGAGACAACTTTGATCTGCCGTATTTAATCAAGAGGGCCCAGAAATTAGGACTGAGGCTGTTCATTTCAAGGGATAAGGAACATCCAGAGCCAAAAATACAAAGAATGGGTGACAGATTTGCCGTTGAAATCAAAGGAAGGATTCATTTTGACCTGTTCCCTGTTGTAAGGAGAACAATAAACCTACCTACCTATACTCTTGAGGCTGTATATGAAGCGGTCTTAGGCAAGAAGAAAACTAAACTTGAGGCTGCGGAGATAACTGCAATATGGGAGAGCGAAGAAGGTATGAAGGAACTTGCAAAATACTCAATGGAAGATGCTAAAGCGACCTATGAATTAGGCAAAGAGTTCTTCCCTATGGAAGCAGAGTTAGCGAGGTTAATCGGGCAAAGTGTTTGGGATGTCTCCCGTTCGAGCACAGGCAACTTGGTTGAGTGGTTTTTGCTGAGGGTTGCGTATCATCAGAATGAACTTGCCCCAAACAAGCCGAGTAACGAGGAGTATCAGAGAAGATTGAGGACAACATATCTTGGCGGCTATGTTAAAGAGCCCGAAAGGGGATTATGGGGGAACATTGTTTATTTAGATTTTAGGTGTCATCCAGCCAATACAAAAGTTGTTGTTAAAGGGAGGGGCATTGTCAATATAAGTGAAGTCAAAGAGGGAGACTATGTCTTAGGAATAAACGGATGGCATAAAGTGCTGAAAGTATGGGAATATGAGTATGATGGAGAGCTAGTGAATGTAAACGGGCTTAAATGCACTCCCAATCACAAGTTACCAATTGTTACACAGAAAAAACGACAAACTGTGATACGAGACAGCTATGCAAAATCTATGCTGACCAATAAAGTTAAAGGGAGAATTATTACCACGAATCTCTTTAAATCAATAGGAGAAATTGAAAAAAGAAAATCAGAGTTTTCTGAGGAATTCCTCCTAAAAAGTGAACTTGCCGGCATAATTTTAGCAGAAGGGCATCTGCTAAGAAAGGATATTAGATATTTTGACTCTTCACGGAGGAGATACAGAGTATCGCATCAGTATAGGGTGGAAATAACTGTCAATGAGGACGAAAAAGAGCTCATAGACCGTATAAATTATATCTTTGAAAAACTCTTTGGTTGTAAACCATCAATAAAAAGAAAAAAGAATAGCAAAGCCCTAACACTACAGTGCGCTAAGAAATCAGTTTACTTAGAAATTGAGAACATCATGAAAGAAATTGAAAATCTCGACGTTGCTTCAGTGCTTAGAGGCTTTTTTGAGGGAGATGATACCATAAACACTGTTAGGAGAACAGTTGTAGTAAATCAGGGAACAAGAAACAAGAAGAAAATTGAGCTTGTATCCAAGTTGCTGAATAAGCTTAACATTAAGCACTCCATATATACTTACACAGACGAAACGAATGGGAAGAAGTACACACGTTACATAATTGAAATTCCATGGCGAGGAGAGCTTGTTAAATTCGCAATTTTGGTGGGATTTATAAGCACAAGAAAAAGAGAGCTCTTAAGGCAGATTATCGAGCAGAAGGAAATGTATCAGCTGGAGAACAGCGGCTTTTACAGGTTAAAGGAAATCCATGCAACAAAAGAATACTACAGAGGCAAAGTTTATGATCTAACCCTTGAGGGCACACCATATTATTTCGCAAATGGAATCCTAACTCACAACTCTCTGTATCCATCAATAATAATCACACATAACGTTTCGCCTGATACTCTCGAAAGAGAAGGCTGTAAGAACTATGATGTTGCTCCAATTGTTGGTTATCGCTTCTGTAAAGACTTCAAAGGCTTTATACCATCTATACTTGAAGAACTCATAGAAACAAGAACAAAGATAAAGAAAGAAATGAAAGCTACAATTGATCCTGTGAAAAGGAAAATGCTTGATTACAGACAGAAGGCAATGAAGCTTTTGGCAAACAGCATACTTCCAAATGAATGGATTTTTGTACTTGAAAACGGTCACCCAAGGTTCCTCCCCATTGGGGAGCTTGTCGACAAGATGATGGAAGCCAGTCCCGAAAAAGTAAAAATAGCCGATGGAAGTGAAGTTCTCGAGGTCTCAAACCTCTGGACAATCTCATTTGATAGGAGCTCCAAAAAAGCCCGCCTCTCAAAGATTAAAGCGATAATAAGACACAGGTACAAAGGGAAGGCATATAGGATAAAGCTCAGCTCAGGAAGGAGCATTAAGATAACTCAAGGACACAGTCTATTTACGGTTAAAGGAAGTGAAATCAGGGAGGTAACTGGAGATGAACTTAAAGAGGGAGATATAATCATTGTTCCTAAGAGGTTCAAACTCAATGGGAGAGAGATGTTCATAATTCTACCTCGTCTATTTGCTTTGCTTCCATCCGAAGAGACAGAAGACATAATTCTTACAATTCCGGCCAAAGGCAGAAAAAACTTTTTCAGAGGAATGCTCAGAGCCTTGAAATGGATTTTTGGTGAAGAAGAAAAAAGGATTAGAACGTTCAATCGCTATCTGTTCCACCTTGAAGAACTCGGCTTCGTAAAGATTAAGCCGAGGGGATTTGAAGTAATTAACTGGGAAAGATTAGAAAAGTACAAAAGGTTATATGAAATACTGAGCCAGAAAGCAAAATACAACGGCAATAAGGGTGAGTACTTCATAAGATTCAACGATTTGAGAGATGTCATTGAAGAGTTCCCGCTTGAAGAGCTTGCCCAATGGAATATCGGAACTTTAAACGGCTTCCGCATGAAAACCATAATCAAACTTGACAAGCACTTTGCCAGATTCTTGGGATATTATGTGAGTGAGGGCTCAGCAAGAAAGCAAAGAAATCAGACGGGAGGATTCAGTTATACTGTAAGGCTTTACAATGAAAATGAAAATATTCTTAGGGACATGGAGCATGTTTCCGGAATTCTCTTTGGTAAAGTCAAGAGAGCTGAGAACTATGTAGAGATTTCAAAGAAAGTCGCGTACTTAATTGTCAAAGCTATGTGTGGAATTAGTGCAGAGAATAAGAAAATACCAGAGCCAATCTTCCTTGCACCAGAAGAGCTAAGATGGGAGTTTTTGCATGCGTATTTCCTTGGTGATGGAGATGTTCATCCAAGCAAAAGACTAAGACTATCCACAAAAAGTGAGCTCTTAGCCAATCAGCTTGTGTTTCTCCTCAACAGTCTTGGAATTTCATCAATAAAGCTCGGTTTCGACAGCGGAGTTTACAGAATTTACATCAATGAAGACCTGCCGTTCCTGAGAACCGGAAGACAGAAAAATAGCTATTACTCAAACCTAATTCCAAAAGAAGTTTTGGAGGCAGTGTTTGGAAAGAGATTTCAGAAGAACATGAGCTTTGCAAAATTCAAGGAGTTAGTTGAAAAAGGAGAACTTGATTGGAAGAAAGCAAGGCTTATAGAGTGGCTCATTGAGGGTGATCTGGCATTAGATAGGGTAGAAAGTGTTGAGGAATTTCCCTATGAGGGATACGTCTATGATTTAAGTGTCGAGGAGGATGAAAACTTTTTGGCAGGTTTTGGCTGGCTCTATGCTCACAACAGCTTCTACGGCTATATGGGGTATCCAAAGGCAAGATGGTATTCGAAGGAATGTGCCGAGAGCGTAACGGCATGGGGAAGAACATACATAGAGATGACGATTAAAGAAATAGAGGAAAAATTCGGGTTTAAAGTTCTTTATGCCGACAGTGTTACTGGAGATACCGAGATAATCATAAGGGAGAACGGGAGGATAAAATTTGTCAAGATAAAAGAGCTGTTCAAGAGAACCGATTACAGTGTTGGTGAGAAGGAATACTGTATACTTGAAAACATTGAAGCTCTGACCCTTGACAACCGTGGAAGGCTTGTGTGGAGAAAAGTTCCCTATGTGATGAGACACAAAACCAAAAAGAGAGTATATAGGGTTTGGTTTACCAACTCATGGTATATAGATGTTACCGAAGATCACTCTCTAATCGGCTACCTTACGACAAGAGAGCTGGGTAGAAAGAAACCTCTCAGAGAAAGACTTATTGAAGTAAAACCAGAAGAGTTAGGAAAGACCGTGAAATCTCTGATAACTCTTAATGGAGCATTTGCAAGAAAGATTCCGAGTACAGAATTAGGAACAAAGTTGTGGGAACTAATTGGGCTTTTGGTGGGCGATGGAAACTGGGGAGGAAATTCAAACTGGGCAAAATATTACCTTGGCCTCTCAACTGGAGAAGATTTAGCGGAAATTGAGGAGAAAGTTCTAAAGCCCCTTAAGGAGGCAAGGATAATATCAAACTATTATCCAAAGGACAAGCCTGGGGATATTTCAATACTCTCCAAGTGGTTGGCGAGATTCATGAACAAATACTTCAAGGAAAATGGCAGAAAGAGAATTCCAAAGTTCATGTTCAGGTTACCCGAAGAATACATAGCGGCATTTCTTAGGGGACTGTTTACCGCTGATGGAACCGTTAGTGTACGCAAATCCCGTGGAACTTTGGAGGTCAGACTCACAAATGTGAATGAAGGTTTAATTAATGACGTTAGAAAACTTCTTTGGCTTGTTGGAGTTTCAAATTCTATCTTTAAAGAGAGCAACCCAAATCGTTACAAAGGAAAGACCAGTGGGACACATTCATTCCATCTCAGGATTAAGGATAAGCATGCGTTTATTAAGAAAATTGGGTTCATAACTGATCGTAAGAACAAAAGACTGGAGAATCTCAAGGATGCTGTGCCAAAAAACGGAATTAAAAGATACCAGTTTGACCTCGTTCAACCCAAAAAGATTGAGGAAATTGAATATAATGACTACGTGTATGACATCGAGGTCGAAGAGACTCACAGATTCTTTGCAAACGGTATTTTAGTTCACAATACAGATGGTTTATACGCCACAATACCTGGCACCAATGCCGAAACTATCAAGAAGAAGGCTAAGGAATTCCTTAAATACATTAACTCCAAACTCCCCGGATTGCTGGAGCTTGAGTATGAGGGCTTTTACTTAAGAGGGTTCTTCGTTACAAAGAAGAGGTATGCACTCATAGATGAAGAAGGCAAGATAATTACAAGAGGACTTGAGGTTGTGAGGAGAGATTGGAGCGAAATAGCGAAGGAAACCCAAGCAAAAGTTTTGGAGGCAATTCTGAAGGATGGTAGCATCGAAAAAGCCGTTGAAATAGTCAAGCAGGTTGTTGAGAACCTGGTAAAATACAAAGTTCCGCTTGAAAAGCTCGTGATACACGAGCAGATAACGAAGAGTTTGGATGAGTATAAAGCCACTGGACCACATGTTGCGGTTGCAAAGAGGCTCAAAGCCAGAGGGGTTAAAGTGAGACCAGGAATGATAATCAGCTATATAATCCTCAAGGGGGACAAAAAGATAAGTGATAGAGCCATTCTGCTGAGTGAGTACGATCCAAAGAAGCACAAGTATGATCCCGATTATTACATTGAGCATCAAGTTCTGCCAGCAGTTTTGAGAATTTTGGAGGCTTTTGGATATAGGAAGGAGGATTTAAGGTATCAGAAGACTAAACAGCTTGGATTGGGAGCTTGGTTGAATATGAGGAAGTGAAGCAGTAGTTCATCGGGATGTTTTTAGGTGAACCCAGTACTGGTATTTCCCTTTTCTTTTGATCTTGATTTTTCCAGGAGTGTAGTACTCCCTGAAAGGACACTCTTTAAATTTAGGGCAAGATTCAGGAGAAGTACCTATTCTGTAGCTGCATCCGTTTCTAGAGAGATGCCACAGAGGCCTATCCAAATCAAGAGATGTAACATGCTTGCCTGATTTTCTAAGAACTCTTGTGACTTTTAGCCATGCCTCTGCTACCTCATTCCTGAACTCATCTAACGTACCTTCAAATTTTCCTCAGATAATGCCCAAGTTTAGTGTAGCTCGTGTTATGTGTACGTCCACCGGGATTGGAATATATTCAAGATTTTTTAGGTTAATTCTTGCGTTGTCTCTGAGCATTCTCAGCCACAATGATCTAATTTTCTCCCCGTTTAAGTTGGGATACTCTGACTTGTACCTTGTGAGGTGTTTGACGATTTTGATAGCGTCAAAATTCAGAGCTTCTAGAAGATTCCACGGGTCATCCCTCCAACGGTTGTGAATAGTTAGGGCAATTGTAAGCCAAATGTTTGTGTCCCTGATAGGCCTCAGTGCAAGTTTATAC
>Ga0190314_1000804_pt1 | contig 10160 bp, 12 predicted proteins | sample 4870071112_MG_FD_165055 | JGI IMG/M metagenome (GOLD analysis project Ga0190314, IMG submission 165055) | Hydrothermal vent sediment bacterial communities from Southern Trench, Guaymas Basin, Mexico - 4870-07-11-12_MG | ecosystem: Environmental > Aquatic > Marine > Hydrothermal vents > Sediment ...
ATGTAAGTGTTTTTATCTCAAGACAAATTATGATAATTGAAATAAGTGATAAGAAAACAAAGAAAAGTAATCCAATTTCAAGAAGTTTATTGTTTTCAATGTTTTTTATTTTTCGCACAATCCTTGTGTGAAACGGAAGATCAGACATAAGAGTTTAAACACAACTAATAATTATAATTATTTTCATTTTTTTTACTTGTTCCCCCAAAAAGGATTCTTCTTTTGTTTTATTTTAAGTATTTCACGCATTACTTCTTTTTCATCTTCGCTTAAAATTGATTTTAATTTTGTTTTAATTGTTTCATAATCTTTTTCACTTATATTTGAGTAAAGCACGTCTTCCTCTTTTATTGTTTTACCGAAGACTGCGTTATCTATGCTTAAGGCAACCCTGCTTCCTTTTGGTGCTTTTTTAATTGCTTTGCCATTTTCTTGTATGTTTAAAACCTTTCCAATGCATTCATTATTCTCATTTATTAATTCATAACCTGTTTTTAAATTTCCTTCAAGCACTTCAATTCCGATTATGCATGGTTTTGATTGCCTAAATAAGAATCCAGGAAGAATCCTTATTTTAACAGGTAAAACAACTTTTTTTAATTCACTTTCTTTTCTTTCAAAAATTATTTCTTCTCTCCATCTCTCATATTCCTCAATCAATCTATAAATTACATTGCCTTTTATTATCTTGATTTTTTCTTGAGAAGCAAATTCTTCCATTGCTTTTTCAATTTTAACATTAAATGCAAAAATAACTCCTAAAAACTCGTCTTTTTCTTTAATTGTTTTAGCATGTATTATATCATTTTTGTTTACGTCACCTATATCCGCTTTGCTTACTGATATATTCTTGTCTTTAAGGAGTTTAATAAATGCTTCTAAACTCCCTAATGTGTCTGCTTTAATTGTTATACCCAATCCTCCTGTTTGAAATTTAATTCTTGCTAAATTTTTATTCAATTGTTCTTCTATTCTCTCAATTTGTTTTTTTTCATTTGTTGCTTCAAAAGGCATTCCTGGAAGAACATTTTCTAAATCAGGAGCAACAATTTTTATTCCAGCTGCAGCAGTGACTTTTTTCACTCTCTTGAATTTTGTTTTTTTTTCTCTTAATTCTTCTAATGGTGCTGGCTTGAGTAATGCTTTTATTCTTGTTTTAATTAATCCTTCTTTTCCCACAAGAATTAAATAATCTCCAACTTCAATCATTCCATCATAAAGTATGACATCAATTGTTTTGCCAAGACCGATTGTGTTTTTAATTTCAAGAACACTTCCTTTTCCATTGCCTTCTACATTCAATTTTAAGTTTTCTTCAAGATATTTTTGCGTAAGACCTGTTAAAACCATTAAGAGCTCTGCTAAACCCTCGCCTGTTTCAGCACTAACAGGCACTATTGCAACTTCTTTTTGATAATTACTAATGTGATTGAACATATTACTACTAAAACCAAGATTGCTTAAATCCCCCATTATTTTGTAAACCCTATTGTTTAACTCTTCTCTTGCTTTTTGAGGTTGAAGTTTAAATGCTTCTAAAAAAGAAGTTTTTTTAGTAGCATTCCAAAACGGCACCATATCAATTTTGTTTGCAGCAACAACAAAAGGAACTTTAAACGCTTTTAAGATTTCAATTGCTTCCTTTGTTTGCGGTTGAACTCCTGAGTTAATGTCAATGACGAGAATGGCAATATCTGCAATACTCCCACCCCTCTCACGCAAGCTCGTAAATGCTTCGTGACCAGGAGTGTCAATAGTGAGAATCCCTGGTATAGTAATTTTTGTTTTCAAAGATTCAAATAAAGAACCACAAATTTTTTTTATTGTTTCAATAGGAATTTCACTCGCGCCAATATGTTGTGTTATGTGCTCTGCTTCATGCTTTCCAACAAAAGTCTTTCTAATCTTATCTAATAAACTTGTTTTTCCACTGTCCACATGCCCGAGCACTGTTATTATTGGAAAGCGCATCATAAAACCCACCGTTCATTAGAGTAAATAATTAAGTTTTGAGTTTAAAAAGGTTAAGAAAAACAAAAAAAATTTTATCTTTTACCAATTGTTAGTTTTTCATCACTGCGTTCATATTCTTTTAAGTCCTCTTCTTTAAACCACAAGCTTAATTCTTTTTCAGCATCTTTTTCATTAGCGCTCGCGTGCACTAAATTCCTGCCCTCAACTAGGGAATGAGCGTAATCACCTCTAATAGTTCCTGGTAATGCTTCTTCAGGAAATGTGCTTCCCACAATTTTTCGCACTACTTTAATAGCATTCCTACCTTCAAGTGCTATTGCAACAACAGGTCCTTCAGTAATCATTGTTAGAAGCTCTTCAAAAAAAGGCTTGTCAATGTGTTCTGAGTAATGTTTTTTTGCAAATTCCTTATTAACCCACACCATTTTCATTCCCACAATTTTTAATCCTCTTTGCTCAAATCTTTTAATTATCTCACCAATTAATCCTCTTTCCACACCATCAGGTTTTATTAAAACCAATGTTCTTTGAATCATTTTAAACACCCTTATGATTAAACTTAGTATTTAGAAACAATTTATAAAAATTATTATTGAATGCAAGGCTTAGTTTTTTAAGGCTCATAAATTTCAACTTCATATTCCTTGCCAGCAACTTCCTTAACTCTTTCAACAACTTCTTTAAGGTCTTCGTCCTTGTCTAAATTAACAATTATTTCAACTTCCTCGCTAATGAAAATCATGGGATTTGCCCAACCAATTTCTTTATTTAGTTTTTTTTCAAACGCTTGACTACTCCTATTCTTAAGTCTTTTTGAAAGCACAATCATTTTTTCTGACATTTTTTTTAACCTCAATAATTAATAAAAAAAGCATTATTTAAAAAATTTAGGATTCCATACTTCCACTATTTTTTCTTTTTCATAACCCACTTTACTTTGTTAGGGTTTCTTCTTAGTTTTAACATGTTTTTTTCGCATTTACTGCTGCAGAAATAAAAAACTTTTCCGTCTTTACGAACAACCATTTTTCCCGTGCCTTTAACAATTTCTTCTCCACAAAAACTGCATTTCATCTCTTTCTTCCTCCTTTAAGTGATGCTGCTTCTAAAACTGTTTCTTTCAACATTAAAATATCGCCTATTCTTATAGGACCCTTTACGTTTCTTCTTAAAACCTTGTTTTTATCTTTTCCTTCAAGAATTTTCACTCTTACTTGTGTTGCTTCTCCCCTGACACCCGTTCTGCCAACTATTTCAACAACTTCTGATGGTGTGGCTTCTTCTTCCATTTCACCAGCGAAAGCTCCTTCATCTGTTTTTAATTCTTTTTTTTGCCTTGTTTTCGCCATTAATTAACACCTTATTTTTTAATACTTATTTCTTTCAGAAGATTCTTTGCTTCTCCAGCATCAATTATTGCTATAGCACTGCATGAAACACTTAATCCACATGCTCTCCCAAGATCATTTTTGCTTCCTGCATTAGCGTAAGGTATTTTTTTTTCTTCACATAATAATGGCAGATGCATTGTTATTTCTTTTGGGCTTACATCTCCTGCAACTGCAACAAAAACAGCTTTTCCTCTTTCAATTGCTTTTGTTGTTTCATTTATTCCTTTTTTAACCTTGCCTGTGCTACTTGCTATTTCAATTAATTCTAATACTTTTTTTTCTTCAACCATTCATAATCACCTCATATCATTGGTTATAATCATTAATAATTAATGAATACTTATTTGCTCAATATTTGTCTATTTAAGCATTACGTTTATTTTAATAAAGATGAAAAACATTGTTTTTTTTTGAATTTTTTTCGCAACTTAAATATATTCTTTTTTCTTATGATTTTTATGTTAATGAAAAGCATTGAAATAAATGGTGCCATGCATGAAGGCGGGGGTCAAATATTAAGAACATCTATTGGTATGTCCGCTTTTACAGGAAAGCCTGTAAAAATATTTAATATACGTGCTAAAAGATGCAATCCCGGCATAATGCCACAGCATTATGAGGCAATAAACGCTGTGGCAAAAATAAGCAATGCTGAATTATCTAATTATTTTATTGGCAGCAAAGAAATTGAATTTATTCCTAAAAAATTGCAAGCAAAAAAGATTGATTTAAGCATATCTTCTGCAGGTTCAATCGCACTTGTTTTGCAAGCAATCATGTTTGCTGTTCTTAATTTAAAGAAGGGTAAGGTAAAAATAAATGTTAATGGTGGTGCTGTATGTGGCAAATGGGCAGCTCCTTTGAATTATGTGAAAAATGTTTTAATCCCTGTTCTTGCGAGATTTAGTTATTCAGCAAGAATTAACATAACAAAGTATGGTTATTATCCAAAAGGAGGTGGAAAATCAATAGTTGAAATTACGCCATCAAAATTAAGATTAATAAACTTATTAGAGCGTGGAAGTTTAATCAATATTTATGGAATCGCGCACGCGTCAAAAGAATTAAAGGATAAAAGAGTAGCAGAGAGAATGTGCAAGTCAGCGTCAAAGATTTTGAATGAAGAAATAAGTATTAAACCAAGCATAAATGTTGTTTATGTTGATTCCATGTGCAAGGGTTGCGGCATTGAATTATTCGCAAGATTTGATAATACAATATTAGGGAGTGATGGTTTAGGAGAGAGAAAAATAAGAGCAGAAGATGTTGGAGAATTTGCTGCAAGAAAATTAATAAAACAAATAAGAAGTAATGGTTGTGCTGATGAATACTTAGCAGATCAAATAATTCCTTATATGGCAATTTCCGCTATTAAGAATGCTGAGAAATCGCAAGTGAGTGTTGCTGAAATCACTTCTCATGCAGAGACTAATATTAAAATTGTGGAAAAATTTTTACCTATTAAATTTAAAATTGATAAGAAGAATAAAAGAGTGATTTGCGCTGTTAAGCATGAATAAAATATTGCAAAAATTTTTTTATATAATTCTTTGTTAAAAAGTTTATGCAGGAAAGGATTTCTGAAGAGGATGTTTTTGAAAAAATAGAAAGAGACAAAGTTGAGTACTTTAATCTTCAGTTTACAGATTTGCTTGGGGGCATTAAAGAAGTGGTGATACCAGAAAAGGAATTAGTAAATGCTATTGAATATGGAGTGTGGTTTGATGGTTCTTCTATAAAAGGTTTTGCTTCATTTATTTGTGATGTTTTTAATCCTAATGGCAAGCCTTTTGAAAAAGACCCAAGATTCATTTTGAAGAAAAATGCAATAATCTTATGACTCTTCTAACAACTCTTAAAGAAGCTCTTGAAGAATTTGACAGAAATGAGAAGCATGGTTTTTTGAAAGATTATCTTGGAACAGGATTTTCAAAAGAATATGTTAATATAAAAGAAAAAGAATGGAGAGATTTCAGTAGAACTATAAGTGCTTGGGAAATAAAGAAGTATTTTTAAATTTCAATTATTTCTCCGTGTTTTCCAACATTTTTGATTTTTGTTTTACCTAATTTATCTTCAAGACCCTCAAATTCATGCATGTGCCCGCATAAAACAAGGTCTGGCTTAAATTTTTTTACAATTCTTGTAATAATTTTGTTCTCTTCCCATGGGATTTCTCCAAGAGCTTTAAACTTCCTTGTTTCCGGTGCGAAATGAGTTATTAACACTTTGTGTTTTGAATCTTTTATTTTCTCATATGATTTGCTTATAATTTCTTCTAAATGCTTACTCTCTAATGTTAATGAGGGATCAAATCCAATACCAAAAAAACCAATATCCTTGAATTTTATTGAATACCCATGAAGATTATACACTCCTGGTTTATACATTTGCACAAGGAAGTCTGTTGTTGCAATGTCTTCATGATTTCCTGGAACAAGAAGCACTTTTTTATTTATTTTTCTAAAAGGACCTATCATTCCTTCTAATCCAGTGCCAAAATAAGTTATGTCCCCGCAAATTACAACTAAATCAACATTTTCTTTTTTTGCCTTTTCTGCTAATTTTTCAACAGCATCTTTGTCTCCGTGTATATCGCTTGCTACTAATATTTTTAATTTTTTTTCCTTCTTTTGTTTTTTTTCTTTCATATGAATCAACAACATTTTATGAAAGTGTTTTTATTTTCTTTTTTACAAAAACCATATCTTTCAAATTGAACAATTTCATTTATTTTAACACTATTTATGTTAATTTCTCCAACACCTTCCACAATCTTTAATGAGTTTTTATTCAATTTTCCATTAACAAACAATAAATGTGGTTCAATAACCCTTATTTTTATATTACTGTTTGAAGGCACCCATTGGATTTTTTGCAATTTTTTGCTATGCTCTAATGTTTGATTCTCGCTTAGTGTTGAATTAATTGCATCGTCCATAATATTCAGTATTCTTACATTAAATGCGTCTTTTAAGCGCACTTCTTCACCTTCTTTTAAATATTTTAAATCATTTTTGCTTATCAATACTTCATCATTTATATTTAGTATTCTTTTTTCATTTTTTTCAGGATGAAGCTTTGCCATTATTTTTTGCGGTTTTAACTTGCTTATGAATAATTTAATTGGGTTTGGAACAAAGAAATACCTGTTTGCTTTTTTATCTATGATTTTTCTATTCGTATTCAAAAGCACGTTCAAATCAATTTCTCCTTCTGTTTTACTTATCCCGCTTTCAATAACAAACTCTTTTATTGCTTCTGGAAGGATTCCTCTTTTTCTTAATGCCTTTAATGTTACAAGCCTTGGATCATCCCATCCATTAACAATTTTGTTTTTAATTAATTCTCTTATTTCTCTTCCTTTTGTTGTGCTTCCATTAATATTAAATCGTGCTATCTCATAAATTTTTGGTTGTTTTAAATTAAGGTAATACCTTATTAATTCTTGAAGTTCTTTTCTTAATTCAAATTCTTTGCTTCTATACCTGTGCGTTATTTTTGCATCTTCAACAGCAGTTGGGAAATCATAAGTTGGGTATACTTTATGGTTTTTCCTTGTTCTTGGATGTTTTTTATTTATAATCCTTGCTATTGTTGGATCCCTCATTACTGTATTCTTGCTTCCCATATCACCTTTTAATCTTAAAACAGCATCCCCTTCTTTGAAATGCGAAAACATTTTTTCCCATAATTCCATATTTTTTTTAATACTATTCCTCCTGCAATTGCATTCTCTTTTATTCCACCTGTTCTCACTTATTGTTTCTTTATCACAAGTGCAAACATAAGCATTTTTTTCAAGAATTAATTTTTTCATTAATCCATGATAATAATCAAAATTATCACTTATGTAAATAATTTCATCAGGAGGTGCAAGCCATTTCACGTCATTAATAATGCTTTCATAATATTCTTTTTTTACTTCTTTTGGATTTGAATCCTCAATTCTTAAAATGAATTTCCCATCATATTTTTTTGCGAGTTCATAATTTATTACAATCGTTTTAGCATGCCCTATGTGCAAGTGTTTGCTTGGATTAGGAGGAAACGCAGTAATAACCCTGCCATTCACAGCATTTGTTAAGTCAGGCAGTTTGTATTTTTCTTTAACCTTTTTTTCAACCAATATTTCAGGAGCTAAAAATTCTAATTCTTTTTTTTGTTCTTTTATACTCATAGAATTAATTCTATCGCAGGTTCTCTCCACTTTCTCAATAATTTTTTTAATGTTTCTTTTTTCTTCAGGAAACTCATATATTATTTTTGGAATTACAGCTTTTGGACTGCACTTGCCATTATAATCAACAGCGTTTTTAAGGCAGTATTTTCTAATTGCTTCATTAAGATTTTTCATAAATATTTAATAAAGAATAAATCTTTTAAAGTTTAGGAATAATTTTTTAAGATTTAAACTAAAAATTTTTATTTTATAAGCACTATTGATTGACCGTCTTGTAAGATGTGTGAAGTCTTTCCGAGTTCATATCCTTCTTCTCCTGCTAAATCCACAGCGCTTGCAAGTTTCACCATGCCACCATGCGTTGGAATATAATGTTTTGGTTTCAATATTTCAAGTATTTCTCTCTGATCTTCCCTGCCAGCATGCCCGCTTACATGAACATCTGTTATGATTCTAACACCTTTATTTCTTAACTTTCTCTCTAAATCTGCTCTTTGAGCAACATTTATTGGAGAAGGAATTGTTCTTGAAGAAAAAATTACAGCATCTTTTGGCATTAAGTTCAAGTCAAATTCATTTCTTGCTATGCGTGTAAGCACAGCATTTGGTTCTCCTTGATTGCCAGTGCAAATAATTAAGTATTCACCCCTGTTTTTATTTATTTTTCTCATAATCTTATTAATGTTTTTTTCTCCTCTCACTATTTGCGCTTCTTTGCTGAAATTAGTAACACCTATTTTTTCAGCAGCATTAATGTAATTGCTCATGCTCGTTCCAAGAATTATTGGCTTTCTGTTTAATTTCTTTGCCATATCCAAAATTGTTCTTATTCTCTCAATATGACTTGCGAAAGTTGTTACAATTAAAAGATTTTTTTTATTGTTTACGCCTGGAAGAATGTCTAAAAACATTGAACGAACAGTTGCTTCACTAAATGTTTTGCTTTCATCATCCACTCTTGTAGAGTCAGTTATGAGTGCGAGAACTCCTTCTTTGCTTATTTTTTTTAATCTTGCATAATTCGTTTTTTTCTCAATTATTGGGTTTTCATCAAATCTCCAATCATTTGCATAAACAATTATTCCATCAGGCGTGTGCACTGCAATTATAACAGTCTGTATTGTGCTATGAGTTACATGAATAAATTCTACTTTAACATTCTTACTAACTTCAAAGAAATTCCCTTCTTTCATTTTAATTAATCGAGGCGTTTTTTCTTTTCTCTCGCTTGCTAAACGTTTAATAACTTCAATTGTGAAAGGAGTTGCAATTACAGGACACTTATATTTTCCTGCTAATGCAGGTATTGCCGCACAATGATCTAAATGTGCGTGTGTTGAAAAAATCGCTTTAACTTGTTTTCCGTGTTCTTCAAAGAATTTTCTATCATCAGGCACAATTTCATATTTGTAAAGAGATTCAACAGGAAGGGAAGCAGCATTTTCCTCTCCTTCATAACTCATTATTTTTTCCATCCAAAAACCGCAGTCAAGAATAATTATTTCATCATTGTATTGAACTGCAGTCATGTTTTTTCCAATTTGCGAATATCCACCTATTGCATAAATTTTTAACATGATTTTTTCACCTTTTGATTTTCTTTAATACTTTCTTAAAGAAATACTTTTTTACAAAAAGCACATATGCTTATATTATATGTTTTTCGGTTAGGTTTGAATGCTTCTTAAAAACTAAACTAATCATTTTTTCAATTTTTTTTGGCAGTTTTAAGAAATTTGCGTTTATAAAACCGCTGATGATTAAATTTGTGGCATTTTCTTTGCTTAAACCTCTTGTCATTAAATAATCAATTTCTTTTTGATTTATTTTTCCAACACTTGCTTCATGACTTAATTCTGCTTTATTATTTTTAGCATCTAATTCTGGAATTGCATGAATGCTTGCATCCTTGCTTATAAGAATGCCATTGCATTCCATATGTCCTTTGCACTTGTTTTTTCCATTTAATCTTCCTCTCACAATTGTTTTTGAACTCCCGCTTCCAACAACTCTTGATTTTATTTCTCCTTTTGAGTTCTCACCCATGAGATCAATTGTGGTTCCAATATCTATGCTGCTGTCTTTTTTTGAAAAAATTATGCTGTTGCTTATTGCTTTTGAATTCTTGCCTTTGCATATAATTTTTGGATTCATTTTAATATCCTTTACTTTTGTTAGACAAACATAATTATTTACGAATTCACTCTTTTCTTTTAATTCAACTCTTGTTATTGGTCTTACAATTGCGTCCTCTTTCCAAGAATGCACCATTGTGAAATTTAATTTTGCATTTTTTTCTAAAAAAATTTCTGTTAATCCAATGTGTTTTGCATTATTAACATAATTATGTTCTGTGCACCCTGTTAAAATTTTTGCTTCACTCCCTTCTTCTGCAATAATTAGGTTATGAACTTTTTGTTCATAATTGTCAGAACTTATGAGAAGACAAGAACTAATAGGAAGATTAATTTTTGCATCTTTTTTTATCCAAATAAAATAACCTCCGTTTAAATCATTGTTTATTTTTTTTGTTAAATTATTCTCGTTTTTTTCAATCAATTTCCAAAAATATTTTTTTATCCAAGGGTATTTTTTTAAACCAACTCTTATAT
>Ga0190314_1000806_pt1 | contig 10147 bp, 8 predicted proteins | sample 4870071112_MG_FD_165055 | JGI IMG/M metagenome (GOLD analysis project Ga0190314, IMG submission 165055) | Hydrothermal vent sediment bacterial communities from Southern Trench, Guaymas Basin, Mexico - 4870-07-11-12_MG | ecosystem: Environmental > Aquatic > Marine > Hydrothermal vents > Sediment ...
GTTTTTCCAGTGCCTGTTTTTCCATAAATAAACAAGTTGTTGAATCTCTTTCCTTTCAACGCAGGTGCGAGTGTCTTCATTATTTTTTCTATTTCCTTTTCCCTGAAAGGCAGCTCGTCAGGCAAGTAATGAGGGCTTAAGACGTTTCTGTCAAGAAAAACTGTTTCTTTTGCCAGTTCTTTTTCAAAAATATCTTCCACGAAAAAGCCTCCGCAACAATTAAGTTAAAATATGGGAAGGTGCTTAATTCTTATAAACTTATGAACTATCAATAATAAAAACTTTAGGAGGTTGCAAAATGGTGGGCATACTGGAGAAGTTTAAAGTTGGCGGAAAGCAAGAAGTTGATATTGAAGAATACCTAGACACTCTTGGATTAGAAGAAGACGATCTTTTAGTAGAGCATGCTGACATGTGGGTAAGGCCGATGGCTTTAGAAACAGTGTCTGACGTGGATAAGATAACATCAGAGCTTAGGAAAGGCAATATTGTGATACTGAATATTGAGCCTTTGTTTAAGAGAAATGCAATAAAACTCAGACAAACTATTTCAGAACTTAAAGGGACTGTGCAGGACATTAATGGTGACATTGCAAGGCTTTCAGAGCATAAGTTGATCCTGACTCCTTCAGGAGTTAAGATTTCAAAGTAAGGCGCTTGGCGCCTTTGAGGGCTGCTTATGATTTTAGAAAGCCCAGCCCTTGTGTTAAATATTCGGATGCAGGATGTTCTTGACATTCTTGAAAGCACTCTTGAAGAAAGAAACTGGCTTCATTTTGACTTAGTTAACATGAAACTCCAGTATGTCCCTTATTATCTTTTTAATTACGACGTGTTGTTAGAGCAGAAGGTTCAGGACCAGACTTTTTCTCAGGGTTTTTCAGGCTTAATGGCTATGAATGCCATTGATGGAAAGCTTGAGCCAGTATTGACTCAGATAATAGAGCAACAGCCTGTTGATTATGAGAGGAAGATAAGCCATGATTTGAAGTTTGAAGTAATGCAACCAGCACTTAGAGGAGATGAAGCTAAGAAAACAGCTGTGTTAAAACTTGCTGGGCAATTTAATGTTGGCAAGGATAATGTTGCAGTGACTGGTTTTAGAATGGTTTATTGGCCTATTTGGAAGGTTTTTGTCACTTTGCCTAATAAGAAGATTCAAAGGATTTTGATTGACGGTGTTGCTGGTTATCCTTTAAACATTCAGGAAGTGCCTGAAAGAGAACCTACTTGGATTGAAATAACTCAAGAGACTTTTGAAAAGCTTAAAACCCCTAGTGGTTGGGCTGAATTGTCTAAGAAAGCATTTAAGGTTACTGCAAGTGTCTTTAAAGGAGCAACAGGTAAGAAAGAGAAATCAAAAGCAGGCTCTGCTTCTGCATGGCTTTTTCACTCAAAGTACGGCAGGTGGACTTTATTAGCTGTATTAATTTTAATTCTTATTTTAGTTTTATTGTAGAACGACTAAAAGTTTTAAACCAGCAGTGTTTTTTAATTAACCATGCCAAAGCTTCAGAAGCTAATAACACCCAAAGTAATGCTTGTTTTAACTATTAATGCAGTAATGGGTACTGGTATTCTTTTTCTTCCTGCGATTGGTGTTAGGATAAGTCATGCTTCTTCCTTGTTAGCATGGGTCATTGTTTCAGTAATGGCTGTGATTACTTCTACTTATTTTTCAGAGCTCGTTTCAGCTTTTCCCAAAGCAGGAGGAGTTTATGAGTTTTCAAGACAAGCCTTCGGCGGGTTTTTTTCCTTTCTGGTCGGTTGGGTTGCTTTAATTGTTTGTGACATAACAATCGCAATGCTTATAATTGGAGGAATTTACTATTTACTCCCAGAAGCCACTGCTTTGACAAAGATAATAATCTCTCTTTTTATAATACTAGTTTTCAGTTATGTTACTTTAAAAGGAGTAAAATCAAGTGTAAGGGTGTTGTTATTTTTTTCAGCTTTAACACTTGGTTTGCTTGCCTTTTTAGCTTTTTCAGGATTGTTAGTTGGAGATTATTCAAAACTAAGCGCGGTTACTCAGGTTTCTCTTGTTAATTTTTTAGTCACAATGTTTTTGATTTCAGAGAATTTTTTCGGCTGGGAGACAACTACTTTTTTAGCTGAAGAAACAAGTGATGTTAGCAAGCTTCCAAGAATAATAGTGCTTGCAACAGCAATAATGGCTGTGATTACTTTGGTGATAGTTGTTGCTACAATAATTAATTCTTCGCCTGAAATTTTTTACTCTAATGCCCCTCTTGCTGTTTTGGCTGAAGATGCTTTTGGAAGCACAGGTTTTCTTGTTTCAAGAGTATGGGCTTTTCTTGTGATAATGGGTTCTGTTGCTGGTTGGATTGTTGCTGCGCCAAGGCTAATTCTTGCCATGAGCAGGGATAATGCCTTCATTTATGGTTTTGAAGAACTTCATGAAAAATACTCTACGCCATTCAAAGCAATATACTTACAAGCTGTTTTATCTTCTATAATAGTAATAGCTGGTCTTGGAACTTATGAAATCTTATTAGAGCTTCTTCTTCCTTTAGTGCTTTTTGTTTATTCTGCAGTCATAATTGCTGCTTTGAAGCTAAGGAATAGGAAGGATTACAAGCCTACTTATAAGTCTCCTTTTGGAAGTGTTGGAGCTTACTTAGTTATTGTTTTTAACTTGGTCCTGTTCTTGTCATGGCTTGCTTTTACTGAAGAAGCTTTAAGCGCAGTAACAATAGGCTCTGTGTTTATCTTATTAGGTTTTCCAGTGTATCTTTTAGTGAGATTGCAGGATAAGAGGTTTGTTGAGAAGTTTTTTGATTTTTTTTCATGGCTTGATGATTTGACCATGAGTTTTTGGGTTTCTGACCAAGACATTTTGCTAATGCTGAAGAATGCTGAAATAAAGAAGGGGGATGTGGTTCTTGATTATGGCTGTGGAACAGGAAAAAGGATAAAAAAAGTTTCAAGAAGAGTGGGAAATGGAAAGGTAGTTGCTTTAGATGTTTCAATAAAACAACTTGATAAGAGTGTTAAGAGAGCTAAAAAGGAGAAATTAGGTAATGTTATTTTCTTAAAAGAGGGTTATGAGAGGGTTAAGTTCCCTAAGAATACTTTTGATGCCATAATTTCAGTAAGTGTGTTGTCTTATCAGAAAGACCCGTTAGAGCTTTTAAGAGAATTCAGGAAGATGCTTAAGAAAGACGGAAGGCTTAGTTTGATTGAGTTTGGCAAGATTTTGATTTTCAACCAGCCATGGTTTTTAAGGAATAAAGAAACAGTAGAGGAATTGTTTAAGATAGCTGGTTTTTCAAAAGTTAAAGTCATTGAAAAAAGAAAGCATCTTTCAACATACTATTTTATAAAAGCAGTTCCTTAACATTACTTCATGAAAGCAAAGGATATAATGACTAAAAGAGTGGTGACAGTTAGTCCTGATGAAAACGTGTTAAAAGTAATAAAGTTATTTGTAAAGCATAAGATAAGCGGAGTTCCAGTTGTGAAGAACAATAAACCTGTTGGGATAGTTACTGAGTCTGACATAATAAGAAGCCTTAATGTTTTTGAGAACAAAATAGTCTTTACTAATTCTCCCTTGTTTGTTTTAATAGCCGCAGGAGTAAAGTATAAAAACAAGTCAAAGCAGTTGGAAAAAGAAATGAAGGCCCTTGAAGGATTAAAAGTTAAAGACGTCATGACTAAGAATCCAATAGCAGTAACTCAAGAAGCAGACTTGTTTGATGTTATTAAAGTGATGAGCAAAAACAACATAAACAGGGTTTTGGTTGTTGATTCTAAAAAGAAACTTAAAGGGATAATAGCAAGAGAAGACATAATAAGAGCCTTAGCCTGATTAAATGAAGTCAGCAAGAGAGGCTTGTGCTTTGTCTTCTTGTTCTTCTTCACTGCTTTTGAAAATTTCCTCAATATCTGTTTCTATTAGTTTCAGCCTCTGCTTTAAGTAATCTGTTAAATTGTATTTTTCAGCTATCTCTTGGGATACTTTTAAGTATTTTTCAATCCCACCTTTATGAATTGTTAAAATTATTTTTCCACCGCACTTCGTGCATTTTCCAACCAATGGAACCCTCCGGTATTTTGCATTGCAGTCAACGCAACGGAATAATTGTTGTCCAAAAGAACGTAAGTTACCATAAATATCTCTTAAAAAGTGTGAGTTTATCACTTTTTCAGCCACGTCTTTTTCATCCACTGCTCTTATTTTTTCAGCAAGTTGAAGTTGTTTTTCAACTTTTTCAGCCATTGTCTTTATTTTGCTATAAGAAGTCATTGAGGGGCCTTCGTCAATTTGTTTAGTGTCAAACATGAAGTCAATTCCTTCAAGGGCTTTTCTTGTTCCAAGAAAGTCTTTTATGATGGGGATGTGGGTTTTTATTTTTGAGTTTTGTGATTCTTCATAGAATTCTATTGGAAGCTTGCATGTTTCAATGTCATGTGCTTGGTCATCAACTTCTTCTGGCCTTAAAGTTATTGTCAATACGGATATTACGTCTTCTGTTCCTCCTGGTTTTTCTGGAATGTACTTTCTTGAAAAGTTTATCAAAGCATCAAGGAGAAGCACGACTGAGTTTTCATCGCCATCACAGTCTCTTCTTGTGGCGCAATGCATTAATGGATGAGCATAAAGTCCTCTTGCCTTTGAGAATCCAACTATTCTTCCAAGAATACCTGCAGAAATATGCGGCGCCATTTCAACAACCAAATGCCCTATTAAGTCTTCTTTTTTCTTCACGTTATAAAAGGCTGGAAGCCCGTATACTTTTTCCAGCATTTCGTCAATGAACTGACTTACTCTTACAAAATAGTCAGCAGCAGCTTCTGGAATAACAATATCCTGCGGGAATAACTCAACTACTTGGTCTTCTCTTTCAAGTTTTTCACCAATATAATCAGTTTCATACCCCAATTCCCTTAGTTTTTCTACACTTACGTTTATCTCGTAAGGTTTGAAATGGGTTAATGGAAGGTTAGTAGCATCAAACCTTGAAGTAGCATCTTTAAAACAGAAGACGTTATGCGCTGCTCTTAAGAAAGCTTTTTCTAATGGTTCAAAATACTTTTCAGCGTTAGTAGTTCCTATGACCCCTTTTACTTTTTCAGGTACTGAAATACCTTTTTTCCTGAGTTGCTCTATTGCTTTTTTTAAGTTTATTATTTTCTTTTTGTAAGGTAATGTTTTACCCCCACACTTTGGACATGTTTCTGAGTCACTTACTGCCCCGCATTTAGAACAGATTCTTCTTATCAAAGCTCTTTCATTACACTCAGGGCACTTGTAACTCATTAATTCTTTACCACATTTAGGGCAGACCAAAAAAGGAGCGTCCACTATTATTTTTTCATTTTCAGCTGCTTTTATTATGTTCCTCATTTTGCCGCCATAATCCCTTACTGGGAACAATCCATGCACTGGAGGGCTCATTTTTCTTTCTTTTGCTTTTTCAGGCCTCCCCATTCTTGTTCCAATGTAACAAGTGCTCTTTTTGTAAATTTTAAACCCTGCAAGCTTGTTAACAAAGTCCATAGAGTCCTTTGCTTGTTCAAATACTTTTCTTATTTCTTCTTCTGGTTTTTTTATTCCCAAGCTTTCGATTAGAGGCTCACAGTCTTCAATTATTACAAACTCATCTCTTAGTTTATGAGGTACACAGAGAAGCTCAAGGATTCTTTTTTCCTCACTCACTCTCACAGCCAGTCTTTTTTTCACCCCTTCAAAACTTTCAATTTCTTCTACCTCTCCTTTTTTAAGCCAGAAAATGAGTTTTAGCAAGTCTTCTTTTGACACATCATGGTAGAAATAAGTGAATTTTGGATGAAGTGGAAGGCCTCTTTCTTTTGAAAGTTTCAAGGCTTCATCAGAAGTAATCTGCCAAGCATTTGTTTTTATTCCTTTACTCTCAGCGATCATCTGCCACCATTCCTCACAAATAGGGGAAGGAATTATAGGGTGATTCGCGTTAATGAAATCCCCATAACTCACAAGCATATCCCCTAAAAATAAAATTTCTTCTATTTCTTCTCTTACTCTTGCTGCTTTTTCGACGTTATCAACAATGATTACATCACCATTCTTCAACCTTACTACTGGCGGTTCTATTGAGTCACATGGTACTACAGCACAGCCTTTCTTAGGACGTTCAACTTTGAACTGTGTTCCGACAGCAGGGAATTCATCAAGCACGTACATTGCAGCAGGATGAATCGCTCTTGCGTTTATCCCAGTGTTCCTAGCACGCCCATACCTTAACCTAAACCCTCCAGGTCTTGAAGGATAAGAAAAAATCGGCCTACCGCCTACTACTTCTTTTAAATACTTGTCAATAGGCTTTATTTCTTCTTTTTCAGAAGAAGTTTTTGTTATTTTCACTAAGCCTTCAAGCCAATCCCAGCCAAGCTCAAGTTTTTTTGAAATCTTCAAAAGCTTCGGAGCTTTTTGTGCAAGGGACTCAGCCATTACTAAGCACATTCCACCCCTCACTTTGTTAGTAGGCACTCTTTTCAGGTTTCTGTTAACACTTACTTCAACTTGTGAAGTGCTATCACCAGTAACACAAACAGGACAGTTTTTAACTATGTGCCTGATGTCTTCTTCTTTTGGAAGATACTGAAGCCTTGAAATAGCGCTGTTATAAAGGAAGATTTCTTCAACGTACCTGTCTATTTCTTTTTCAGTTGGCTTATACCTGTCAAGCCCTAGTTTTTTCCTCACGTAATCAGCCAGCATTGCAGCATAACCGCCAGCAGTACCCCCTGCAGACCTTATCGGGCTCGCGAAGAATATTGCTAAGTATTTTGAGCCGTCTTCATTTTCCTGGATTTCAACCCTGCTTATTCCTTCTGTTCCGGCAACAACTATTCCTTCAGTAAGAAGAGTTATTGCTGTTCTTATGGCTTGTTCTCCTAGTTTTATTTTTTCATCTTTTCCAAATCTTCCTTCAAGAATCTCATCAATTATTCTCAACGCTGTCTTGTCACGGTCTTTTTTTTCTTCTTCCATCAGTTCTCTTATTCTTTTAGCACAGCCTTTTGGGCCAACTAGTTTTTCAACTCTATCAGCTAAATCTTCAGCTTGTCCTATTTCAATAAAAGGAAGAGGGTCAATTCCTTTAGCTTTTGCTTCAGAAGCTACTTGAAATGCTTTATCTTTCTCTTTTATTAAGGCTTTAATGCAGTTATCATAATTACTCATTTTAAAACCTCATAATGCTTATTTTACCTTCTTTAGCCATCAAGATCGGAAGAACTCCTGGCGTTGCCTTATGCCCTTGTTTTATCTGGTAAGGAGTGATCTGCTGCCAAGTACCAGAGTTCACTGCTATCACTCCCTTATATGTTGTAGTATTAGTGTTATGAGTCTCGCCGCAGTGAAAAACATCAGGCTCTTCTTCTATTACCATGATGTCTTCTTTTTCAGGCGTGATTGGTTTTCCACCATAAAAAGGATGCACGTGTCTTCTTTTAAGCATTTCAACCATCATTTCAGAACCACGTTCAAAACTACAGCCAGGCACGTGGTTGATGAAGTCAATAAAACTTGTTCCATGATATACTAAAAATTTTAATCCATGGACTTCAGCTCTTCCAGGACTACCTATCAAATAAAAGTTATCATACTTATAAAGTCTTGGAACTAACTCTTTCGGAAGCTTCTGCTGAGGGTCAGCTGTCTTCACAGCATCATGATTGCCAGGAGCCACTAAGACTTTTATATGCTCTGGGATTTGAAGCAGGTAATCTTCAAGCATCTCGTACTGTTTAAAAATATCTTCCTCTTCTAACTCTTCTTCTTGTCCAGGATAAATTCCTATCCCATCAACAAGGTCTCCTGCAAGAGAAATATAAGCTACTTTTTCAGCTAGTCTTTTTTGCTTTTCATCTCCTCTTTTTCCGTTAAGCCAAGCAATGAATTTCTCAAAGCTTTCTTTTAAGAAGAGCTTGTTCCCCACGTGAATGTCTGAGCTTAACACAATTGCAATATCCTCTTCTGTTTTTTTAATTTCTTGCTTTTTAACATCAGGCTGAATTAGATTATTTGCAATGAACAGCCTATTACGGTATCTTCCGTCAACAGCAATTACTTCGTCGGGCATTAGCCTTATAGCTTTTTCAATAAGGTTTTTGTTACTTGCTGGAAAAAGAATAGTTATTTGATCACTTAGGTCTTCTGCTTCAACAATTATATGCTTGTTTTTAGTAGTTCTTTTGTCATTAACTATCACGCAGATTCTTGTTTCCCTATCACCCTGTTTTGCTTTTTCAACAGAAGTAATACTGTTTCCTCTTTGCTCAAGAATGGCTTTTATTTTCTCATACCTGCTCCTGAAGAACTCTACAAAGTCTTCTACTTTCCCTTTTGCTTTAGGAAGTTCTTTTTCCTTAACAATTATCTTTGTTTCTATTTCCTTAGCTATTGGCCTAAAATCAGTCCTCTCAACTTTGACTTCAATTATCTCTTTCACTTTTTCTTTTTTCTCTTCAAGAATTTCAGGAGTTATTATCGTAGAATCTGAGGAAAGAATCTTAGTCATTAGTTCATCAAAATCAGAGTGCCTTCTTATGATTTCAAGAGCCTCTGGAGTGATTAAGTAACCTTTTTCAGTTATTTTTTTTATGAACTCATCCATTAGACCACTCTCTCCAGGCAGCCCGCGGGCTTCGCACGCCTTCATTTCGCTGAACTGCCTTGTAAAAAACAAGGCTGTTAATTTTTGGAATGTCAAAGTATAAATTGTTATGCTCTTTCAAAAGTTTTTAATAAGTCAGGATTCTTTTCAAAGTACTCCCTAATTGGTTTAAGTATTTTTATTAAGTATTCTGCAGTGGCATTTTTTAAGTCAAGAGGATGAATCTCACCATTAAGATACTTTTGCTCTAATTCTTCTGGACTGTTAATAATTAAATCACCACCATATTTTTCAGGCCTTTTAATTACTATTTTTTCTTCTTTTTTCATTATCAAATACTTCATGTATTCAAACACAGGATTTCCTTCAATTTGTTTTTGAGGACAGTATGCTTTCATTATTTTTTGTCTTATTTCTTCCTCAGAGGCAAAAAGCTCAAGCCTGCCTTGTTTTTTAGAAGCATCCATTTTTTTAGCGCCTTCAAGCCCAAGTCCTAAAGGCGTTAGTAACACTGACGGTTTTTTAAAACCCAATTTTGGGAAAATTTCTCTTGTAAGCATGTAAACATGGCGGTTGTCAATCCCAGCATAAGCAAGATCAATATCTAAAGCCCAGCAGTCAAGACTCTGCATTAATGGGTACACTATTGATGACACTTTAGCGTTTTCCATGTTCCTACATACTTCAGAGGCAGCTCTTGCAGCTCTTTTAACTGTGACATAAGGCATCATTCTCAATAACTGCTTGTAGTATTCTTGATCAAGTTGAAAATCAGTACCAAACTTATAGGTTACATTTTTTCCTTCAAGCCCTATCAATTGCAGGCATTTTTTGTAAATCTCAGCCCGGTTATTAATTTCCTCCCACGGGGATTTCATATCATCCATGTAAGCATGCAGATTAGCGATTAGAATGGTATGGTCAAACCCTGCTTTTATCAAATCAAACTGTTTTGCTATAGTCCTATAATACCCAATATGAGGTGGTCCTGAAGGAGCTATCCCCCAATAACTTTTTGCAGTCCTTTGTTTCAGTATTTCAATTAATTCTTGTTCTCCGATTAATTCTAAAGCATCTTGTTTGATTAGTTTTATTTTTTCATCAACATTCATTTTTTTCACTCTTTTATTTCTTCTTTTATTCTTTCAAGCTCAGATATTATGTTCCATATTTCTGTCCTTGTATGAAAAGGCATGTTAATGTCATTGACAATTTCATCTAATGAGTAAATCGCGCCCATGATGTTTACTTTAAGGTCTCCGCTGCTTAGGATTTTTTCTTTAGCTTCGTTTACTACTTTTTTAATGTTTCTTGGTACAGAATTATCTTCAAGAATGCTATCCATTAATTCTGCTACTTGCTGAAGTTCTTCTTCAGGCTTCATTTTATCACCTTCAAAAATAGTGGTTATTGTTCTTTTAGAAAGTTTGTTTTTAAAAGAGTTTCTTTTACTTTTCAGAGAATTTTATTATCTCTTTCACTAATTTTTCAACTTCTTTTTCTTCAAATAAGTTCAAGTG
>Ga0190314_1000811_pt1 | contig 10128 bp, 14 predicted proteins | sample 4870071112_MG_FD_165055 | JGI IMG/M metagenome (GOLD analysis project Ga0190314, IMG submission 165055) | Hydrothermal vent sediment bacterial communities from Southern Trench, Guaymas Basin, Mexico - 4870-07-11-12_MG | ecosystem: Environmental > Aquatic > Marine > Hydrothermal vents > Sediment ...
GTATTATCATGCCATAGGTAGATTTTTTCTTCTTCGGGGTCATATAGCTTTAAGAGGGCTTTCCCTGCTTTGCCATCATATGTTACAGCTAGTAGCATGAGGGGCTTATTCAATGGTATATTCTCATCTACAGGATACTTTGAAGGCATACCTTGAAAGGTATATCTTGAAGGTATTAAATATTAACGTTTAACTACTCTTTTTCCTTCAGGTACTGTTTAATATCCATATACTTCCCTTTCTTGTAGAATTTAATCTTAGATTCAAGTCTAACATCTAATCCTATGAATCTTAGTGTATTAAGTAATGTTATTGCGTCTATTGGAGTTTCAACTTCCCCTCGAGCTATGACTTCAGCTATAGCTTTAATGACTTTAGGCATGATATTTGGATATTGGCTTTTTGCAGCTTCTAATACTTCTATGGCTTTAGGAGTTAAATGTGATCTAACATATTCTTCAGGGTTAATAATTTCCTCTCTTCTCCTAGACTCTAACTGCCTCATAAGATACTCTTTCTGCCACCTTAAGAGTAGCTTCTTCTTTAGAAACTTTATTTCCTCTTCTTCGCTCATATTAGTTCACCTCTTGATACGGCTCCGAGACTAGCCGCCTCCGCATTAAACTCGGCGCTTTGACCCCTCTTCATTGCCGTAATAATAGTATTAAAGGGATAATTAAAGTTGAGTTTAACCATACCTCCACTTCTCAAGCCTTCTTAGCTTCCTTAAGAATTTCTTGGCATATTTGTAGTGTTCCTTGCATAAGTAAACGTTGCTTCCACCCTCCTCAAAATCTAAGTCTACCTTTGCCTCCTTTAGCTGTATGATTGAGACAGCTTTTATAGCAGGGTTATTGCACCCTTTAACACTACATTTAACTCCCTTCCCAATTTTACCCATAAAGATCACCTAATATGGCATGGCGGCCCCGCCGGGATTTTCAGGTTTAATATCCACTTGAACCCGGGACCTCCGGCTTTCAGCATTTTATATTCCGCAGTCCGGCATATAGTGTGGCCGGCGCTCTACCATCTGAGCTACGGGGCCAATTTTAATGTCATTTCTCAGTTGGACTTAGATATAAAAATACTTTTCCTTCTACATTTAAATGTGGTTAGCATACTTTCTGCTCTTACATTCTTGTTAAAGGTTCTAAGCCCATGATTTTGAGTGTATTTTTAAATATTATCTGTAGTGTTCTAACAATTAAGAGCCTAACTTTTCTCTCGTCTTCTTTAGCTTTTATTACAGGTTTTTGCTCGTAGAATGTATTGAACAGGAGTGCTAAGTTATTTACGTAGTCTATGAGGATATCAGGTCTCATAAGGTTAGCGCTGGCCCTTATTATTGTGGGAAACTTCAATTCTTCAAATACTATCTTGAGTTCTATGTCTGATAAGCATATTCTACTAGTAGGCTTTAGTGAGACTATGTCTATTTTTATACCTTTCTTCTTCGCCTTCTCTAATATATTGTATGCTCTCACATGTGTGTACTGTAGGAAAGGCCCACTATTTCTCTCAAAGCTTAATGCTTCTTCCCATTTAAATACTAATGGTCTTGACGGACTAACTGAAAGCATGGAATACTTAATTGCTGATAAACCGATAACTTCAGCTATTCTACTCTTAATGTTTTCTGGCATGTGAGGAGCTCTCTTATTAACCTCGTTCAAGGCTCTTCTTTGGGCTTCATCCATTAATTCGTCGAATGTTATATATTTACCTCTTCTACCAGACATTCTATACCCTGGTATTTGTACCATCTCGTAGCTGTAATGTATTAGTCTTTTTGCAATATCTAATCTACCTAAGGCGGCGAGCGCCACCTTTAACTGTATTTGGGGGATTCTTTGTTCTGCGCCGATAACGTTTATTACTTTATCTGCGAATTTAAATTTCCAAAGTGTATATGCAATATCTCTAGTTGTGTACAGTGTTGTTCCATCAGCTCTAGTTAACGTTAGTTTCGGTAGTTCAAGGCTTCTGGGTATGTTTAACTTCTCATATAATCCCATATCGCTAGCATACTTTTGAACATCGAATATTAAGGCTCCCTTCTCCCTGTAAACGTATCCTGTGGAGGATAAATTCCGTATAACATTATCTACAGCTCCACTCCAAGCTGTTATTTCGCTTTCCCAATCGAATGAGTCAAAGGGTATTTTTGCTCTACTTAAGGTCTCCTTGAAACCTTCTAAGGCCATTTCACAAACTTTCCTAACGAGTTTAACTATTGTTGGAACTTTGACTTCATATCCATATATTATTTTAGATAGCTCTCTTTCTGGATCTTTGATCTTGCTTAGTCCATCAAGTAGTTTATCTAATACTTCTGGATTCTTCTTCTTAAGATGTGTTAGATCTGCAATAAGCCTATCTAGTTTTGTTATTTCCCTCCTATAATCATCAAATTTACCTTCAATCTTATAGCGTTCAAGCTTCTTCTTTAAAGCTAATATATCGAGTATTATCGATGTTGCTGCATATATGAAACCGACTACATGATCGCTCTTACACCATGGCTTTACCTCTCCAAGCACTTTAAATCCAAGGGCTGCTATTGCCACTTGTCTACCCATATCATTAATGTAGAAGTGTCTTCTAACTTTATGTCCTACCATCTCAAGTAAGTTTGCAAGTGTTGAGCCTAATACAGCATTTCTAATACCGCCAATATGTATTGGATGTATTGGATTGGCGCTTAAATACTCCACTATTATCCTTTCAGACTTAGGCATAGGGTTAAAACCGTATTTTTCGCCTAGGTCTCGTATGCTCTTGTAGAGTAAGGTTATGAGGTATTCATCTTTAAAGGATACGTTTATGTATGGGCCTTCAACCTTGATATCCTTAAATATGTTTGCCTTAGTTTGAAGGTGATCTGATATCTCCTTAGCTACTTTTTCAGGCTTCTCTGAAAGCTTTCTTGCTAAAGGAAATATCATTATGATTAGGTGTGCTTTACGCTTATGGCGAGGCGCATATTCAACTTTGAATAATGCTTCTTCCCTAAATTCTTCGCCATATACCTCGCTAATAGCGTCAAGCAATACATTTTTAAGGGTATCATATACTTTCCGGTAGGGGTCGTAAAGGGGCATGCTCACTTGGAATATAAGCTTAGAGGATAATAAAAATATTCTAGAGTGAGAGTTGATTATATGAGATTATACGATGTTTTCTTCCCATATGATAAACCTAGGATAGAGCAAGCTAAAGTTATGGATGAGTTAAAAAAGGCGTTGGATGGAAAATATGAGATTGTAGTGTATGAAGCTCCTAGTGGAATAGGAAAAACAATAGCCACTCTATCTGTTCTAGTACCCTACTGCTTAAAACATGGCCTCAAATTATTATACTGTTGTAGAACGCATACGCAGATGAGTAGAGTTATTGAAGAACTTAGGGTAATGAGGTCGAAAGGGCTGAAGGTTAGCGGGGTAATGTTAAGAGGCCGTGGAGAACTATGTTTCAATACGCGCATTAGAAAGTTACCATATAGCGTCATGATTGAAGCATGTGAAAGGCTTAGAGCTAAAGGTGCATGTACATATGATCTAAATTTTAAGGTTGGTGAATGGAGTAAAGGTCTTGGAGAAATCGGAGATATTATTCATGTTGATGATATTAAAGAATATGCTTATAAGTGGAATATATGTCCATACGAGTTTGCATTATGGCTATGCAGAAGGGCGGATATCATAACATTAAGCTACTTATACATCCTCGATAGGAAGCTAAGAGACATATTGTTTTGGACTATAGGTTTAGGTGAGGAAGATTTCATTTTAGTCTTTGATGAAGCACACAACCTCTACGATGTCGCCATAGAAACTTCATCTTACACTCTGAGTAGCAGAGAGCTTGAACATATAATTAAGTTAATTAAAAGCGTACATGTATCCTCGGTTGATATCAACGTAAAATATGGTCTTGTCAAAATATTAAAATTCCTAATAAAAATGTTGAGACAAAAATGTTTGCGACATAGAGAATTAGAGTATGATTCAGGAAGCTTCATATCAGACTTTGAAAGAGCAACAAATCAGCCTTATGCCGTATTCGTAGATACACTCGCAGACTACGCCAAAAAGATGATTAGAAGTAGGAGCATTAGTTTAATAGATGAAGCTAAACTGAAAACGGTCATTGACTTCCTAAACAAGTTGATAGATGTTCAAAATCGCCCTGAATACATGGAGGTTCTAGAACCTCTAGGAGAGGAAGAATTTCGATATAGTATAATATCGCTTGATCCAAGTCTATGTATTGCCGACGCAATTGAAACTGCTAAAATGACAGTCATGATGTCAGCAACATTAAGTCCAATGGACAGTTATTTGGAGCTATATGGCGTAAAGCATGCATATACATTCAAAGTAGAACCAAGCTATAAAGGTAGGGTTAAAGCCTTTGTAATTAAGGGTGTAACGTCAGCTTTTAAGTTTAGGAGTGAGGAGATGATTAAAACATATGCGGAAATAGTAAGGCTGGTAGCTGAATCATTTAATGCAAATATTGGTGTATTTGTGCCATCATATGACTTCTGTAATAAACTATTATCAAAACTTAATGTTAAGAGGAAAAAAGTTTACGTTGAGAGAAGAGAAATGAAAGCTTCAGAATTCGAACATTTAATTATGAAGTTTAAAGGCGAGTATAAGAGAGGTGGAGCACTATTAATAGGAGTTTATGGTGGAAAAGCTTCAGAGGGAGTAGATTATCCGGGGAGAACACTAGAAATATTATTGCTCATAGGAGTACCTTACCCTGAACCTAACGCAAAAACGCTCGCTCAGGAACGATATTTTGAGATAAAATATGGTAAGGAGAAGTCATTCGAATACGCATTTATTCTACCTGCTATGAGAAGAGTTAATCAAGCTATAGGTAGACTTGTTAGAAGCCCTAAAGACTATGGACTCGTACTCTTATTAGATGAAAGATTTTCTAAATTAAAGAAGTATGTTGTTTCATGGGTTGACATAGTAGGGGAATATAGCGTTCAAGAGATTAAGAAGGTATTAGAGCTTGTCTCTGGTTATCTAAGTAGATTTAGAAGTGAGTTAAACAACCATTTGCGCTAAACCACCTACCTTGGGCCATCTCTCTAAGACTTCTCTGGCTACAGGCCCTCTAATTTCTGATCCCTTAGGGTCTCCTTCAGGTGATACTATTACAACAGCATTATCTTCAAATGCTATCCATGTTCCATCAGGCCTTCTATATGGCCTTTTCTGGCGTATTACTATTGCTCTCATAACCTGCTTTCTTAATTCCGGCTTTGTTGCCTCACGAACAGAAACTACAACCATGTCACCTACAGCGGCTCCAGGTATTCTTCTTCTCACAGTTTTTGCATGGTGACCTACTATACCTATTATTTTAACTACCTTAGCGCCACTATTATCAGCACATTTCACATAGGATCCTATGAAGAGTCCAGGCGTTATATGGAACCTATATAGTACTCCCCTTGTCTTAGGGCCACGCTTTGCCATGTTTCCACCCCTCCCGCTGTTCTATATTTTAACTATGCTTCTTTAAAATTTATTTTCCCTCCTTCTTAGCTAGTACAACAAAATGTACAGTTTTTGAGAGTGGACGTGTTTCACCTATTATAACTACGTCACCTTCCTTGACCTCAATGCAGGGAGGTAGGTGTGCATGTATTTTTCTTCGTCTTCTCTCATACCTCTTATATTTCGGAATATATAGGAGGTATTCGTGTAATATGGTTATTGTTCTCTGCATTCTTGTGCTAACCACCTTACCCTCCAATATTTTTCCTCTTACGGGTAGTATCCCATGCCAGGGACATAATGGATCATTACAAGACTTTGAGGGTGGTTTTAAGCCCGGTATACCTACATGTCTCTTCAAGTTTTACCACCTTCTCTTAACTACCAACCTTAACCTATCCTCAGGTCTTCCTTTTAAAAGTTTACCTTCGACCTTTACTATAATTCCATTTGGTAGGGTAAATTTGAAGGTTGCTTGCTCCTTTAATATCTTCTTTATTCCTCTATTAGTAGCTATGATTACGAGGTTTTTTGTTTCGTCTACCACTATGCCTTTAATTCCGTTTAGTAATGGGTTCTTTGCATCTATTACTTCTACTTTTAAGCCTATTATTTCATGCCATAGAATATTCCTAGGGTTATGTTTCATCCTTTTCTTCTCTCCTTTTTACATTTTAATTCTTCTCTCTCTATTGTCAGTATTCTTGCTATAGCTTTCCTTATTTCTCTAATTTTCATTGGATTATCTAGTGGACCTCTTGCTGCAATTATGGCTCTTAATCTCATTAGTTCAGCTCTTAATTCTTGTAGTTTCCTTCTCCTCTCCTCTGGCGACATTCTCCTTATTTCATCTGGTTTTAATATAGGCATATTCCTACCCTCCTTCAGTCTTCTTCTCTTCTAACAGTTTTTCGACTTCAGGAGGCGCCTCTTCTTTAATCTCTATGTCGTCTGGATGTCGCTTATTAGGTAAAGTTATTCTAACTGTTATTCCATATACTCCGGGTTTGAGTAGTGCGTATGTGACAGCTTCATCTACCAGTTCCTCACTTGGAGTTCCCGATTTAAATACGACACCTGCTGTAAACTTTTCAAATTTGGCTCTTTCACTTCTTAATTTGCCGCTAATTATTATTTCAGCTCCCCTAGCTCCTGCAGCCATTATCATTCTTAATGCTGTGAATGCTGCCCTTCTAAATCTTATGCCTCTTTCTAGTGCTCTTGCTATTCTTTCAGCCATTACTTTAGCGTTTAATTCTGGTTTTTCTACAGGATGTACATATATGCTTGGCCTCTCTATGCCGAATTCTTTCTCTAATATTTCCCTTAGCGCTCTAAGATATATATGGCGTCTACCTACTATTCTTCCAGGTCTTTCAGCATATATTATTACTCTTGTACCCATAGGTGTTCGTATTAGGTCAACTTTTACGTATCCTGCACTCTTGAAGTGTTTTTGTAAGAAGAGGTCTACTAGCATTTTTTGTAGGCCTCTCTTTATGAAGTAGTCTTTGATAGTAACCTTACCTTTAATGCTCAACTCTTACCACCCCTCTCCTCAACAATTATCTCTACATGGGTTAATTGATCAAAATAGGGAGTAGATCTTCCAAAGGCTCGCGGAATATATTTTCTAATCCTAGGTCCTTGTTGCGCTTGAGCATGTATTATGTATAGTCTATCTTCATCTAATCCTTTAAATCGGGCATTTGCCAATGCATTTTTTAGGACCTTCAATATTTCCCTTGCTGCTTTAACAGGGTATCTTCCTGCAGGCCAACCTGAGAGACCGCGTTTATGAGCCACCTTGCCATGATATCTCCTGAAAGGAACAGGTCTCTTCTTCTTTATGACATCTTCTAAAAATCTCATTGCATCTTTTAAGCGCATTCCTCTAATTTCACGACATATTTCAACTGCATGCTTAAATGAAATACGAAGATCTCTACCCGAGGCTTTAGCTGTAAGTTCACGATTTACCTCTTTAACGCTATAGTCCCATGTTGGCATATGGATACCTCACCAAACTTATGGAAGGTGAGTTAAAAATATTATTCTCTCAGCGTCTCACCCGGTCATCATAGTTCAAGCGTAGGCTTTTTCATCATCGAGGTAAAAGTGATAGGCTTAAAATTCTAGTTGTAAGGTGAAAATTGTTATTAGCTTACTTAGCGGCAATGTGAAGTGAGGATCTTGTGGCTTTAAGACCTGGCTCTCCATGCTTAACTATCTTACATGTTGGTGCAAACTCTCCTAGGTAGTGTCCAATCATTTCAGGCATTATATGAACCGGTACAAACTCTTTACCATTATATACGTGGATTGTTAAACCAACCATTTCTGGTAGTATTATCATGTCTCTAACATGAGTTCTAATGACAACCTTCTTACCTTGAGCCATGAGCTTTTTCGCCTTCCTTATCTTCTCAAGAAGTTTTCTTTGAGCTTCAGTCAACCCCCTCTTTAAGCTCCTCCTCTGCCTTGCAGGTAGTAGCTTTATGAATTCGTCAAAACTCATCTTTAATAGTTCATCTAGTGTATAGCCCCTATACCTAAATTCCTTAGGCATATGCTATCACTCACTTTCGAATTATAGCACTCATTTAAAACCTTAACTTTTTTCATATTCAATTATGTGTTTTAACTTGCGGTGAAGGTATATTACGTCAACTAGTAGTATTATGAAAGCTATGATAATTAATGTGTCTTTCATTGAAATCCACCCCATATATGGTATGAAAACCATTGCCTCCCTTCTAGCAGCTGGTGGTATACCTGTTTTAGTCTCATTACTGTAGTTAACAATTACATCTAGGAGTGTTACTATAACTGGCGATGGCTTTTTAAAGACAGCATTATACTCATGTATCATTGGTATATAATAGTTGTATTCTAAGTCTCCCAGGCTGAACACGTCCTTGAGAAATGGGCTTGTTAAAGTAACTTCTAAAGGTGTCCAACCTATTCTAGGTAGATACACCTCAGCCCATGCATGAAATCCTGCAAGATACGGTTTTCCATTGGATATTTTTATTATGAAACCCTCATATCTATTTGCAGGGACACCTAGTCCTCTCATTAATGCGACGAATAAGTCTGTAATATGCCTACAAACACCATAATATTTCTTTTTACCTTCAATCTCAATTGTTCTATTGAGTATCTGGCTTGCTTTCAACCTAAAGTAGGGATAGTCTTCTCTCTCCATGTAATATGTGTGATATGCTAACCATGTTAGCACATATTTAACTATAAGGTAAACTGGTATCTTGTTTAGGGGCTTCCCATACGTTGACTCAATACCATGCCTTATCTTCCTCAAAACCCTCTGGACAATAGGGTTTCTATAGTCCCAGTAATATGTCTCAGCAACATACACTATATAGTCTTTACCAAGCTCCTTCTTGGCATCTTCAATAGTTCCACACTTCGAGAAGTCTATTGAAGCACCGTCAACATAGCTTGCTTCCACTTGTAGCGTAATTTGAAGTATATACTTCCTCCTATATCTACCATTTCTAAGTTCAAAAACTATTGCTCTATGGTTAAAACCATAGTCCGGGGTGTCCTCAATAAGCTTTACGGTACCATCAGCTTCCTTATTAATATCTATCGATATCATGTACTGTGGAGGCACAATAATATCCTTTGTTAAAGCTTTAACACTAAGAACCTTAACATTAGACCAAAAGTTTCTAACAAATACTGGAAAGGTTAGTTCCATATCACTCTTCTCAGTAGAATTATAGATTAGCATCATCTTCATTGTCACAATAAAGTTCCTCTTACCATAGAGTATTGCATTCCTATACTTTTTAACTACATATTGAGGTCTACAACTAACATTCTTCTTAGAATATATGGATTCTGAGATAAAAGTGCTACCAAGTAATATTATGACTAGAATTAGACAAGTACCATATTTTTTCAAGACTATATCACCATCCACACTATCATTAAGGGAGTAATGCACATATTATTAATTTTCCCCTGCTTTAAATACCCTACCTATAACTATAACACTTAATTTAAGGGAAGTTTTGGAGCTTAACCTATTTCACATCGAAGAGATAGTATTAGATACCTTACAGAATCTTGTTAGAAGGCAGAAGGGGGGATGCCTAACATTCACAGCTAAATACATTGCGCGACTGGCAGGACTTAATACAAAGCCTGTTACACTAACGCTGATAAGCTATGTATTAAAGAAGCTGGAGCGGGAAGGTTTAATTAGTGTATATAAGAAGAGTAAAAAGACAACAAAATACGTTATAACCTGTAATTCCCCACTATGGAAAGCTCTTAAAGAAGGTAAGAACATTAGCATAGAAATAATACAGTAATGGTGGGGCCGGTGGGACTTTCAGGGTCCTACCCCTTTGAACCCACGACCTCCGGCTTTCTAAGGCATGTACCGGAGGTCGCCTTATAAGGCCGGCGCTTAAGGCCTGCTGTACAGACTACCTGGCTAAGCTACGGCCCCATAGACCACGTCGGATAGTATCCTTAAATAGTTATTTAAGGGGTTTATTTAAGTTTCTCTTATTCCTATGTAAATAAGCTAAAATATGAGTTCATATCTTTACATAATAAGCATTAGCCT
>Ga0190314_1000816_pt1 | contig 10080 bp, 7 predicted proteins | sample 4870071112_MG_FD_165055 | JGI IMG/M metagenome (GOLD analysis project Ga0190314, IMG submission 165055) | Hydrothermal vent sediment bacterial communities from Southern Trench, Guaymas Basin, Mexico - 4870-07-11-12_MG | ecosystem: Environmental > Aquatic > Marine > Hydrothermal vents > Sediment ...
TTTCCTCTAACCATCTAACCAGCACATTGAACCCTCTCACAGCAAAAACAACTCTTGGTTGTTGCTTTTTTCTCATTTTTCCAAACCTCACAGTAACCTTGATAACGCTATCACCTATTTCCAAGTCTTTCATTTGTAAAAGCAAGGCTTCTTCTGGCCTGAGCCCGGTTTCATACAAAAGCCAGAATAGGGCCTTCCATTTCAGAGGGATGTTCTTAGTCAACTCAACAAATTCTTCTGGCGAGATCAAGTCGTTAGGTGTTAGCTTGTTGGCTGGTCTTTGTGCTTTCAATAATTCACTATATTCAATAGGTAATGATTGAGATGATGGTATCTTGAATTTGTATCGTAAATATGTTTTTATCATGTTCTTATTTGTGTAAATTGTCCATTCAGCTTGATCGCTTGTTTGACTCAAAAAGAGAGTTATATCTTTTGGTGTTATCTTTGAAATAGGTTTGTTAATTATTTTACTTAATTTGATTAGGAAATAAATGTATCGGTTTATTCTTGCTCCACTCACACCTTTAGCTTTTAAGTATTCAACAAAGTCGTGAATATCATTTTTTTGTTTGGGAGAAAGGTCTGATTTTTCAAGAGCTTTTTCACTTTCGGCTAGTCTATTTCCATACAGTAAAAAGTCAGGATCTATTTTGTTTACCATTGCCGTCACCACTGCTTGTTTAGTTTTGCGTTCTTTTATTCGTGATGACGGCAGTAGGTATTTATACTACACGCCGCCGGCCGGATTAAGGTATATCTACCCACTACCGTCACATAGATTTAGAGAAAAGGAGAATAAAAACATGTGTTATTCTAAAAAGATGTTTTTTATATCATCGATTATCTTTTTTATTTGAAGGATTATCCCTCCTTTCTCATACTCATAGTAATCGGTTTTATCTATCTCACATTCTGGGATAGTGTCAACAACTAACTCCCACATATCTTCTTTTATAACTTCTGTGAAATATTTTTTAAGATCTATCATTTTAATATCTCTGAAGATTATAGTAAGACCGTAAACAAAAGCTTTAATACCCTTTTCTACACTCCACCCTTTCTTCTTTAAAATATGTAAAAAGACAACCAGACGGAAGACAAAGAGAGGAAACAAGAATCCCTCCATTTTCTCAAGGTTCTTTCTCTCGGTGACTTGTTTTAGCACGTCAATACTGAATATCCACTTGTTCTTTTCAATCCAGCAGATGAACTTATCAAAATTGTCAAGTATGAGTTTGAAATAGAGATCCGGTTTACTTCCTCTCTCGTAATACTTCTTTAGTAACTCCTTGTAGGCTTCCCTAACTTCTTTTTTACTAAAGTCCACAAAATATCTTTTATCCTCTGTTTCCACGAGAAGATTCATATTGGCTAGTATCTTACCTATATGATTACTAGGAAAACTCCCCGGAGACATATCCCAAGCTCTAACTATATGAGTGACTCGTATTGGTTGTGCTAGAGAACTAATCCAGAATACCCCACTAATCTTATGTCTTTCAATTATATCCATATTAATAACCATAACTCAATTATACTTTTGCGCTTTTTTAATGCTTTCGGTATCGTCTGAAAATGGTTTTGTAGAAAACCTTAACGGTTATCACAATCAAAAATATATATGAACTGCAATTTGGTTTCAAATTTTGTCTTTGCGATATCCTAACTACGTAAAGCATGAACTTCAGGATGACTTCTTTCTCCTGAAGTTCAGGACTTCTTGACTTAACGCCTGAGCCGTAAAGCCTCTTTACTGCAGAAAAGACAGACTCGATTGCGCTTCTCTCATTTCTCATTTTTAAATCTTTATGTCCCTGAGTTTGGCTTCTAATAAGGATTAGGAGAACATAAAGTAATGAGAATCAATAAATAAAGCCAAACCCATGAGGATTTCTACAGAGCCGTAAAAATCGAAAGGTTTTTATAGAGCTTGTTACATAATATCATACGGTAGCGAATGAAAACTATATAAGGTGAGAGAAGATGTCCTACAATATAGGTGAACCTGATGGTGGCTGGAAAGAAGTTTACCAATGGGTTGGTGTCTCCACAACCAACCACGAGAACAAAGAAGAGTCTCCAATTGTAAAGGAGTCAGACCTTGAGAAGGCATTAAAGATCATAGTATATCACAGGAGACCCCTCAAGCAACAATACCTGTATCCAGTTTTCAGGTCAAAGAAGAAGACAAAGGTGATACTAGAGAAATTGAAAGAAGGAGGATGGATCACATTCCGTAACGGTTGGGTTCGACTAGCTCCAATACCATCATACCATGAGTTCTATATCAACAAGTCCATGTGGGTGATGTCACATGTTTAAGACTACCCTGTCATATCGTTCGCTTATGAATATACTCCACGAGATAAACGTCCGATTATTATCACAGGGATACATCTCAAGGGATTACATAATCCAACTATCTCTAAAACACAATCTCAATCCTGAGCGCATATTTCACTGGTTAGACTCAAACAAAGATGTCCAGAGAATAGGAAATTCCTATTATCTACATCTACAAAGACCTTCTGGAAATATTAAACAAATTCAAGAGGTGACTGTTGATGTGGGAAGATGAAATAAAAATTCTCAATGTCTTGTCTGCTAACGAAGTCACGAATGTTAGTAGAATTTTTCCCTTCATACACCCACCAATGTCTTCTAAGAGGATAAAGATTGCTCTTAAAAGACTCCACAATTTTGATATTTTAACTTACAAAGGAGGGTGGATAGTTCCAAAACACAAAAAATTTTGGAAACCTATGCGAGAAATTTGGCTAGTTCTGTTTAACAATGGTTCTATTTCCAAGTCCAGATTAAAACAAATAAGCCAAGACTTTGGTGTTGATGTGTTGAACCTTTTAGAGATTTTGAGACAATCATCAGGTATAGAGGAGACATCCGAATATTTCCTGCTGTCTGCCGAGAGTAGTAAGAAGAAGATAAAGTCACACCAATATGTTAGAGTTCCAAAGGATTTGTGGGATGAGCTTGTTGAGTTTCTCCAAGATCTGGAAAGTTTGAAAAATAAGAGGAGTGGTGAAAATGAAGAGCCAATTAAAATCCAAGCTTGAACGGGGAGACTTTGTTATTTTGAAACTCAGAGAAAGAAAAACATTAACCGGTGAATTCCAAGCAATGGGATCGGTCTTTGTTGTTCTTGAGAAGGAAAACAGCACTTATCATGTTCCACTACAAAATGTGTTGTGGATTAAACACCCTGAAGGAGATTCAGAAGAAGGAGGAGAAGAAAATGGTAGACATCCGGGCTGAAATTATAAACACAAAAGCACCTAAAAAAGAGGGAGAAGAAAAGGCTTTACAAAACTGGCTAACTCTTGATATAGAGACCACAGGTCTGAAAAGACAAACTGACATGATCACAGCCATAGTAATGAAGATCTCCAGTAATTCGGATGTGATCTTTCTAAGCTATGATGGTAAAGCCACACTAGAGAAAGAAAAGCAATTACTTGAGGTTTTTTTGCAGAAATTCCAAGAAATACTCAACAGTGTGGAACTGGTGGTGACATACAACGGCCACAGGTTCGACTGGCCGTTCATACTAGCTAGACTTGAGAAACATGGGTTAGACTTTACAGAATGGAATGTGGAGATAAAAGATAATGAAAGGATAAAGAAGACTGTGCTAAACAATATCCACTTTGTTAAGCCCGGTAAAGATGTAATACATGTTGACTTATTCTATCTAGTTAAAGCCCATCCCATAGCTAATTCATTACCTAACTTCAAACTTAAAACCGTTGGATCATATCTGGGCCTGATGGACATAACTGAGAGAGAAATGATTGATGGTAAGTATATAGACAAAGTGAGAGAAAGTGATTTTGAACGATTCAAGAGATATGCCATTGACGATGTTGTTGAGACTGAAAAACTGGCTGAGTGGTTGTTTAGTATTGAACAAGGCCTTGCAGAGCTGATGAACAAACCCTTTTGTTCCATCTTACAGTCATCTCCTACCACTCTTATCCAGTCCTTGATATTCAGGGAGTATAGAAGACAGGGACTTCAAATACCTACACCAAGTAAAAAAGAGATAAGAGAGTTCACTGGAGCATATACGGATTTACACTATAAGGGTTTTGCTAAAAACATTGTCAAGTTTGATTATGCCTCTTTGTATCCTTCTATTATGATAGCCTATAATATTCATCCCGAGAATGATAAACATGGTATATTCATCAAGTTACTCAAGGATCTATACGATGAAAGGATAAAACTCAAAACCAAAATGAAAAGAGAAACCGACCTTGTGAAGAAAAAGAAGATGGATGTAAGGCAACAGGCTATTAAGGTTTTAATAAATTCGTTCTATGGATACTTGGGTTATCCCCGCTCATACTTTTATGATGTAGACATGGCTGAAAAGGTTACTTTGACTGGCCAGAAGCTAATCAAAACGGTCATAACTGAAGCAAAGAAAAGGGGTTTTATTCCGCTTGAGACTGACACCGATGGTTCATATTTTGTTTACACTAAAAGAGAAGATGTTGAGGAATTTGTTGAGGAACTGAACAATACATTTAAAGCACCTATTAGAGTAGAAATAGATGGATACTGGGAAGCTGGGATTTTTATAAAGAAAAAAACTTATGCTTTAATTGAAAAGGACGGCTCAATTCTAGTGCATGGTTCGGCACTTAAAGGCAAAAAATACGCTATGGTTGTGCAGAATCTGAGAGATGTGGCACTCAAACATGTCCTTAACGGTTCTAGCTTACCTAAAGTCCTAAGAGAGGTAATGAAAGAGTGGGAAGAGATCAAGAAAAAGAAAAATCCTGAAATGTGGGAGATGAGTGTAACACCTAAGGATGACAGCCAATACAAAACCAACACACCTAATGTTGAGCTGGTGAGAGAGTGGAAAGAGTTTTATAATACGAATGAAACTCCTGAAATTGTTGGTTATTACTATTCAAAGAAAGCCAAACAAAGAATAATTGAAAAGTTTGATTATAAGGACTTGGCCTTACAGAGATATGAAAAGGACATCATCAGAATACTTGACTCAATAGTTTCGTCATGTTACTACGCAAATGGTAAACCAATTAGAATAAAAACGCTTAGTGGAGAAATACTAAATGGAAATGTTGAGCTAAGTGGTCAATTTGTTGAAAGCCAAGATAACAATGATAACTTAGTTAACGAAGTTAACAAAATTAACAAAATTAACAAAATTAGCACGGATAATGTAAACCAGAAAGCACAGCCAATAAAAGTAAAAATACCTGATGATGACCAGCAGAAACAAATTAACCTATTCCTTGAACACATAGCTAGTGAGATTGTGAAACATGGGTGGTTAGAGATTAGACCATTTGATGGAACTACTGGAAAAACATTAACTATATATAGAGTGTCAGTGAACGAATTAGACGCTGTGAGGGAGTATTTAGGAAAGTTAAAGAGATACGCACAGACACACCCAGTTCATATTTACTTTGGTGTTGCACCGAGAAATCAGCCATTGAAATATGAAAATGGTAAATCCAATTACAGAGGCAAGAATTATGTGGACAAGCTCATCTTCTTGTGGGGGGAGTTTGATCCCAAAGATGGTGAAGTCTTAGACCTAAATGTAGTTATGGAGTGGATAAAAGAAATGGGGATTCCAGAGCCAACATATCTCATTAATTCTGGGCATGGATTCCATTTCTACTATAAATTAAGCAAGCCAGCCGATTCCAATATTATAGAGAAGTGGAAAGACATCTGGAAAGTTCTGATTGGTGTGTGGACAAAGGAGTATAAGGCTAAAAACGATCTAGCCGTGTTCGAGAAGAGTAGAATAATGAGAATACCGGGCTTTTACAATGTGAAAAGAAAACCGTTCAAGTTGGTTAAATTCGAGTCAATCAAGCCAGAAAACACCTATAATGCTAATGAGTTAATTGAAACGCTGGAGAAGATTGCCAAAGAGCATGAATCTGAAGCCAAGACCACAACAGTTTACAACTCTCCAATTGAATTCAACAATTACATACACAGTGTGAAGCCGTTAAATGTTAGTGACCTGACCGACGATGATATAATTAATATACTGACTGACGCATTTAAACCAGAATTTCTCAGACGGGGTAAACATCAGTTAGTTATGGCAATTACTGATTATGTGTGGTATAAGTTGGGCATACAAAACCCGGAAAGGCTCAAGAAAATAGTTCACACTGTGGCTAATGAGTGCTATAAGTATTACAACAACAATCTACTTGATAAAGGAAAAAGGGTAGACTTAGAGGAAAGGATTCAAAACACTGAAGATATACTCAATGACTTCTTAGAGAGCATACCTAATCCGGGATATAAAAGCAATTTTGGGGATGGGGCTGACGAGTTCTTCACAAATTTGAATAGAGAATTTAGAAAAAGGAAATACAAAAAGAACCTGACTGATGATCAATTAACTGATTTGGTTAAACTACTTGTGGATAGAAACGCCAAAATCAACGCCTATGATATTGTGGTCACTTTCCCAATAGACTTGTGGACAAAAATTATTGTGTGGTCATCAAGACACACACAGAAAAATAGGGTCCTATGGGCTATTGATAGAGTCTGTGAGTGGGTGAAAGAGAATCCTGAGAAGGTTAAAGAGATAGAATGGGATAATGAATTTTGTGACAAGTGGAAAGAGGTTAAAGACCTGTTAGAAAAGGGTGAGTTGGAATGGGATGAGCTTGTTGAGAGTGTGAAGTTGTTGGTGGATGATTTATTAGTTTCTAAACACACAGGTATAGGTAGACCACTAAAAACCAGAAGAGATGTGGTTTCTACTGAATTGAATGGTGTAATTAGAAAGTTAAAGAAAAGAATTTTGAAAATCTTAGATATCCCACACATCATTGATGTCCATCTAGGGTATGTTATTGACTGGGTGTTTGGTGACACGGTTTACATGAAATCGGCAGGTGGGCAGTCAAGAAAGAAGTTTAGTTTCAAAGATCCAATAGCCAAAATTGATGTCCTATACAATGATAATAAGCAGTTGTTTGTGAGTATAAAATACATGAACGGGGAAAGAATCATTGGAACGGCTAGTGGAATAGCCAACATAGTTAAAAATAGAGGTGGTGTTTTACCACAGAACGGATCAGATATATTAGTTAATATCCTAGCTGATTATGTTGAAAGACATTTTGGCCGGTCTAAACTAAAAGTTGTTGAACAGGGAATAACACAGGTTGTGGATTTGACAAAGATCAGATTTAATGATCCTAGAAAATCACACTTGATGGTTAAATCACAATTCCTCAAAGAAAGATGGGAACAGATGAAAACTGTGTTAGAAAAAGGTAACAACGAGAATGGAAAGGAGCTTTTAAAACGTTTTATTTTAGAAGATAATTGGGGAAGTAAAGAAAGAAGAATCTTGCTAACAAGTATAATGTTTTCTTTTCCACTATACCATTCACTACTAGAATCAGGAGTGTTGGAATTAAAACCACAGGTTATGTTATATTCAAAGGATAGAGGAACTGGTAAGTCCTCAACAATTTCTTTCCTCAACGAGGTTGTATGGGGGGATGTCCAACAAAAAGCCAAGCTTATGGGAGAAGTTGTTAATAGTAATAGTAGAGTTGGTGAATTCTTTAGTGGTTTGGATTTACCGATAATCTTAGACGATCAGGATGCTAGTGATGAAAAAGAGAAACGCAAATTGGATGAGATAATTAAGCAATTGGCAACAGGCAACATTCAATTCATGAGAGGTAAAAAAACAATGTGGGAAACGGGTGAAATAGAACGAAGAATACTCAGAGCTGGTTTTGTTTACACTACCAATAATAGTGAATTATTTAACAATGTGAGTGAGAGAGTTATTGTTATACCAGTATATGACAACCCAACACCAGAAGATAGTGAAAAATTCAAAGAACTCAGACTAGAAGGTAGGAGAATACCGGCCTGTGTTGGGATAGATTTTTATTCTAATGTGATATTTAGTGATAGTGAAGTGTTGGACGCTCATGAGATATACAAAGAATTCAAGGAGTGGAAACAGAAAAACAAGGACTTGTTAGACATCTCCACGCTGGACACGAGAAAGCACACAATGTATATGTTTTTACTGTGGATGACTTTGAAGATTAGTGAATACTTAGGGATTAATATAGCAGATCTATCCGCATTGACTAACGAAATACTCCAATGGGAAATGTTTGTTGGTAATGTGGATAAGGATGTGTTTAATGATATATTGAATGAAATATACTCAAAGGATAGAAGGACTAGCTGGGTGACATTTGGCCAATACAATAACAGAACTGTGGCTGTCATCAATAAGAGAAAGTTTAAAAAGGAGACTAAATTTAACATAGATCACTTTATAACTATGCTAAAAGCTAACGGTATTGAACACATGATAGCCAACAAGTATAGTAAATATTGGAAAATGGAGTATAATCCCAGCGAGAGAGAGTGGGTGACAACAGGGATAAGAGGTAGTTTCAAAGAAGGGACTTTGGTGATTTTCATAGATGACTTGGATAAGAGTGAAGAAAAAGAGAGTGAAAATAGTATTAAAGAATCCATTAACAACAACACTATACCCGTAAGTGAACCCTGAAGTGGACACGAAGTGGACATTTTTTAAGTTTAGGTGGACATTTTTTAGGCTCTGTAATTGTGTATTAATCGGTATTACCAGACCATACCTTCTGTGATGCCCATTATACTTTGATTTCCAGTTAAAAACGAAGTGGACACCTTTTAAAATCCCAAAATCCTTTCTAAATGTGGATTTGCGGAATTTTTGTGTAGGAATGTCCACCTGTCCACTTCATTTTACACTTTTTCACATTTTACTCTAAAAAAATATTTTTTTGATAAAAGTGTGAATAATGTGTGATTTTAGGTGGACATTAAAGTGTATTTTTAGATGTAAAATTAATGTAATATAGAAATAATCAATAATATAATAGATAATATACTGTCCACTTCAAAGGTATAAATGTCCACTTCACAAGTGAAATTGTCCACTTCAAAGGTATAAATGTCCACTTCACAAGGTAAAACCATACCAAAATGTCCACTTCACAATCTAATCTATAACATCTCAGTAACTGATAATATATCAGTCTTACTCAGTGTGATTCTGTTGGTTGTAGCTGTTGGATGGGTGTGGGGGGAATAGAGATTTTATCTCCCCTTTAATAAATAATAAAAGAACTATTGGGAAGCTATTTTTTGACTATCAAAAAATCAAAAAACCAACTAAACATATAATCAAACAAAATGGAATATTTTGTTAGCTATGTTTGAACACGGGATAAGGTTTTTATGGGATTTTTCTGTTACCTAAAAAAACCTATGTTTGTATTTTCAAACTATAAGAGATTTAACATTTCTTCATTTATCACAGGAGTCCCTTTCCTTCGCTTTATAACTATATTAGAGGAATGTTGAATTTTGAATCTTTTCTATCTTGTCCAATAAGGCACTTACCTTCTCCAACTTCTCCAATAGTTCCATCTTCTTCACAGCACCTTTATCTGAGAGGACATGCCCACAGTTATAACACACCAAAGCACCAACAGGGTTTAACCTGTTACACATCGGACATCTAACCCCAATCACGTCATTCTTATCATTTTTCTTTTTATATCCCAGAGCCGTCAGGTAGGTGTTCATGAGTTCATTAGTCCTCAAGTGAACATACACATTAATGTTTCTTGATCCAGCTGTGTGACCGGCTAACCTTCTCGCTATTTCGGTGGGTAGTGTGCTGTATATTGTTGTTAAGGCTGTGTGTCTGAATGTGTATAGGGTTATGTTTTTTCCTAGTCTTTCTTTTCCCCATGTTTTTAGTCTTTTATTAACGGTGGCCCATCTCATAGGCCTGTTAACATAGTTTGTTCTACTTTCACCTTTCTTTGAGTTACCATTAGCTGGAAACAGGTAACCGTTGGGATCATCCTTGAATGGGTTTTCCTCTAACCATCTAACCAGCACATTGAACCCTCTCACAGCAAAAACAACTCTTGGTTGTTGCTTTTTTCTCATTTTTCCAAACCTCACAGTAACCTTGATAACGCTATCACCTATTTCCAAGTC
>Ga0190314_1000818_pt1 | contig 10046 bp, 3 predicted proteins | sample 4870071112_MG_FD_165055 | JGI IMG/M metagenome (GOLD analysis project Ga0190314, IMG submission 165055) | Hydrothermal vent sediment bacterial communities from Southern Trench, Guaymas Basin, Mexico - 4870-07-11-12_MG | ecosystem: Environmental > Aquatic > Marine > Hydrothermal vents > Sediment ...
CACGGGCTATCTTGGCAACTACTGGGGCAGTGATTACACAGGAAGCGATTCAAATGGAGATGGAATAGGCGATACGCCATACGAGGTTCCGGACAATCTTGGTTATGACTATAATCCGCTGATTGCCACATTTGAGAATTATCCGGCGCCGGCAGTGCCACCGACGCCTCCGAAGCCTTTCGTCATATACAGGTGGGTCAATTATTCAAATGGAACTGCTGTTCTGAATCCGAATGTGACGATAACGAACCTGAAGACATCAGAAGTTTTCACTGCCACCACTTCTCCAGATTCCAATTACTATCAGGTCTTGACAACTTCGTATGACATCAGTGCGGGGGATGTGCTGCACTTCCATGTCAGCGACACAAATACAACGGAATTCAATCACACGGTCACGCAAGATGAGATTGATAACGGTGGATTCGTGCAGAATATCACGATTATTGCTGCGCCTGCCGGTCTTTGTGGAGATGTTGACTGCGATGGGAAGGTCACGATGGGAGACGGTCGCCAAATATGGATGAATATCATATACGGCGCAGATGAATATCCGCTTTGCAACACATGGGCTGCAGATGTTGACTGCGATGGGAAGGTCACGATGGGAGACGGTCGCCAAATATGGATGAATATCATATACGGCGCAGATGAATATCCACTGAACTGCTGTCAATAAACACGAAAATGGATCCATTTTTCCTTTTTTCTTTTTTCCATGAATGTGGGAGCAAGTGAAAATGAAGCACATGCTCCCCGTGTGGTGCGAGACCATAGGGGAGCTACTAAATGTGGAGCGTTTGAAGAAGCGTTGGAAGGGAAAAGGAGGTGATATAGTGGAATGAAGGGGGGAAAAGTGGGAAAAGTAAGTGCTGCAGTAGCGGCGTTGCTGGCGATAGGAGTGATAATGGCGGTAATGATGACATCAGCATACGACTACGACCAGACATACATGGCGAATGCAACATATTTCGTGCCTGAAGACATAAGGGTTACGGGGTATTGCAATGAAGAGACGGTGAGTATATGGGTAAATACGAGTGTTGCTCTTGGCGCAGGCGCTGTGAAGTTCTACTATGACCCGAACTGCATGAATGTGACGGGCTATGTTGGCAATAGTTCGAACTGGAACTCTATTAATAAGGCGAATTTGCAGTATGGCTGGGTGACAATAGGCTTCGCAAATACATATGAAGAGGGAGTAGGTCCGGGACTTGTGCATATAGGAGACATTACTGTTCACTGCAACGACACTGGAGGCTGCTGTGGAACGCTTATTTACTGGGATACAGACCCGGATGTCTCATATCTGCAGGACACTGAAAATGTGAAAATTCCAGTGAATTGGAAGAATGCGACATTCCTCTGTGGGACGCCGATGGTTGTGACGAAGAAAGTGCTTGACCCCTCAACGGGAGAATGGGTTGACGCTCTCGGACCGCTACCGTCTGAATGGAAGGACAAGGATGTCGTCTTCAAAATAACAGTGACGGCGAAATGCCTTGACCTGGAGAATGTGAAGGTAAGCGATGTGATGGATGAGAGACTGAAATACAACAACAGTGCATCACTTACACCAGATTCTTATGATGAGCATTCCGTTAATTGGACGATTCCATCGCTATCTGCAGGAACTTCGCAGTCAATAACATTCAACGCTACAATCGTTGACTACGGAACAGGTGTCGACACTGCGACCGTCAGCGCAACCGTTTCAAACTTGGGCGTTCTCGTTAGTGCGGAGGATTCTGCAAGCGTGACGACCATGCCTCCCGCCCGCATTATTGTGAATAAGACGGTTTGGGACCCTGATGCGGGTGCGTGGGTGGAAGGCATAGACGATGCGAAGATAGGCGAGACTTACAGGTTCAGGTGCGTCATCACGAACGGAGGTTCTCCGGGCATGGACTTGACAAATATAACAGTGTGGGACATCCTCTCGCCGAGCATGGAATATGCGGATGACGCTGTTCTCACGACGCCTGCCGGAACAACATGGAACATAAGCTCTCCGACGAGCATTACGACGCTGCCTGACGGCTCAACGATGGTGAACTGGACGATTAATGACTACTTGCCGAGTCCTCTCACGCTCCTTGTCGGTCAGTCACTCATGATTGAGTTCAACGCCACTGTCGTCAATTACGGAAATGACACAAACACACAGTTCGCAAAAGGCTGGTGCGATGCCGTGAATGCTTGGATTGTGGGCAACGACACCGCTTACATTAATACACCGAAACCCGACCTCGTTGTGAGCGACATCACAATAAATTACGATGCCTCTGGCGTCAAGAACAAGGCGGTTGGTCCTCTGCCATCAGGCACGAAGACTCAGTGCAACAACCTCTCCGCAACTATATCGGAGCTTAACGGCGTTGATGTCGCATTCCCGTTCAATGTCAAGTTTGAAGTCAACGGCGCTGAATTGAACTGCAGTCCTGTGCGTGTTCCCGCCGGTGCGTTGAAGGGTGGAGGCTCAATTACGGTATATTGCGACTGCTCCTTCTATCCAATTGCAGGTGAAACATACAACATAAGCGTAGTTGCAGATTCAGATGACGAAATTATTGAGTCAGATGAAACAAATAACAGAGGCTGGAGAAATGTGACGGCTATCTGGAACGGTTACAAGGGTGATGGATGGCAGGATGGCAGGAACATTTCCACTTCTCAGTGCCACGAAGGAACAATCAACCTCACTTATTCAACAGGCGACAGCTATTACCAGAGCGGAGGAGCAGGGGCATGGACGACATACGAAGCCAATTGGACTGCGAGCGATTTCAATATCCCACCTGAAGGCACGAACATCGTGAAGGCACGTCTGTATGTCTATTACTGCTGGGACAAAACGGAAGATGTCGGTGGGGACGGCGACCCGACGAATGCCAGCGATGGATACTATGTGAATCTGACATTCAACGGATATCCGAAGATGCATATTGCCCATTACACTGACAGGAAAGGCTTCGGCTACTGGGACTATCCCTTCGGAATGATTGTTTACGATGTCACAAATGAATTCGTTGCGACAGGCAACAACAAAGCAGTCCTCACTTACACATGGCCGAGTGGTGAATACAAGGACTTAAGCATCACTGGAATGCTGCTCGCCGTTGTTTACAACAATCCAAATGAGCCTGAACGCATCATTTGGATGAATGAAGGCTTTGACATGATTTACGCAAAGACATCCTACGGCATCAGTTCGGAAGAGGCGACAACATACGCAGAATTTGAGGGATGCGAGCCCATTCCTCTACACGAAGTCGTGAGCGCAAAGTTGGTGACCGTTGCGCCTCACGCATCCGACGGAGATGACAAGAACAGGCTTTACTTTAACGGACATCTCTGGAAGGGCATCTGGAACAAATATCCACCTTGCCCGCCCGGCAAACCCGCTCCGCCTGAACTCGGCATCAGCGAAACCGATGTGCGTGCATATCTCAAAGAAACGGACAACATCGCTGCGTTCCAGAGCCACATTCCTGCAGGAGAGAGTGTGGGCGACTTCATGGCTGCAAGCAACGTCTTCTTAATACTGGAGAAGGGCAAGCCGATAGAGATTGTGCCTGCGAATGTGACGGTGCAGCCGCAGGAACAGTTTGACATTGAAGTCGTTGTTAGTGGAAATGATGTCTACGGAGTGCAATATACAATCAAGTATGATCCGAGTGTGCTGAGGGCGGAGTCGCAAGTCTCTGGAGACTTCTTGAGCCAGGACGAGAGCAAGACAATGGTCGTTGTCAACAAGATAGACCACGCAACAGGGACGATTGAGTATGCGGAGACAAGGATTGACACTGACACTGGCGTGACAGGCAGAGGAACAGTTGCAAAAATACAGTTCACTGCAATCGGAGAGCCTGGAGCCACGACATCTATTAACATAACAGCAGAAGTCGTAGACTCCAACAATCAGAAGAGCGAGTATGAGGGCGCTGGCACGGTTACGATATACAAGAACGATCCGCCTGTGATTCTCTGCGCAGGTTCAAAGCATCTGATAAACAATGCGCAGAAGAAGTATGAATCGTTTGCGGTGCTTTGCGTGAATGTCACGGATTCCGGTGAGAAGGGCTACAACATTTCATACATAAGATGGTCATTCGGAGACGGGCAGTATGGAACGACTGAGGGCGGACTGCCATGCGACCCGCACAGTGGCGTCTGCTGCATATGCAAGAACCACTCCTACATAACATGGAAGTGGAACGGCACTGGCTACGAACCGCTCAATGCGAGTGTTACCGTGACGGATGATGGATGCCCAGAGATGAGCACCACGAAATACTTTGATGTGATTGTATACATGGCTGGAGATGCGAACGGCGACGGTGTCGTGAACATCCTTGATGCAGTATGGATAGGTAAGCACTTCGGCGAGAAGTGCGACGGACCTGCTGCGACATGCTGCGGTCCTGTATGGAGCAGCGAAGAGCAGAGTGGCGCCGACCTGAACAACGACTGCGAGATAAACATATTGGATGCAGTGATTGTCGGAACGATGTGGGGACACACCGCATGGTAAGCAAACCAATAGGAACAGGAGAAAATGTTGAAAATTTTTCTTTTTTTCCCTTTTTTGCTTTTTCAACGGACTTAAGTTTTCCTGTATGAGCATTCCATGGACTCAAAGCCGAATGCCTCTAAGACCAACAACCGAGCAAGACCTCCATCCGACTATGAACGGAGCTATGGCAGGTAATATTTATGAGGAATGAATGTGGAAGTAATTACATTAAGGATTGAAAAGTTAATATTTATATAGGAGGAGGCGGAAGATAAAGGGTGAAGGAAATGACGGGGATAGGAATGAGAAGGGGAATCGTATGTTGTTGCGCATTACTTCTTATGCTTTTATGTCTAACGACTGCAACATCCGCAATGCCGAAGATAAGCGTTTATCCATCCTCTATAAAGGCATCCCCCGGCGAGAATTTCACAATTGAGATAAAAATAGACCCAAATAGTGCGGAGATATATGCCGTTCAATACGATTTATACTTTAATCCGGACATATTAAATGCAACTTCGCAATCGCAGGGGAATTTCCTATCACAAGATGGTGCAAATACATTCGTTCTTGTGAATGAAATCAACAATACTATCGGTAAGATTGAATATGTAGAGACAAGAATGGGTGTAGAGGAAGGTGTGAAAGAGGCTGGCGTGCTTTCATCCATTTCATTTAAGGTCATAGGAACGGGGACAAGTGGGCTAAATTTGAGCAATGTGATTTTAAGCGACCCCAATCCCTCTCCTATTGAAGCTACCATAGTGAGCGGGAAAGTTGATGTAAGTGCGCCTGCCACACCCGCAACCACAGCATCCCCCTCTCCTGCACCTTCACCCACTCCCACTTACACAGACATTACTGTTGAAGAAGCACACGAAATGTATGAGGAAAATCCGACACAAATTACATTCTTGGATGTCAGAACGGAGGAAGAATACAATGCGGAGCATATACTTGATGCCGTAAATATTCCTCTTTCGGAGTTAGAGGAGAGAATTGGAGAATTGGATGCGACAAAGAAAATCATTGTTTATTCGCAGAGTGGTAAAATAAGCAGGGATGCTTGCGAGATATTGGCGGAGAATGGCTTCCACGCTTACAACCTGCTCGGAGGCTTAGATGCTTGGAGACTTAAATACCCAGAACTGCTATACAAACCTCCTACTCCCTCTCCTTCTCCGCTTTCGCCTACACTTTCACCCACGCCAACACCGACGACAACACCTTCGTCGCCCTTGTTGTCCCCTACGCCTTCCGCTGCTACCGCCTCTCCCATACCCGCTACTACTACGACGCCTTCACCACCCACTCCGCAACAAGGATGGAAGCGAATACCGGGCTTTGAAGTCGCAATTGCAGTAGTCTCTCTGGCACTCTCCTACATGAGGAGAAAAAGGAGGATGTGAGAAATGGGAAATTTCAGGAAGAGAGGGAAGGAGGCCGTTTTAATCTGCGTCTGCATAGTGGTAATAGCGATAATGCCAGCAACTGCGCCATCAATGCCAACAGTAAGCGTTGAACCCTCACATCTGAAAGTATTTCAGAATGAAACATTCACAATAAACATAACAGTGAATCCCGCTGGATATGAGATATACGCTGCTCAATACGATTTATACTTCAACCCCGACATATTAAATGCAATATCGCAATCTCAGGGGAATTTCCTATCACAAGATGGTGTGAATACATGTCCTGTAAGAAATGAAATCAACAATACTATCGGTAAGATAGAATATGGAGAGACGAGAACAGGAGTGGAAAATGGCGTCACAACCCCAGGCACATTGGCTTCTATCACTTTCAAAGCTATTAAATGTGGCAGGAGTGAGCTGAAATTAAGCAATGTAATCTTAAGTGACACAAATGTGACAAAGACTAATGTAAGCAGTGGAAATGTCATAGTAGAGCCTATTGTTTTTGGTGCGATGTTTGACACTGGAAGAGGTGAATATCCAAGCATCGCAGGCATACACAACGGCACAATTACGCCTAAACATGATATTATTTTCAATTGCATTTACACATATCCTTGTGAAGGGACAGGTGGTCATACCGAACATGTTATAATTTACAACGACACGGGGATAATAGCAGAAGCTCGCTGGAATGGTTATATTGACGACTACCATAACGTTACTTTCCCTCACACTTTCATCCTTCTTGCAAATCACACATACAATTACACGATAATAACAGGCTCTTATCCGCAAATACACCACACTAATATCTTAGAAACGGATGATGGAGTCCTCACATGCAGCGAATTTATTGATGTGAATGGTAGAAGATATACGGACTGGATTCCTGCCATCAGATTATACTATCGTATAAGTCCCACCGCTACAGGCAATAGAACAGAGAATATTAAGGTGCGAGACGCATGAAAGGCGGGAAAAAAATCATACTTATTAGTATTTTAGCGGCGCTTGTGGGCGCTCTTCCCTTCTTTTCCTTAATCACTGCACATGTTGAACCGGAAACTGTTAAAATATCCGCATCACCGGTAATAAGTGTCGAACCCTCTTATTACAGAGTTGAAGAAGGGGATAATTTTACAATTAACATAACAATAGACCCAAAAGGTGAGGAGATATATGGCGTTCAATATGAGTTATATTTTAACAATAGCGTATTAAGAGCGGTTTCGCAAACGAAAGGAGATTTTCTCAGTCAAGATGGTATTACTACAATAGAAGTAGTGAATGAAATTAATAACACTGTGGGTAAAATTGTATATGCTGAGTCAAGAATAGGTGTGGATTATGGGATAATTTCCCCTGGTATAGTTGCGAAAATAAAATTTGAGGCGGTTAATCAAGGAAAAAGTCATCTAAATTTATCAAATGTCTTACTGGTTAATGCAAAGCCTATTTCCTCTATCACCCATAACGGTAGTGTAGATGTCATCCAGTTTATACCCTTACCCTTATTAATTTCAGGCTATGTATTCCACGAAAATGGCAGTAAATGCCTTAATCCTGTGGTTAATATAACGAATTTGAAGACATTTGAAGAGAAGAATGCACATACAAATAGAAGTAGCAACTATTATTATTGTCTTCTTACTTATCCGTTTGATGTAATTGAAGGGGATGTATTACAATTTGACGCAATGAGTCGTGACAGGTTATATATCAACTCATCTATACATACTTTAACTCGTGAAGAAATAGAAAAAGGGTTTTTACACTTTAACCTCACACTCAAAAGAAGAGTAATAAGAGATGTAGGCATTCCCACTGACTTCTATCTTGAGGGAAATGGTATAAAAATAGTGAATGAGCGAAATGAGGAAGTATCTCCTGAAGAAATGCGAATAGGCGAGAAATATTACATCATTTACAAAGTTGTTAACTATGGTGAGCAAGATGAAATGGTAAATGTGACGGTAAGGGTTTCAAATGAATCTTGGAGCTCACTTATTCCACCCATTCATGAATGGTTCATGGAACCGGGAGATTCCATTGAAGTTCCTCATCCTCCTCATCGCGCAAGTAATTGCTGGGATACCTCAGGTCTTTCCCCTGGTTACTACAATATTTCAGTGAAAGCAAGTATCCGTGAAGACAATAACCCCGATTTTAACCCGGAGAATAATGAAAGGATTAGAGAAATTCCTCTTGGCGTCCCTCCCTCTCCAACACCATCACCAAGCCCCTCTCCAAGCCCCTCTCCAAGTCCTTCTCCAGGTCCCACGCCCTTTCCAGATGATACTTTACCTCCTATCTGCATAAATTTCTCTCCTGAATTTGCGACAAGTGACCCTAAACCTGAAATCTCTGCGGATATTGTGGATAATTATGATGTGAATAGTAGCAGTATAAGGATGTATGTGCAGAATATTTCTGTTCGTTTTGAGGTGTTTCCAATAAGCAGGATTGTGAATGGAAATATATACAAAGGATACAGGGTGAGATGCCCAATTAAGCATGAATTTGAGAATGGCGATGTCGTATTTGTGAATTTATCTGCGGAGGACTTCTCAGGGAATAAGATGGAGAATGCGTGGAAATTTATTGTTGACCTTGAACCTCCTCGTATCCACAATTTCACTGTTGACATCCGTAATGAGTCGCCATACGCAACAAATAACCCGAATCCCTTAATTTCTGTTGATATAATTGATGAGGAAAGTGGCGTGAAAAATGAGAGTATATGGATGTATGTGTGGGGTTTCCCTGTAAATTATAAGAGTGAGAGCATAGAAAAAGGCTTAAGAATCTTCTATCGGGCGAATAATCTTCCTGAAGGCACTCACGAAGTGTATGTAACTGCAAAAGATATTGTGAATCATTCCTCAAACGAAACTTGGTATTTCAGCATGAAGCCTGTGCAAATAGAAGTTGAAAATGTTTCTGTTTGCGAGAATAAGACGGCATATGCGCACATAAAGATGAGAAATATATATAGTAAAGTGGGAAAAATTGAAATTTTACTGATCTATGAACAATCAATTGTGGAGGTTTTAAATGTAACAGGTGCGAATTTCTCCATCAAATATGAGATAAAAAATGCATCTGTATTCATAAATGGGACATCAAAGGGGAGGATGAGCGAAACGGGTGATGTTGCAAATATATTACTGAGGGCAAGAGGGGGCGCGGGAAGTGTAAGTCCTCTGAATATTTCTGTTCTCAAAATAGAGACCCCCGAAGGGTCAGGTTTGCTTTATGAGGCGAGGAATGGGAGTTTAGAAATCATAACCTGTCTATCACCTCCTTCAAAGCCAATACCACCAGAACCGTTCCTCATTGACGGATATGTGTTCTATGCGAACGGAAGTGCGTGCAATGGTCCAATCGTGAGCGTCACGAACTTGAACACAGGCAAGACATGGAAGGCGAAGACAAATGCATCATCCAATTACTACCGGCTGAATCTGACGAGTTGCGTTGATGTGAATGTGAGCGAAGTCCTGCGGTTTAATGTGAGCAGCCCAGACAAGACGCAGACAAACACAACCGAATACACGGTGACTCAAGATAATATTAATGCGGGAGGGCTTTTCAACTTCAATATCACGCTCAAAGGAATTCATGACATAAACATCACGACCGATTACGAAGGTGCAGTAAACGGAATAAAGATAACGAGAGATGGGACGGATGTAGTTGAGCCTGGTGAGAACTTAACGATAGGAGAGACATACAAAATCAGATACAAGCTCGTGAATGAGGGCGATTTCAACGAGACTGTGCATGTGACCGTGCGTATCGCAAACGAATCTTGGAGCATGCTAATAGAAGAACACAGCTACTCGCTGGACGCCGGAGAGTCAAAAACTTACTACGATGAATGGAATACTTCAGGTCTTGCACCTGGAGCATACACAATAACGGTGAATGCGAGCATACCTGAGGATGCACATCCTGAGGATAATAAAGTGTGGAGAAGTATTACGCTTTCACCACCGCCATCATGGACGAGGATTACTATCAACTTAACAGCGGGATGGAACATGGTCTCGTTGCCAGTGATTCCGGAGGATGCTTCTGTTGAAGCGGTCTTCCCAGGAGCTATT
>Ga0190314_1000821_pt1 | contig 10003 bp, 11 predicted proteins | sample 4870071112_MG_FD_165055 | JGI IMG/M metagenome (GOLD analysis project Ga0190314, IMG submission 165055) | Hydrothermal vent sediment bacterial communities from Southern Trench, Guaymas Basin, Mexico - 4870-07-11-12_MG | ecosystem: Environmental > Aquatic > Marine > Hydrothermal vents > Sediment ...
TGATACCAGTGTGTATAATGTAGTCAACGTGACATGGGACGGGTCAATGACTGATGGTGTTGTGGATTGGGGATTTCGTGATGATTATTATGGAGTCTGGCACTTTGATGAATATGACCCAGATTATGTGTCGGATACCTACAAATACGAGGGATACAGATTCACCACAACAAGGGATACAATTACGAGATTTATCCTAAATGTGTATCATGAATGCAGGATTTCCGCAATCAAGTTCTGGACCGACAACACCGCGCCGAGCATTCAGGAGAAATGGCAAGTACCTGATGAGCCTACTATATCAGATGACTTGAAATTATTTGTCATCGCTGAGGAGAGTGTGTCTATCTATCAGGTGAGTGTATCTGTATTGCAGGCGCCAGTTGGTTTTACTCTAGATTCATTACAATTATCCAGACTATCTGATGATGGTGTCACCGAGTTCTGGAGCGGTACAATCTCATCTAATCTGTTGGAGGGTGATTATGTACTCAGGATAGATGTCACAGATGGGGCTAACTCTGACTATGGATATATTGTGTTCACGGTGACTAGAGATAGTTATACTGGGTATATCCGAATATTTGATTCGCTTGGAGATTATATACCGTTTGAGACATTTGAGGTCTGGCGGAACGGCTCTCGGCAGTATACTGATACATTTAGTGCATATGCGGATGAGGCCTACCAGATTACTGTGAAGGACCGATTTGGGCAGACTTTGAACACGACTACCTTTGCTATGGGGACTAGAGAGTTTGTTTTAGTTGTGGATGTCTATTCATTGAAGGTGATGTCTTGGTACTCAGATTTCGTTAGATTTAATGTAACTAGAGGTGGGGTGACATACTCAGAGATTATAACTCCTCTAGAGGTTATGAATTTCCGATTGTATTCCAATACATATGACTATGCAATAGACTATCTGAATGGAACATCAATCTCTGGTAATATTAATTTGACTAATTCCACGGCCATAATTGTGACTGGAAGTACTATCTCTGATGTCTATGCACTCACGACTAATGTATATCAGATGACAAATCACATAAATATCACGACTACTACTACATCCAATAATGTCTATACAATTCAACTTATGTTTGATTGGACCAATACGACTCTGTATAATCAGACAGTGAGTATTATTGCGGCATTTAACTGGGACAATACAACTCTCTATAATCAGACGATAACTCTGGGTGCGCTGTTTAACTCTACCAATACGGTGTTATATAACCAGATTGTGTTGATACAGAATATGTTTAATTGGCAGAATACAACATTGTACAATCAGACAATCTCGATATTGAATCAGTTATCTAATGTCAATTCGACTCTATACAGTCAGACAGTCTCGATATTGGCGAATATATCTAATGTGAACTCGACAATCTATGGGCAGACGGTCACGATATTGAATAATCTGGCAAATGTGAATAGTACGTTGTACAGTCAGACTCTACAGATATTGACTAATATATCAAATGTCAATACTACTCTATATGGGCAGACAGTGAGCATACTCAGTGATATTGTGAATGTGAATAGTACGTTATATTCACAGACCTTGCAGATACTCACTAATGTGTCTAATGTCAATTCAACGATATATAGTCAGACTGTGACAATATTAGATAATATTAACAATGTCAATAGTACGTTGTATAGCCAGACACTAGATATCCTGAGTGAGATATATAATACTAACAGCACACTATACTCACAGACTGTATCCATTCTTAGTGATATATCAAATACGAATAGTACATTATATAATCAGACGATTGATATAATATCTAAGGTGCGGAACGTAAATAGTACAATTTATAATCAGATACTCACTGTATTAGATAATTTAGATGATCTAAATGCTACTATATATATGACAGATGATCCGTCAAATCTACATCCTATTGTGCTGGGGAATACAATGTCTGACGAATATTGTGACTTTGTGATTGTGACCAACTGGCATAATACTACAATCTCGATATACGATAATGATGTATTGCAAGTGTCTGGCGTGAGTGAGTTGGTGATGCCTATTAGATACGAGTTATTACAGACTTACGGAGTGCATAACCTCTCGGTATATGTGGATGGTGGTGCAGATAGTTTCTGGTATAATATATCATATGCATTCTATGCTAATCAGGGGTATGGTGAGTCCGTGGTCACGCTGTACAATAGTCGTGGAACAGGATTTGATCCATCAGCATATGTATTATACGTGAATGGTACTAGATACGCAGATTGGACTTTCTACGATAGGACTAATGCAGTCTATAATATCACAATAACAGATTATTTCGGTAGAGTGATATACAGTGGTATGCATAACTACAGTAGATATATAGACATAGGTGTGAGTTTCTATACTTTTAAGGTCTATAGTCAGATGTCTGAGGAGTTTGTGTACTTTAATTTGACGGCACCGAATGGGGCTAGATACTCGCAGCATATAGGGCCTGGCGAGGTGGTGACCTACTATCTTGTCAGTGGTACTTATTACTATGCATTTACGAGGACTAATGGTCCTAATGAGGATCTATACAGTGGTCAGATCACATTGAATGCGGATTCATCATTCATCATAACAGATGTCTCTCTAAAGGAGATACTAGTTGCGGTGCAGCAGGATATATCTGCACGACCTAATCTAGAGCCGATGATGTCATCGATAGACTCTGTGATGAGTTCTATAAATATGTTACAGACTAGTATGTGGTTATTTGGTGCTGTTATAATAGGAATAATGGTGATTAGTGTATATGCAAAGGATAGTGAGACTGTCAAGTCTCTATCTACACGTGCACGAGGTAAGAAAAGAAAAGGTGAGGTACCAGAGCAGCTGAAACCGTATGTATTCAAGCCTGGGCCAGAGAATCCGAACTATAGAGGTTATGTGTCTAAGGATAAATTAAAAGATTGGAGGGAATATTATGAGTCTTAGAGCCAGGAAAAGAGACCCAGTGCCTGATGACAGGTCAAATCTGACTGTGAATAAGGCACGACAGGAGCGACGTAAAGAGATGATAATAAGTAACATGATAAATAATGCGAGACTCAAGCGGAGATTCGGTATGGAATTGACTCCTGAGGAGCAATGGGTCTTGGACAATAAAGATTTATTCCAATAGGGGTGATGTGATGCTAAAAAAGGAAGAAAAAAGGCATCTTGCTGCCGAATTGATAGATGAACTCTTGACGGCAAAGGATGTCATGCAGGAATATGACAGATTTTATAAATATGATATGTTTATCTCTGAAATTTTACTCTTTGCTATAACATATTCGGCTCTGTATACTTTCTCAGATCCAGTTGGTGGGAGTCCTTTGGCTCTCGCATCGATAACTGGTCTCTTTGCGTATTTCTATGTAAAGAATGTGAAACGCATGGAGGCCATTAGTGGTAGAATGTTTCTTGATGCTACTACATATATCGGCGGTCTTGATAAGGCTGAGCAGTTAGAGATAACTGGTTGGGAGCTACTTGTTGCTCCTGCGGAGAGTATTACAAAGGAAAAGATTATCTACGATGCTGATGAATTGATGAAGACTATAGATACAGTTGGTTCAATTGAGGTTGCATCTAGACAGTTGAGTCCACCTCTGATTGATGAGATGGCAAAGGTGCGCGCTCAGCGGATGATAGATAAATATAAGGCTAAGGAGGCTCGTAAGAAGAGTGATAGAAAGTGGTTTGGAATTAGACGAAAGAAGCCGACTAGTGATGTGAGTCACTTTGAGGATGAGCGAGATACAGTATTAAAGATGGTTGATGATATTGATTTCGAGATTATTGTGAGGGATGAAGATGGAGAAACCGAAGAGAAAACGGGGACGGCCTAAGGGTTCTAGGAGTACTGAGAAGATAAAAGAAGAGGTCTCACCAGACGATGTGATATCACAGGTGCCGAAAGATATTGTATTACCAGATGTTAGCGGTGACCCAATAGCTGCAATAAGCGAGATAAATAAGGAGGTAAAGAAATATAAGGCGGAGTATTCTCTGCCTCGAGTTGGTAATTTTTATGCTTTTAAGATATACGAGAGTAGTGGTAGGAGTAGAATCTTAATATCACATATGGATTTTAATGATTCTTTTCCTCTGTCTGAGAGGCTTGTAATGACTCCCTTTGGTCCTACGAAGGGTCTGTCTTGTCCTGTTGTACTCAGATTTGTTGATATTGTGACTGATCCAGAGACTGAGGAACCTATCGGTGTCTATCAGATATTATCTACGCCGAGTATGGTGAAGACTGGAGTAGATCCTGTGAAGATTGCAGGAACTCTTAGTGATGAGGATATAGATGAACAGATAGATACTTATGTGCGTCAGATGGCATTATCTTATAAGATGCAGCGGGATCTATGGAAAAAATATGCAGAGACATATAAGGAAGAATATAAGAATCTATCCGAGCGGCGAATGGAGGTCTCGGAGGAGCTTGCTGCAACTGCTATAGAACTTCTTGTGAATGCAATCTCGGCCACGAAAGATATGTTTGAGGAGATACGAAAGAAACAATTACCTTGGTATCAGAGATATCAGACTGAGATAATGATAATAATTGGTGCTATAGCTCTGGTAATATTAATGTTTATGTTAGGAGGGCGACTTTGATGGAGGGTGCTGCGCCAAACTTAGAGAAATTATATGAACAGAAGATAGTTAAAAAATTGTCTTATAGTGTGCAAGCTCTGCTTGGTCTATATAAGATGCGAGATAGGCAGCTGGTTGGTCTCTTAAATAAGGCTGTCATTCCGCCACAGTTAGTTCTGGCAAAGAATTGGTATCAATTGAGGATTAAGAATGCGAAATCTAAGAGGTTTAAGGATGTTCTTACTTATATTTATAAGACTATGTTAAGCCCCCTTGTTGATATGTTTATGCCATATCCAGTTCCAATTGATACTCTGTTAAAGGATAAGGCTACATCGCACGGTGAGATTGATGTGATTGGTGTCCCTAAGAAGAGTCTAGAAGAGATTGAACATGAATTGGAAGAGGTTGAGAAAAAGCCTGTTGGAGTCATAGATGAAGAGAGGATGCAAGAGGAGAAAGCTAAAGAACTGGCTAAATTGGAGGCGAAATTATATGGAGAGACCGACAATGCATTCGAGGGACCGGACTCAGGAAAGCCAGGACCATTTATCTCATTCGGACGTATTGACGACGACGAGTCCTGAACGATGGGTCTGTAGATTTTGCAATAAGACTTTTACTAATGTAAAGGATTATAGAGCCCACAAGAGAGCTAATCCGTGGCAGGACTATGCTACAGTTAGACGGGCAGCTGGTGTTATAGAATGTAACATATGTCATGAACAGTTTAAAGACGTAAAATCTTTTCTAGAACATTGGGATGATAATCACGAGAGTTATATTGTGGAGAGATCACTCCTAATATCTCCGAAGAAAAAACAGGTTGAATGGATAATTCGACCCATGGAGGAGGAGTTAATAAAACATAATCTGCGGAGTGACAAGGCATATGCAGCTCTTAGAAATGATATAATTGTTAATGAGTTAGTTGTGGCAGAGATAGAGCATGGTGTAGAGCACGAGGCCATGACTGTGGTGGAGATAGTTGGAATCCCTGGTGCGGGAAAGAGTGTGTTTGCACTCACGTTGGCCAGGTTGATGCAGATGAAATGGTTGGATAAAATTATAAGATTATATAAAGAGGGTAGGATAAAAGAGCCGTACGTACCAAAGATATATATTGGATTTGATCTGGCCACAACTCTGTCACATCTGCAACATGCTAGAATGGGTGATATAATAATACAGGATGAGGACCCAGAGATGATGGGCGCTCACTCAGGATCAACTAAATCACAGATTGAGAATGTCATGAAAATTATGCGGAAAGCGTGTATAAACTTTATATTTGTATCTCCAGTCAGTACACCCTATATTAATATGCCAAATCTTGTCTTTGAGGTTATATATAAAAATACTGATCTGCGACAGACAAGAGCTGCATTGTACGATAGAAAGTATCATGCAGCTGGTTGGGTGATAATGCATGTCTTGGATGAGGATGACCCCTTGATGAAAGCATATGAGGCCATGAAAGATGCTAACATTGAACTTATTAAGATGTCTGGCGGTAGACGTAGTGTGTCCATCAGCGAGGAGCAAGTATTTGCAGATATGCAAAAATTAGTAGATTATCTAAAACGTATAAACTATAACTTTGCTAAGCGTCGGCACTCACTTGTAGACATGATAGAATATGCTAGCATGGCTGGAGTAGAGGGTAATACACAGTATCAACGTATCGTGGCCAGGAGCGTCTTGGATTATATAAATGATTATGGAGAAGAGTTGATGGGTCTCAAAAATGCTGAAACTATGACGCGGATGGGTGAATACTTGTTTATAAAAGAGCATGAATATGAGGATTTAGACTTTTTGCGTGTTATGCGTGATTCTGTAGATGAGGCTCTAGAGTCTATAAAGGCTAGGAGTGCCAAAAAGAGTGGGCAATCTCCACTTAGGAAATTCCAGAAGATCCACGCAGATGCGTGGTTTGATTATTATTCTACTGGTATGACTTATGATAATGTTGGAAGCAAATATGGGGTCTCTGGTCAGGCTATTGCAAATTCATACGAGAACCATGGTTATTGTGCCATATTTCAGGAGGAGATACAGGGAGAGTGCGCGGAGATTGCACTTAGAAAGAAATATCTAACCGACTATAAGAATGTTGGTGGATTTGGAAGACCTGATCTGGTCAAGATTGATAATCCTGATAGTGACTGGGTAGAGGTCAAATGCTTTCAACGATTACCTCGTCGATTGGAGGACTTGATTGCTAAATTTGAATACGACTTTATAGATAATGGTGGTATTATGCGCCTGGCGCTAATAACCTATAAGAAACAAGAGTGTAAGATACGAATATATCGTGTTGTGAGGAATCCTGACTTTGATGATGATGCTGCAATTGATATGGAGGAGGAGGAACTAGAGGGAGCCGGAATTGACTCTCTCTTGAATGTGTGAGTTAGTGAGCCTGCGCTTGGTGCAGGCCACAACTAAGTGAAGGTGAGTGTTAGTGTCTGATGCGAGTAAGAAATGTGATAACTGCGGGACGACAATGTTTGTGAAGGATTTCGGAGAGTTTGGAACTCTTTGTGTGAATTGTGCAGCTATGGCTTGTATCGATTTCGGTGATATGCTTGAGTTCTATTCTTACGAAATAGAGGAAGAAATTATCAATAGAATTATTGAATGTGATGCTGACTATAAAATACTTGATGATATCAGAGTGGCTCTTGGAGTACCTTATAAACTATCACTTGAGGATATTATTAAAAAGATGATTGTTGATTTAGATGTTGATGAGGATATGGCATTTAAGTTATTAAAATATCTACGGATGCGATAGACATGAAGTGTTCTAGATGTGGTGCAGACAGGTTTGTATTTATGGATGATTATCTTGGGCCGATATGCTTCTCTTGTTTTAAGAATTTCATTGATGAGTTGGAGGATTACTATTTAGTATGGGCGACTGAGGTTGAGCGGGATGTATATAATACGGTCCTTGATGCGGTGAATCATGGGGCAGATATAATTGAGTTGCTCAAACGATATGCTAAATTTCCAAATGTAGTTGATGAGATTGGTGACATGATGTTTGATAAGAGTGCTCCAGCAGTCGTACGAGAGCGACTTATCGAATATATTAGAAGTGATGCTTTCTTGAGAGATGCTGAGGTGGTAGATAAGTGATGCATTGTGCTATGTGTGGTACTGATTTATTGGTCAGGAGAACACCATTCTGGGGTCCAATATGTTATAATTGTTTTGAAAAGAGATATTTTAAATATCAAGAGCGAATGTATCTCATGCAGGAGTATGTTTTTAAACAAATTATGGCAGACATATTGTGGATGAGAGATAAGAAGTCTATATTGGATTATATTGAGAAATATAGAGATTACATAGCGGATATCAATGATGCATTGGCAATATTATATAGGAATAGCAAAGTACCCGATGAGATTCGTAATGTGGCATATTCAGTAATACATGATGACCGATATCGTGAACTCTTAGCAGAAGAGGATATAGAACACCCTGAAGGTGAGGATGTCTGAGGGCTTGGAGGTCTTGTTTATGAAATGCTCTGTGTGTGGGTTTGAGCACGATACCCTTGTGAGAGATACACCATATTTGGGTGTTTTATGTTATAAGTGTTTTGATCAACAGTATTGGGATTTGTCGTATCTTTGTAATGAATGGGAGGAGAATATTACTAGCGAGATAATTGGTGATGCCAGAGATATGTTGGATTCTGATATATCGCCTGTAGAAATTTATAAGAAATACCCTCTGTATGTCATGGAGGATATATTCAAATCAGTATTACTTGAGGAGCTCACTCCTGAGAAGAGAGATAAAATAATATTGTTTCTGTATAGCGATGAATATCGTGATTTGCAAGAGAGGTTGGGAGATTCTGGAGCAAATTTGTTTGTTCGTAGTATTGAGCCATTTGGTGAGATCAATATACTCAAATTAAAGGGATATTTAGAAGAACTGTATTCTTCTTATTATGAGTGGTCTGATTATGTTGAGGCTTATTTTATTCGAAGGATAATATTGAATAAATATTGTGGTAAGAGCGGGCTACACTCATTGAAATTGAGATATAGAGATTGGTTATGTTATTTGAAGGATGCTGCATATGAGGTCCTGGGTCTTAAGATAATGGAAGAAGGTACCTCCGATTATCAAGTCTTGCAAGAGTTTGTAGAGAGTATTGAGGAAGAAATGCACGCTGATTGGGTGAGGAAACAAGTTGAGGAGTTGAAGAAGGGTAATGCCGAAATGTAAGAAATGTGAATTTAATCATGGGATTCTAGTTAGAGACGTACCTTGGCTTGGTACTCTGTGTTATAGTTGTTTTAATAAGAGGCTGGATGAGTTAGATGATATTCTCTGGAAATGGGAGAACGAAGTCTTGGATGATTTGAAGTCAAGAATTAAGTTTCGTTTGGAGAGGGGCGAATCTCCTGCTAGTGTTTATAAGGTGTATCCATTTTATCTCACGGAGGATGTCTTTGTACAGTTAATGGGCGATACTAAAATTTCGAAAGTGATTAGAGATAAACTCTTGTTTTTCTTATATAGTGAGGAACATTATAAGTTGCAAAGGATGGACATATCTAGTGATCATCTAGATGCTTTCTCTAGGGAGATTGACGGTCTTGGACTCTTAAGAATGGATAAGATGAAGAAGATGATTGATAGGCTCTCTGATTTTAGACTTGGTTGGGAACTTTGGATTGATAATTTTTTCATGCGCGAGGTATCTATCTCTTATGAGGACCCCAATGCTTTAAATGGTCTGATGCAAATTTACAGAGATTATCTCTATGAGCTTAAAGATGCGACACTCTCACTCTTGTGTAGAATGGATGGTGACCGAGATACAAAGATTTATAAGAATCTAGATAAATTCTATGATAGGTTATTGGAGGAACTCTTGGAATGAGATGCCAAGTATGCAGGAAAGATATATTAGTGCGTGATGTACCTGGTATAGGTACAATTTGTTTTCATTGTTTCAGAGAATTATCAGAGAGATTATCAGATAAATATGAAGAACTCCGGACTAGAGTGATTAATCTATTAGAGGATGACCTTACTAAGATGATAGAGTCGGGGAGACCGCTCACAGATACTTATTTATACACAATGTTGTCTGAACATAATTTTAAGTTATTACTTGGAGATTTGATCTCGAGAAATGATTTGACTGATGAGGTTAGGAATAGTATTACAGCATATCTGTTTAGTGGTGATGCTGAATGATTAGTAAGTGTACTAGATGTGGTAGGGAGAGTGTATTGATTAGTACGAGATTCGGAGATTTGTGTCTTGATTGTCTGGAGGTCTTGTCAGTCGCTATTAGTGAATATGCTACTGGATGGTACAATTCTATGTATGATGACATAAGGGAGAGATTATTAA
>Ga0190314_1000822_pt1 | contig 10003 bp, 14 predicted proteins | sample 4870071112_MG_FD_165055 | JGI IMG/M metagenome (GOLD analysis project Ga0190314, IMG submission 165055) | Hydrothermal vent sediment bacterial communities from Southern Trench, Guaymas Basin, Mexico - 4870-07-11-12_MG | ecosystem: Environmental > Aquatic > Marine > Hydrothermal vents > Sediment ...
GTACTGCACTGCTTTCAGTTTGGCCAGGGTAAGATCATCCGCGTCCAATATCATTTTTACTGCATTTGCGTACTCCTTGTTTTCCCTAATCCTCTTTTTGCAGTATGAATAGTTTTTTTTCTGTTTTTGGCTTGCTCTGCCTCTTTCTCTTTCAAGCGATTGCCTCTTGAATTCCAACGTGGCATCAACCTTTGCATCATGCGCGTCTATCTTGCGCCGTATCTTTTCTTTTTCTGCTTCTGATATCTTTCTTCTATTAAGCCCTCTCCTAAATTTTTCCAGGTCTCTTTTTCTTTTTGTTATCCATCCCATGATGATCACTCTTTCTTCTCTTTCTTTTTTAGCATCTTATCCAGTATTCTGTCTATTTCTTCTATGTTTCTTGCTTCCAGGCACATTCTCGTGAACTCTCTGTCCGTGATTCCAGCCCGTGCAGCTTTTGAAGCGAGCAAGAGTCCCTTCAAATGAGGGTTCATGAGTGTGTGATCTATCATTCTATTTTCGTCTACCACTTTAAGTAATTTGTCAGGGTACATCATCTTACTCCTCTGAGCTTCGAATATGGTTATCGTGTAAACGTTTGGGTGCTTTGGTAGTTTTTTCCCACTTTTTTTTATGGTATTGTAGAAGTCTTGATGAATTTTTTCATGCGTGATAATATCTTGGGCGGATTCGAATTTTACTATTGGTTCTGGCAAATTTTTTATATAAAACACTTGAGGGGTTCCTTCGATACCTTCTTTGTTTAGTTGAATATCCTCTGTTTCAGTGCAGTAAAAGGTGCCTTTGCCATATCCTGTGGCCCCCAGGGCTAGTGCATGTTCTTCAAGATCGAGTTTCTTTTTGTGTAACTCTTCTTCCAGGTCCTTAAACTCATACAGCAACTCATTAAGTTCTTTGAAGTATTCTCCCGCCTTACCTTTGAGGGTTATACTTTTGTCTTTAGCTACTCTATTGATTCTTTTTTCCATTTTTTCTATTCTCTCTAAGATGTCTTCTCCCAGTTTTCCTCCTACTGCTTCTGCTTGGACTTTCCGAGCTTGCATTGCTATCTCTAAAGTCTTTTTTATTTCAGTCACGTTTGTTGCGGTTACTGGGGCTTGTTCAAGCCCCTCTTTTGCTTTCCTGAGTTCTTCGTGTCTTGCCGTTTTGAGTTTTTCTATGGTGCTCTGCATGTTCACCCATGGGATTTCATTCACGAGTTCTTTGAGTTCTTCGATCCTCTGATTCCTACGTCTTATGTACTCCTTTAACCTCTTTTCCGTTTTTTCATCGGTTTTTCCTTCTAGAGATTCCTCAAAAATCTTTTCTCTCTCACGAATGTTTTCTTCTAAGAGCTTCCTTTTCTTCTCTTTCTTCATGATCTTCTTTTGCTTCGGCATTTACACCAGCTTGAGTTCTCCTGTGTACTTGTCTAGTTCTTCTTCGTCCCATGGGCCTATGCCCATGCACGTGACTGTTCCAGGTTCTACAACGGTTCTTCCCGCGTCGGTTATCACGGCCTTTGGGATCTTGTCAGGAATCCTTTCCTTCAGCTCGAACAGTTCCGTCTCGTCAGCCACGTAAACCACTATTTTTGCCATCCCTTCCTGCTTCCATTTTTTCCACTTTTCAGGGCACTTTTTCCTGGCCAGTTCAGCAGCAGCTACAGCAGCATGTGCTGCTTGTGCGGCAAGCTTTCCTTTCGGGAGTTTCAGGTCTTTCCTGACAATGATCACTTGTTTCATGCTTTCACTTCCAAGCCGTCCAGCAGGAACAATCTTGCTCTTTCAGGATCATACATCTTTTTTAGGGGCCCTGTGATCCCTTCCTTTATGTTACTCCCTCCTATGATTGGATTGAACGCGGGCATTATTATTAAATTTTCCTGTTCGATCCACACTTTTTCCACGCTAATGCCTCCAAGAGGGTCCTGGAAGAAAATAGCAGGATGAGAATGAGCAGCTAAGAACGGGCCTTTTTCCCCTTCAGGAGGCCTGGCATGCCCGTGCAACAACCAGTATCCTGAAACCTGTTTTCCCTGAGCTGGAACAATGTTTATGTCAAGCCACCCTTCAACACCGCCATCATGATTCCCTTTGAAAAGAGTTACAGGAACAGGAATCTCGTTCACAAAATTCTGCAGGACCTTCCTTTCTTCCCAGCTTGCCCCGTACACGTTATGCTTTAGATCCCCTAGTATCACAAGCTCCTTTGCCTGTGTTTCTTCGAGTAGCCTGCAGATTTCCTTTATCATAACAGAAGCGTCAGCGCTGACTCTTGCTCCTTTTATTTCATTCTCTATGCCAATATGCAGGTCTGCAATAATCAAGCTTTTCCCGAGCACGCACGCAGGCTCTCCGAAGACTTTTTTGATCATGATAACATTCCGGTGTTTTTACCTAAAAAAGGTTCAGAAACCCTTTTTACCTTCCTGTTCTGATAAAATACGATGATCGTCCCGGACATTATCAGAATGGTGCAGAAAGAGCATGAGGGAGCTGCAAGAAAATTAGACCTGAACACTACTACGATTTCACAAGTTCCTTTTTCAGGAACAGTTGCAGGAGTGGACGGTGGGATAAGCATTAAAAAAATTCCAGGGGTCACGCTGGTTTTACTCAGGGCCGTTTCCACGGTTATGAAATATGATGCAGGGGAACTGAAAAGAACAGAGTACATTGGCATGGGCGAGCCCGTGGTCATCGCAGATGAGCTTGACGTGCCCGGACTTCACAGGCTGAGAAAAGAATCTTCCCGCGCGCTTGAAGCCTGTCAGCGCGCGGACATGATCTTGCTGGACGGTTCTCTTGTGCTACAGCCTCAGGACAAGCCAGCGTCCACCGCCCGAAAACTGTACAAGGAAGTCATGGCCAAGTACACTGCACTCTATCAAGAATTGCTTGACTCAGGCAAAGTTCTTGCAGGAGTGGTTGAAGACTCAAGAGCAAGCACGCTTACAGGAAAGAACGATACTCTTGTCCTATCCTACAAACTAAAACCAGGGGAAATGACAGAATCGTTCGAGTACTCCAAGCACTCAAGAGAACACCCGGTTTTATCAGACCTGCCTGAAGAGCATGCTAAAAGAATACGTTTCTTTTACTACAGGCCTAATAACGATCTTCCAATAAGAGTGGAGTACTACGATAACGGAAAGTTCAGGCCAGAAGATCTGGCAGCCTGGTTAACCAGTCTGGCTGTCTCTCCTGACTACGGAATACCTGCACCAATAATAGAAGCAGACCTAAGGGCAAAAATAAAAATAAAAGAAGCAGAAGGATACTGGGCCAGCATGGGCTTAAAGCCCAGAAGAGAAAGACGGCCTTTCAGGTGATATGAATGATCGGCAGGGTTATTAACCTAAAGAAGCAGAAGAAATATGGTGTGGACTATGACTGTCTTGACTGCTGTGATACATAAAGAAGAGGGCATGTACGTTGCAGAATGTCCTGAGGTGGGAACAGTCAGCCAGGGAGATACGGTGGAGACAGCGATTAGGAACCTTAAAGAAGCTACAGAGCTCTATCTTGAAGAATTCCCCTTGTCTGAAGAAAGCCCTGCTTTGCTGACGACATTTGAGGTACGTGCAGGGGATGGGCGTGTTGTCAAAACTTAAGAGTATTTCTGGAGAAAAAGCAGTGAAAGTGCTCTGTAATCATTTTGGCTTTATAATAAGTGGCAGAAGAGGAAGTCATGTTCGGCTATCTAAAGAAACAGGACAAGAAAAGGTGGGCACAGTGGTTCCCTTGCACAAGTCACTCAAGAAAGGAACACTGCTTGGGATTCTCAAGCTCGCGAAGATTGATCCTAAAGAATTTGAAAAATACTTTTGAGTGATTCTTATGATCGGAAGAGTGCTATCCTCAGATTCCAGCCCCACAACAATGCAATACTACTTTGTTTCTTCCCAGCCAGTGAAAAAGAACATGTTTGTTACAACAGATTCCGGAGAAGGGAAAATAGTGGGCATGATAACAGAAGCATACAAATCAAACAGGTACTACGAGAACCCGGAGGTCATGAAAAGGTCTGGTTCTATTCCTGAAAAACTTCCTGCCCAGGACTGGGAGCTTGAAACAGCAAGAGTCAAGGTGTACGGGGTGCTCTCGGAAGAAGGCATAAGAAGACCGTTTCAGGCAGTAGCCCCAGGCTCAGTAGTGCGCGCAGCATCCTCAGAAGAGCTGGAAAAGTTTCTTGGGCTTGATTCAGAAGGCCTGAACCTCGGGGTAATAGAACACCATGACGTGCCCGTGAAAGTAAGCATGAACAAAATGTTCCAAAAGCACGTTGCTGTGCTCGCAATGTCAGGAGCAGGGAAATCGTACGCCGTGAGCGTTATGATAGAAGAACTGCTTGACAAGAAGGACGCTAAGCCTGCGGTTGTTGTTTTGGACGTGCACGGAGAGTACACGGGATTTGCTGAAGATCTTGCATACGCTGGCAGGACAAATGTTTACGAGAACGTGAAGATTCCAGTGCCTAGCCTGTCTGTTTTTGATTTTGCATTGTTCATGCCAGGAATGTCAGAAGTGCAAAAAAGAGAACTGGCAGGAATTCTAGCAGGCCTGAGGGCAAACCAGTCTTCAGGAGCAGGGCCTTATGATCTTTCAGACATCATGGACGTTGCCGAGCAGAAAGTAGGGGGTTCCACTGCTAGGGCATTAAACTCTTGGCTGGAACAGCTCGCAGGTACAGGACTGTTTGACAAAACAGGAAACATCTCAGTTGACGGACTGGCCAGGCCAGGAACACTTAGTGTGATAAACCTTGCGAACGAAACCAACCTGTACAAAAAACAGGTTTTGGGTGCATGGGTTTCCAGAAACCTATTCTGGGCAAGAAGAGATGCTAGGATTCCTCCTTTCGTGCTGTTCGTGGAAGAAGCCCACAACTTTGCGGGAAACGAGTCAAGCAGCATAAGCAGGGGAATAATCGAGACCATTGCTAGGGAAGGCAGGAAATTCGGGGCGAGCCTGTGCCTCGTGAGCCAGAGGCCAGTTAGACTTAGTACTACTGCACTGTCACAGTGCAACACTCAGCTTATACTGAGGGTGACGAACCCGTACGACTTGAAGCACATAGGGGAATCAAGCGAGGGAATAGACCAGAGCACTCTGGACAGCATCACAAGCCTCAGGGTCGGAGAAGGCATTCTAGTTGGAGAAGCCGTGAACTTTCCACTGTTCCTGAAAATAAGGCAAAGGAAATCAAAAGAAGGCCAGCTCGGGAAAGATTTTGAACAAGCTGCCAGAGAATACGAAGAAAAACAGAACAAGAAAAGCCAGGACGCCAGGGCATTCATGTAATACTTCGCTCCAGGCCGAACATTTTCGGACTATTCTTATACTTGGATCAGCTAACTCTATCAGGAGGTGGAAGAATGATTCAAGCAAAAACAATATTGTACCTGCTGTCAACAGCAGCGGTGATATCAGTGCTTGCACTGGTTATAACACCGGCTCCAAACACTATTGGCATGACTGTAGAAAATGAAGAACCGCAGGCCAACACATCATCCGCATTTGAGGTTTCTGTCACTGGAACAGGCACAGTATACCTTGATCCTGACAAGGTCGCGGTCACGCTGGGAGTGGAAACGAACGCTCAGACCGCAGAAGAGGCCCAGCAACAGAACTCTCAGAAAATGAACCAGGTTATGAGCTCTTTGAAAGCGCTTGGGATTCCTGAGAACCAGATAAAGACAACAACCTACAGGCTGTACGCTGACTATGACTGGACCCAGAATGGGAAGGTTTTCAAAGGGTATAAGGTAATGCACTATGTCATGGTAACATGCTATGACACGAGCAGGGCAGGAGAAATACTGGACACTGCTTCAGAGAACGGAGCCAACTACATTGGACAGGTGTCTTTCGGGCTTAAGGATGAAACTCTTGCGCTTGCCAGGCAGCAGGCAATAGAAAAAGCAGTTCAAAACGCGGAAGGAGAGGCCAGTTCTGCTGCAGAAGCCATGGCAGAGGCAACCGGAAACACACTCATAAGACTGGATCCCACCAGTTTGAGTGTAGGCTACCAGTACTACACACCATACAGAGGATATCCTGCCGCTGCACCAGAAGGAGTACAGGACACTCAACTAGAACCAGGCCAAGTGAGCGTGACGGTCTCTGTCAACGCGGCGTTCAACGCGAGTTTGGGTATTCCAGTAACTGTGTGGAACTAAACCCTTTCTTTTACTTTTTGTTTTAATCTTTTTCATATCCCTAGAACTACATGTTCTCCTCTGACCGAAAAACTGGTCTTGTAATCGCATTCTTCTACCTGCTTTTGGAAAAATATCTCGGCAGCTCCTGCGCACTTTTTTTGACAAGAAAAAGTTGTTTAAGCTCTCGCTTCCAAAAGCCCCTAAGTTGTGATAAAGAAGGAAAGTAAAATGTTTTAAAGCATTTGCAACAAAACCCTTTTTAACTTCCTTTTCTCAGCTTGTTCTGGTTGTGATAACAACAGGGGGCTGTTATGTTGGCATTGCTTGAAGTCGTTGACGTGAACTATTCTTCCGGCAGCAGGCATATCCTAGAAGACGTTAGCCTGCGGGCAGAAGCAGGGGAGATAACGTGTGTTGTGGGAGTCAACGGCACGGGCAAGTCAACGCTCGCCGCCATGATAATGGGGCTTAACGGTTACAAGCCTTCTTCAGGCAGGATTTTTTTCAAGGGAAAAGATATCACGAATCTTAGTGTTACGGAAAGGGCTAGGAGGGGAATGACTCTTGCCTGGCAGTCACCTGCAGAATTTGAGGGGATAACCGTCAGAGAATACTTAAGCCTAGGCAAGAAGGATCCTTCTGAACTTTTGAGGAGGGTAGGACTCGATCCCAAGAAATATATTGACAGGCAAGTGGACTCAAGGCTAAGCGGGGGAGAGCGGAAAAGAATAGAACTTGCATCGGTTATGTCAGTAGAACCGAGTCTTGCTATACTTGACGAGCCTGATTCTGGCATTGACATGGCCAGCATAAATGTCATAACAAGTGTCATAAAAGACCTTAGGGAGTCTGGAGCAGGCGTGCTTCTCATAACCCACAGCGAGGCGATGGCCAAGTCTGCGGACAAGGTCGTGTTGATGTGCAGGGGAAGAGTGCTAAGGGAGGGCAGTGTTGATGATGTTGTACAATTCTTTTCAGGAAATTGTGTTGAATGCGATCATGTTGGAAAAATAGATGAGAGGCTTTTGAATGGAAGATCTTGAAAGGATGAAAGAAGCGTACTCAACGGCAGGGGGAAACGAGAGCGCACTTGAAGATCCCAAGGTTGGTAGTATTGTCATAGATCATAACAGGGTCTTGTCCAAACGAGAGGTTCCAGGGCTCAGGATAGAACACCAGGAGACCACTGACGGGGTTAATGTGAGAGTGACAGTTTCAGAGGTTCTGAAGAAGCCAGTGCACTTGTGTTTTGGGATGCTGCCGCAAGAAGGCCGGCAAGTCATAGAATCAGAGTTCATAATAAAAGATGGTGCAAAGGCAGAGTTCATAAGCCATTGCATTTTCCCGAATGCCCAGAAGATAGAACACTTGATGAACTCTAAGGTCATTGTGGGAAAGAACTCGGGTATGACCTACAAGGAAGAGCACTATCATTCCTCCAAGGGTAATGTTATCACCAAACCGTTCCTCAGGGGTAGGATCCTGGAAGGAGGATCACTGTTCGAAGAATTCAAGCTCGTGAACGGCATGGTAGGAGAACTGGACATAGACTACGAGGTGGACCAGGAAGCAGGATCAGTATGTGATCTCACGACAAAAGTTTACGGTAGGGACAACGACAGGATCGAGATAAGGGAGGCCCTTCACCTTAACGGAGAAAGAGCGTCAGGAACTGCTAACAGTAGAATATTTCTGAGAGACTCTGCCAACGCGTCCGTGCTCGGAGAGGTTGAAGGCAACGCAGCTCATGCAAGAGGGCACGTGGACTGCCAGGAAATCCTGTACGGTAGTAATGCCAAGGCAAGCTCTACTCCCATGATAAGTGTGAGCCATCCTCTCGCGAAGGTGACCCACGAGGCAGCGATAGGCAGGGTTGACAAGAAAGAGCTTGAGACCCTGCTGGCAAGAGGGCTTTCAGAAGACCAGGCTGTTAACATGATAGTCAGAGGGCTTCTGCGCTGACCTGGGAAAACCTTTTAAATACCCCCTCTCCAAAAAAGAATGGTTTTTACCAGAAGGTGGCTTGATGCTGACTCGTTTTGAGATCGCAAGAGCAATTGGTGTGAGAGTGCTACAGCTCTCAAGAGGAGCGCCTCCGCTAATACGGGTCAAAAAAGATGCGACAGCAGCGGACATAGCCAAGGCAGAAATAGAAAAAGGAGCGCTTCCTTTAACGATAATACGAGAATTTCCTAACGGTAAGACCGTTTACTACAATCTTAAGGGTGAGATTATTGGGGAAACAGCGTAACAGCAGCATGGCAAACAAACTGAAAGAGCTCAAGAAGAGGTTCCCAGACAATTTTAACACGGACTTTGAGCACAACAAGAAAGTGCTCCAGGAAATGGGCGTGTTCCAGTCAAAAAGCAGGAGGAACATCGCAGCAGGTTTCCTGGTCAGGCTTTCAAAAGAGAAGGTTTTGTGATACCTACTTGTAAACTTCATCATGGTGCCCGAATTTTTCTAAAATAACAGCATTCTTCTCTATAGAGTAAATTAGTACGTAACATGAAAGTACATGAACTCTTCTCTTGTTCTGTAGTGGTTTTTCAAGGGTTTGAACTGATAGGGATTTTTGAGAACTTGCCTTATTCTCTTTTTGAGTGCCGTTTCCAGACGCTTGTTCTTCTTACAGTGTTTTATTATTTCTCTTTTTACTGCCTTACGATAATAAAGTTCGCGCAAGTGCTCACCTAAACAGTTCATCCGGGGATTTTGCTTTTACTGGTTTCTGTTTTTCTCTTTTTCTTAGTTCACGGGCTGTTTTTTCACTTACGTCTGGTTCTTCTATTAGCCCATATTCTTTTCCAAGCTCTAGCACGCTTAATCTCACTGCTTCCGCTTTTGTTTTGACAAGCCCTTTTCGCACCGCATTCTCCACTATTCTACTAAGAATGCCCTCAAGTTTTATATTAATATTCATACTGTTTCACCCATATTTTTGTATCAAAAATATTATATATTTCTACTGTTCTGGCGTAGTTCTCTTGCTCATAGGATAAGATCCTTTGAACCAGTGTTTTCTGGTTTGTTGGGTGTTAATGTTTCTTCTTCTGTTTTTTCATTTCAGCCAGCATGTGCGCTTTTTCTAGTTCCCAGTTTACTTCATCGCTCACTTTGTCTGCCATTTCCAATAGATTGCGCTCTTCTTCTAGCCCTTGCAGTTCTCTTTGTTTATCTCTTAGCTCTTTCTCTGCTTCTTCTCCAAGCGCGATTGTTTCTGTTTGCTGATTCCTGCCTGACCAGTACTCTTCGTCCAGCTTCTTCATGGCAGACCGCACCCCTTCCAGTTCTTTTTCAAGTCTTGCTTTCTCTTCTTCTGTAGGGCCTTGTATGATCTGTTCAAGCTCTTGTTTTCTGACACGCAGGGCTGTTAGCTTCTTAGAATCTTTAGGCGTTCGTTTTTCGTCTGGCTTGGATTCTAACTTGTTTATTTCCTCGTTCACTGCGGTTAATGCGGTTAAGTAATCTTCTTTTGGGTTATTGCCCATGGGGTTGATTTTCCTCAGGAGGTCAACTTCCCATGCTTCAAGGAATGCTCTGTTTTCGGAGTACTCTTTCATCTCCTTTAGAGTATGGGGTTTTTGTTCTACTTTGAGAGAAGGAGTATTCGCTGCACCCTGTTCTTGACGTTCCACTGTAAGCTCTTCTGACAGTTCTTCTCGTTTTTTTCTTATTTTTTTGATTTTTTGTTGTATTTGTTTTCGTTCTTCTTTTGTTGCTTTTTTCAACTGTTCTTTCAGACGTAGCTCTTGTTTAACCAGTTTTTTCAGCTTCTCTTCTGCTGTTGTTAAAGTCTCATCAGTTTTAACGTGTTTGCGTTTGTACTCTGCTTCAAGTATTTTCCTTATCTC
>Ga0190314_1000824_pt1 | contig 9983 bp, 14 predicted proteins | sample 4870071112_MG_FD_165055 | JGI IMG/M metagenome (GOLD analysis project Ga0190314, IMG submission 165055) | Hydrothermal vent sediment bacterial communities from Southern Trench, Guaymas Basin, Mexico - 4870-07-11-12_MG | ecosystem: Environmental > Aquatic > Marine > Hydrothermal vents > Sediment ...
CTTTAACGTCCTGTATCGGCATCAAACCTCCCTGTAAGATCGGCCAGCGTCATGGCTTTTTGCATTAAATCGCCGAGACTGCTTTCGTCTACATTCCGATAAAGATCGAGCAAACCATCCTTAAATTCATCAAGGGTTGACGCTTTATTAAGAAGTTGTTTTGCCATTTCAATCTGGCTGTCCATTGAGACTTCTTCAAGTGCCTTTTCTGTGATAATATCCGGTGATGCGGATATGCTGTTATCACCTTCGACAAATTCCGCTTTATTATTCGTCTGTTCCGTTTTTTTAATCTCAAAATCATCTTCCCGAAGGTTATATATTCTTTGATAATAGCCTGGTGTGAAGTTGACGCCTTGTCGTGTAAGGCTTTCATCCCGTTCGCTTCTTTCGTTTTGTATATTTTCCTCTTCGTAAAAACCAAAGACAGGAGGCTCTGCTTTTGTGAAGTTAAGTTCCGTAATCCAGGAAAAGAGCCGATTAAAGACTGTTTTTATCATCTTCTTATCCTGATTAACCAGGTCTTCCCTGACCTCCATATGCTCTTTTGTTGCTGCAAACGAGCCGCCTTTGTCTATTTCAGTTGTAAGAGTTTGTCCTAAAATAGCTTTTGAAATTTCGCGATTGGATACGCTGATCAGCTTTTCATAGATATCTGCGCTGGCGGTTTTGCCGGCGGCTTCGGTGATTTCGACTGTTTCATCATTGTTTACGACTGCGGCCGCATCCTGCACCATGTTGACAAGGCGTGTAAGAAGCAGGCCGCGTTCAGTTTCGTTTGTCTGGCGCGGCACCTTGCCGATAATCCAGGGCATGCCGTATTTTTCCGTAAAAATCGCCCAGAATTTAAAGCCGCCGCGCTTAAAGGTTACCGGCCAGAAACATCGGGATAACACACGTTCTCCGTAAGGGTTCTGATATGAGGCGTGATGCCTGGGCAGTAAAAATTTATATGGAGGAAGCTCTTCGCCATCAATCATATTATCTATTGATTGAAACCGGAGTCTGTTTTCCGTATCAAAGACAAACCATTCCGGCGGCTTGCCTGTAACGGATTCTGGCAGCCATGCGGATCCGGCTTCCCATATAACCTCCATGGGGCTTATGCCAAAGAACGGGGCTTCCAGCATATCTGTAATAATCTGATATACATCAAGGCGTTTCATCATATCTTCAATAACCTGATGCGCCCGTTTGTTTGTGCTGCCTGCAGCAGGTTCAAGAACCTCCCATTCGCAGGAAAGAACCCCTGCTTTGCGGCTTTGGGCGCAGCTGAAAACGTGGGCATCAGACAGCAATTGACGGTAGACAGTGATGTCCTGGCCAAGCTTGGCCAGGATGGGATCAGGATCCGGGAGAAAACTCATGATGCCCTCCCAGTCCAGCGATCTGGATCGCGGAGCAATCTCTGCCGCAAGGGATTTTTTATCGTCTAATTCAACAAAATCATGTTCATTGACCCACAATTTCATTAATAACTCCTGTAGTTTGGCTGGATGTAATAACCGGACAGGCTTTTACCCTGGCCGGCAGTAATAACAGACGGGATATCATTATAAAATTCAAACTCCCTGGCCGCGTAGATCGCCAGGGCTTTTGCAATTGCAGCGTCTCCATGGCGTTTACCGCCCCGCTTGCTTTGTGTTCTGGTATCCGGGATGCGCGGAACGCCTTTGACTTTTTTAATTGCTCTGAAATCGTCCATTATGTCGTTATCTTTTGGCAGGGTCGTGGTTCTGTCTTCAAAGCAGGCTTTCATGGGCGGCATGTTTTCGATATACCATTTTGATGAAAACGAGATTTCTTCAATTCTGTCCGGCCCGCATATTTGGCGGGCGCGCTCTGCCAGAAAGGCTCCGTTGCCGCCCTTGTCTAATGCCCCGCCCGCAAAACAGGGGAGTCTTGCAATAAGAAAAAACAGGATCTGTTCCTGCTGGGTAAAGGGGCAGTCCCGCAGTTCCAACACAAAGGGTGTGTGGTATTTAAGACCCGGCATGGACTGCAGCGGCCAGATAACGGTTAAATCTATTTCGCGGCCAAAGTCCTCACCAAACCACGATGCTCTGTTTTGTGTTATGGTGGTTTTTATAACCGGCTCCAGCTCTTCAATACACCAGCTTTCTACTTCCCTGCACCGTTTATCATCTGTCCAGTCTACAAAGTTTTTTTCCGGAGGTGCCCATCGCAAAACGGGAATGTTTTCCGACATACATGCTTCAATCATATTACGTGTCAAATATACGCCTCCGCCTTTTGCAGGAATGCAAAAAAGCTCTTCGTCGGCATCCTCTCCGTAAAAATCTGTTAAGGTTGTGCGCCAGTTATTCTGATCTTCCTGTGTCCAGTTTTTTCCGAGACGCAGGCAGATACGCTGGTAAAGGCCTTCGTCAAGAGCATCGTCGAGTGTTATTCTGTGCAGATTATATGGTTTTTTATGCGCCCGGATTTCATTGATCAGCTCGTTAAAAGGATGATCATCCCCATTATGGGTGCTGATAATAACTACACGTCCGCCCCACATCAGCATTGCCATGGCTGCTTTAAGCAGACCTGCAAGATCATCGTGGAAAGCTGCTTCATCAATAACGATTTTGCCTTGTTTGCCGCGGAGGTTTGCAGGCCTGGAAGAGAGAGCCAGTATTTTCCATCCGCTGGGATATCTTATTCTAAATGCCTGTATCCCCTTTTTTTCTGCTTTTTCATCTTCCCATACAATTTCGTCTATTTCACTTGCGGCCTGGTTAAAATGTTTGCTCCAGGAGGCGCAGTCTTCTATAAATTCAAGGGCCATATCTTTGTTGTAGCCGATATAAAATACATCCATGCCGTTTTTCCTTGCTGCGGTCAATGCATCCTCTGCGGCCTCTGCCCAGGATAGACCGATGCGCCTGCTTTTTTCGCAGACCTTAACACTTGACTGATCTGCCATCCATCTTTGCTGGTATGGCAAAAATGCGCCTGGTGTGCGCCGTGTACGGTTTTCTTTTTCTGAAAATCCCTTCACTATGATGCCATCCCTAATATTTTTGTTCTTATCGATTCTGCTGCTTCGTCAGAGAGCCCGCTTTTTTTCACCTCTTTTGTTACATCATCCGCCACTATCTGCGCTTTTTCAAGCTTATCCCAGCGCTCAACAAGGGAACCAAGTTTTGAGAGTGTATCCATCATGGGGGCGGAAACTTCACACGGAGTAAGATCTTCAACATATTCAAGCTGTCTTTCAAACAGGTCCTTAAGGCGCTGGATGTTGCCTCTTTTCTGCTGCCTGGATTTATCCCAGCCGTCAATATCTTCGCCGCCTGCCAGGCTTTCTGATTTCCAGCGTCTAAGGGTAGTGTCGGATATATCAAGCTGTTTTGATATATCTGTAAGACTGGCGCCGTCTGCATACAGCCGCATTGCCAGAGGTTCTTTTGATGCTCTGTCTCCTTTGGCTCCCATCTAAAAAAGTTCCTTTTCCAGACGCTGGATATCGGAGCGCAGGCTTAATATTCCGGCCCAGGTTATTTCCAGGTCTCCCCATATTTGCGAAAGCTGGGGGATCTCTACATCTTCAATGTCTATCAACAGCGGGTTAAGTCCCTGTCGGAGAGTTGCCGAAAGGGCATTGAATTTATTTTTTAACCTGATTCTGCTCTCTTTTGCTTCAACCAGTTTTCCTTTTATAGCTGCGCGCTCAAAATTCATTATTTTGCTGTCTCCATATGTTTTACTGTACTGTCCAGCTGCGTAAAAGCCTGGGTGTTCATTATTACGACCTCTTTAAGATCTTCGGCCAGGGTGCTGTATCTTTTTACAAGTTCAACGTTATTTTCGTACATCCGGCGCCATTCCATCATATCCTGTCGATATACTGCCAGGGTTTTTTGATTGTCTTTTATACTGCTCCAACAGAGCACCGCCAAAACGCCTGTAATTCCGAATGATGAAAAATTGGATATTATATCTACTAACGATGTTGCCGATGTTGCGTCCATTTTAACTCCTGTAAATTTTTGCTCCCGACATCAATGTCGGGAGCAAAAACTAAAAGATCTTTTAGTCTCTGCCGATTATTTTCCGTAAGAGGCCTGGGTCAAAATTCGGGCATGTTTTTGCAGAAAATTCGCAATGGCCGTGTATGTTTTCTGGTTTTAAATTCAATTTTTTAAGCAGGGATGCAAGCAGGTTGGGCAGAGCGTATAAAAGCTGTTCCGGTGTAAAAAGATGCTGGCCGATCAGGCAGATGCCGATGGAATCTTCATTATGACCACGGCAGTGTGCGCCGACTGTGTTGAGACTGCGGCCGGTTTGCACAATACCGTCCAGTTGATTTCTGTATGGTTTTCCGGGTTCCGGAATGCCGTTTGTGATGACAAAATGATATCCGCAGCCATTCCATCCCCGGGCTTTGTGCCAGGTGTCTATTATATTTTTATCGCCGAAATCTGATGCTGAGCAGTGGATTATGATTTTTTTGATGTCTGAAAGGGGGCGTATCATGACAGCTCCTATTTTAAGGCCAAAAAAAAGACCGGTTGCGTCATACATCTGACAATCAGTATGTGCAACCGGTCTTAATTTTTTGCCGGAGCCGTGTTTGAGCTAAACAACGGTAAGATAAATTGTGATATTACTTATTATTTAAAATAATATTTTTGTCAAGTGTTTTTTGAAAATTTGCAGTATGCTTAATATGACAGTGCTTCTACCCAAGCGTCTAAATTCTTTTCTGATATATCATCTGAATTATACCAGAATCCGTTTGCCCAGATCTCTATACATGCTTTCTCGAAAAGATGTAATTTTGATATTTTTTGCAGGATAATTTCTTTTTTAACCTCCCATTTGTTATCTACGTTGTCAAATTCTATTGAGCATTCGACTGACCCCTGCAGATGTTCGCCTGCCAGGACGGGGGTCAGCATAGTGGCATTAAAAATGTCTATCATCAGCTTTAGTTCATTTTCTGAGAACAGCCCTTTCATTCCAAAAAGTGTTTTTTTATACATATCAGGGAAGCTTTCAAGCGTGTATGTGGCTCCGGCATTGAGGTTTTTAAAAAACTTCGGATAAAAATCTGCTGCTTTTTCTCTTATTTTCGGGGATATTGCTTTCATGTTCCTCCTGTGATATCGTTTTTTTTGCCTCCCCGGCCTCGCGGTTTGGTCACCGCGAGAGGCCGCTCCGGCCTGTTTACCGGGGAGGTTTTTTTTATTCTTGTTCTACTGTATACCTTATCTCAACATCTTCGTTTCTTTCAATATATCCATCTTCGACAATTCCATCTATAACAGATGCCGTCACTTCTTCCTCTGTCCTCTCTGCCTTGTTTTTCCAGTATTCGACATCCTTAGCCAGAGAGTCCTGCTTTTTCTGCATTTCAGAAAGTTCTTTTGCGAGAACTTCCCTTGCAGCACTTTTTTCTGCCTCTGCCCTGTTTTTTTCTATGCGTGCCGCTTCGTCTGCTTTTTTCTCCTGCTCTTTTTTTTCTGTGTACTCTTCGGCCAGTTCAACAGCTTTTGAAATAAGCTCATCAGGAAGAGTCAACGCCCCGGACAGGGATTGCTGAACCTTATCGACATTCAAAAAATCTAAAACGACAGACAGAGCCTGTTTCTTTGTTTCTTCCAGATGTCCCCAGCAGTCAAACTGTGAAAGCGTATAATATTCGCTATTCACAGAAGCTTTTTCATTGTTTGAGCTAAAGGCCGCGCTTGGTTCGTTTAGATATTTTGCTGTTTTTGCCAGGCTGGCAGGGCTGATGTGAACTCTTATTTGCTTGCGGGTTGTGCCTAATGCAACAGGGTCCGTGAGGTGAATTACAATAATTTCTGTTTTGTTTTCCGACATGATGTTCTCCTTTTCGTTTAAGTTTTTTGTTTACGGGGATGGTCATTTCCCCGTTTGTTTCTTAAAATATATATCCGGTAGGATTAGTTGTCAAGTTTTTTTTTTAGTTTTTTTCTTTTTTTTTAAATGTAAGCTCCGGCCTGGGGAAATTTTTTGATAAATCGCTGGTATTCATCAGGCCAGCCTTTTTTCAGGATTGCCATCTGGCCGTATCCGAGTGCTTTTTCAGTTGCATATGGGCCGATTCTTTGATGCTCAAAATCAACTCCTATTTCAGACAGGCGGTCATATGCGCTGTTGTAATCTATTTTTCTGCTGTGGATGTATGCCCATATATCAATAGTTTTCCACCAGGCCAGGGGATTGCACAGCCAGCCTTTTTTGCTATTGTGAAGGGTTCCATATTTACGCAGAAATTTGCGCCTGTAGCTGTTTTCCTGAGCGCGCAGGCCTGTAAAAGAGCCTGAATATTTTTTATATGCTGCACCTGCATTACACCCCGTATTAGCGGTGAACCAGTCCGTATGAACTGTTTCGTTTTTGATTTGTTTTATTTTTGCGCCTGAAGCCCTGACGCGATTGATATATCTGAAAGTTTCAGGAAGATAGAATTCATCATCGCCCCAGAGTCCTGGAATCTGGCTGTAATGTTCACGAACAAGTGAGAAGAGAACCGTACTGTCTTTTCCGCCGGAAAAAGCAACATACCATTTTTTTCGGGGCAGGGACTTCAGGGCTGATGATATAATTTTTTTTGATTCGATAACTTTGGCTTTATGTGCGGATGTTTCTGCATATAAAGCCAGAGTCTTTTTGTTCGCGGCGGTTGTTGTCATGATGCAGGGACCACGCATTCGCAAATATTCTTGCGCAGCCAGTATGGTGACCGCCAGGCGCAATAAGAAGACATGCCTGTTATTTTGTTCTTTTCAGCTATGCTTTTTGGTATTGGCCGCATTCCTGCAATATCAAAGCAGGTATAAGATGCATCCCTGACCTCCATTTTGTCGATCCATCCAAACCCTGCGCTTCTTTTTTTCCCTATTGACACTATGTGTTTTTCCAGCAAATCAAGTACCTTTAGGCTGTCGCCTATGAATGCAAAAAAACCCATATTTGAGACTACTGCAGGCAGTGGCATATTATAACTTCTATATTTCCCGCTGCCTGTATCCACCTGCTTTTTCGCTTTTCCAAAATCCGCAAGATGTGAGTATTTAGATTCAAACCTTTTTTTCCAGGAATCCAGATACTCTGTTGTGCTGCCTATGGACTGGAAATAAGATGCCATAGGCACGGGAGAGAAAGAGGTGTTGTGCTCAATTATTTTAAACAGCTCATGTTTTATTTTTGTATCGCTTCCCTGTATCTGTTGAGGCAGACAAAAGGTTCCTTTGTTTTCATTGAGACGGGTTGCAATACAGTATGCCAGAATTGCGTCAAGCGTTATCTGATGATAGAGAATAAGCGGCGAATAAAACTTGACGAAAAGCCTATATGGTCGCATTTTGCCAGAATTCATTTATCCCCTCTTTATTTTTTTCAAGGTATTCTATGTATTTTTTCCCATTGCCTTCGAGTTTCCAGTCAAGCGATATCTCTCCGTTTCCAACACTTCCCTTGCCTCCGAGGAACGGCGCGGCTTCGAATAGCTCAAGAATATGCCAGAAGGCTGATATGATCAGCGGGTCTGTTGACGTGCAGGCGATACGATGCTCGAACCTTGTTCCATCAGCGAAGACCTCGTATTCATATTTCATTTGCTGCGCTTTTTCTTCAGAATTGATTATTTTAATATCCTTTTCGGTTTTACTGCTGTCGAGCCTGGTTTGGAAGACAGAATCAAGATACTGCCAAAAGCTTTTATCTCCCGTGCCTCTTTCTCTGCACAGCGGATATGCCCAGCCGACCTTCATCTCACCTTCTATTGTCATGTTTCCGATAGCAGCTCCGAGAAGTCCGAGCGCCGGGCACTTTTCAATGAACATCTCCATTTTTTTCAGATCTTCATTTCGTGTAGATTGATCAAGGAATCCGCCTGTAAACAATGTGTGATAGGCTCTTTTTTTAAGCGTTTTTATTCCTGTGCGCCTGCAGAAATCATGCATTATAAGCCTTCTCATTTTTCCTCTGATTGAATTGCCTGAAATGCACGGGATTTCATCCTCTGTTCTCGCTGTTTCAATTTTTTCTCCGGCTTTTATAACCGGGAAATCAAAATCAAAAGAGAGTATGCCGGTTTTCTTTTGACGCTCCTGGGCTTTTTCTTTCATCACACGAATTGAAAGCACGATATATATTGCTTCATTTCGTATGGTGTCAAGCAGTTCCCTGTCGTCGATCAGATTAATGCAGTTATATACGTTTTTGTTTTGCAGGCTCTTTATTCCCCATGAGCTGCACAGGTTTTCAAGAAACCGGTGTTTGCTTTCCGCCCTGGCTGCGGCTTTTAATTTGCTTGCGAACTCATCATATATTTTCATGAGCCGCGGCCCTTTGATTTGATCGAAATCTATCGCATACCAAACCCCAAGCACGATCTGCACAATAACATCCCTTCTCTGATCTTCCGTCAGCTGACTGTTGTACTTGACAGGTTCTGCAAGGATACACTTTTGCCTGCGCAATGTTTTTGTTGTGCCGGAAACTTCATCGGAGCCTGTGTGCAGGGGGCCTATTGTTTGAAACTGATACGCTTTTTTAATCATCTTTTTTCTCCTTTTTCCCCTTATTCAGGGCATATGCTAATAGTTTTAACAGAGCTGTTTTTCTGTACTGCTCTATTTCTTTATTTTCAGACAGATATCTGTCTGTTCCGTAATGTTCTATTTTTTTATAATTATTACAGCCTGATAAGATATCCTGTTTTGTGAAAAATGTCGGCTCTGTTGAGATATCGCGACAGATTGTATACCAGTTCTGAATTATTTCGCATAGATGGCGGATAGCATCACGCTTTATTGTTACGCTCTCATTCTCAGTTCGTATCATATATATCTCTCTTGAAAAATTTACATATGATTTAAAACTGATGTGTTTTTTATGTGCGTATGTAATGCCGAACACAAAGGGCTGGACAGGCGGATGCAGTATGTTTTTCCATAACTGCTCTCTTTTCAGCCTTATAAGCTGTTTTTCAGTTGCAAGAAAGCTTGTAGTCCGTATAGCTAAATTTTGTGGCTGGCCAATTCCGATGCATGCTGCGCAATATATACAGAGATAATTACTTCCGCTCAGAAAGGCATCATCCATAAAGCTTGCGCCTATTACAACTTTTTTTTCAAGTACTGGATTGTCGGCTCCACAAAGGGCGCATTGCTGTATATTGTCGCTCTGCTGAAGAATCAGGTGTTTCCCTATTAAATATGTGTTAGAAATATCTGGCATGCTATCCTTTTTTGGGTCTGTTTTTATAATTTTTTTTAATCAGTTCTTTTAGCCTGACAGAGCTTATTCTCTGCGGCTCTGGTGTCTCCGGTTTTTGAAATGATCCGCTGCGCTACCGGCTTTCCATGTTTAAATTGCAAATCAGTAATAATATCTTCACTGTATTCTTGACTCTTTCTGCCTGGTAAAAATATGATCATGCCAATAATTACGCCAACTAACAAATCAAACATTGCCAGCAATGCAAAATATTCACGACCAATCCAGCTAATTGCGACAATCGATATAAGCACAAGCGCCACTACTAAAAACAACCGTTCGATTTTATTCATATATCACCTATTTAATTAAAGTTGACACATAACGATTTAAATCAACCGCCAGCGCAGTTTGCTGGTCGGCTGCATTTATTGGTTATGCGGTTATTTAGATATTTCATCTGTCACAATCATGTGTTTCATTAAGGCCTCTTCAGGAGTAGCACTTTCTGAAGATTGAAAACCGTGCACCCTAAAAATAGATTTATGATCTTTTACTCCTTCGACTATGATAGCAAAATCAGAAATTTTTAAATTTCTTCGCTTAAACTCATTCTCAACTTGCCTTGTTGTAGGACGAACTCCCAAAATTTTTTCAATTGTTCGCATATTACCTCCTTATTTGTAGCATAACGTTTTAAATCACCGGCGCCGCTGTTTGGCGTCCGTGTGTATGTGGTGGTTATGCCTGAGCGGGACTCGAACCCGCATTTCAGGAGTGCACTA
>Ga0190314_1000826_pt1 | contig 9980 bp, 8 predicted proteins | sample 4870071112_MG_FD_165055 | JGI IMG/M metagenome (GOLD analysis project Ga0190314, IMG submission 165055) | Hydrothermal vent sediment bacterial communities from Southern Trench, Guaymas Basin, Mexico - 4870-07-11-12_MG | ecosystem: Environmental > Aquatic > Marine > Hydrothermal vents > Sediment ...
TATTATAGCCACTGAAGAGAATCAGGGCTTAATCGGTGATGATACGGTGGCATTTATTGATAAGGGGAGTAATGACGGTGTTAAAAAAGGTCAGTTTTACAGGGTTTTTTACAATGAAAAAAACAAGATAAAAAAAGAGGTTTTTTTAACACCAATAAATTACGGTACTATTATTATACTTCACACCGAAGAAAATAATTCAACTATTCTTGTAACACAGGCTGACAGGGCAATTAAACCAGGTGACAAGATATGTTCCCCTGCCGCAGGATACATCCCGATCAGCGGGGTGAAAACCGATTAGCCAAGAGAGCGGCACTGAGGCGCTCATCCTCGTGAGAAAATCGGGATAGATAGTATGTAAATTTTTCACCAATTTGTAGAACAATCCGCAACTTTTTTTAAAAAACAGATATGTTAAAAGCCAAAGATATTAAAACTAAAGAAATTATAAAATACCTGGAATCCAACGGATTTGAATCAAAATTAAACAACAACATAATCAGTGTAAATCTTAATAATTCAAAATTTCCGTTAAGTTCAGTAGACTTATATTTATCAAGCTCTAAAGAAGAGTATAACATTATATGCGAAAAACTGTATGAACAAGAGCGGGATAAAACTGAATCTGAAAAATTTCAATTAATCGGGTGCAAAGACAGCTCAACAGTTTTTTATGCAAAGGCATTTATCGATGAAACATACGACAGATTCAGGCAAAAAAAATCTGAAAAATCCGCTGCTTTTTTTAAGGCAATGGGGATGGAGAAGATTAATAAGGGATTAGACAGTCTTGGCCTGTCTCAATCGAGCATTATAAGGCTTGCCATGACAAGGCTTTTTAAGAGTTCGGAAGATATAAAAAGTTTTTTAACAACCCTGGCACAGGAAGCTGAAAATATTGTTTTTGTCAATGAATATCAAAATCTAAAAAAAATAAAAAACAAAGCTGGGGAGTTTCTTCTTGGTGACCTTATCTTCCTTTTATGGGATGAGGTGGTTGAGAAGTATATGGAAGCAGCCTGGAATTTAATTAACATTGATAAAAAAACAGATGATATTATTAAAAAGTCCCCGGACATTTTAAAAGTAATGGAACAACTGCAAAACAGTGATCCTAAACACTTTCGCCTGGAGTTAGATGCCCTTGGTCTTTCCAGATCCAGTTTCGTGCGGCTCTCTTTAACAAGAATTTTTAGAAATTGTATAAACAGAGAAGAATTTGTGGATTTCATAAAAGAGGAAGCAGAGCAGATTATAAAGAAAAACGAATGGAAAGATTTGAAATATGTAAAAACAGACAAGCCCTCATGCATTTACGATAATTTAATAAGTCTTCTCTGGGAGGAAGTCGTTGATAAGTATATGGATAATGCATGGGATTTATTGCAAAATTAGGCATTTTGAAATTGGCTTAAATTTTTATTAAATCATAGTTGCGGCTCCCAAGCCCTATTTTTTCAGCATATTCTAACTGAAAAGCCCAGTCAACCTTGGGGTAAATTCCCCTGAATTTATCTTCACCGGATTTAATATTTGTTTTTATGCATGAACCGGCCAGCGCCTCTTCATTATTCACCAGATCAACTGAAGCCTGATCAATAGCTACAGGATCCATTGATGCAAGTATGCCTATGTTTCGCACAACAGGTGAGTCATTATGTGCAATACAGTCACATGCAGGAGAAACATCTGTAATAAAATTTATAAAAAACGATTTATTCTTTTTGCCTTTTAAAACTCCCATAGTATATTCAACCATATTTTTCATGAAAGCAGGTATGTCCTGATTCCACTGGATCTGTATTGCACTTTGGGCGCAGATAAGTATACATTCTCCACAGCCTATACATCTGTCCGAATCAAGCACGGCTTTATTATCTTTTACTGAAAGAGCCCCCTGTGAACAATGGCTCACGCATTCACCACATCCAATGCACTTCCGCTTTACAACCTTTGGCGAAAGCCTGGAGTGCTGCGCAAGCTTTCCTTTACGTGAAGCACAGCCCATCCCAAGATTTTTTATTGTTCCGCCAAAACCGGTGAGTTCATGGCCTTTAAAATGAGCAACTGATATGAGAGAATCAGCATTAACAATTTCAGACCCTATATATACCGTGTCAAACTGTTTTTGATTGATGATAACGGGTGTTTCACTCTTTCCCCTTAACCCGTCTGCTATTATAACCGGAGCCTTTACAACGGAAAAGGCAAAACCATTTTCAATGGAAGTTATAATATGATGGGGGGAGTCACTTCTTGTTCCCGCATATAAGGTGTTTGAATCCGTAAGAAAAGGAACTCCGCCAAGGGCAGAGACTGTCTCAATAATTTTTTTTATAAAGACAGGCCTTATAAAGGCAGTGTTTCCTGATTCACCAAAATGAATTTTGACGGCAACAAGATCCTTGGCTTTAATTTTTGTTGAAATACCGGCAGTTTCAACTAATCTGCCTATTTTTTGCAAAAGATTTTCCTTGAAACTTGCTCTCAGATCAATAAGATAGACTTTGCTTTTCATGGGTTCCCTCAATTTTTTTAAAATTGCTGAAATATTTTATAATATTAAATTTAAAAGGAAAAAATGAATTTATATAAAAGGCTGACTATTTTAGATGAGGTATATAGTATTTATGATGATTTTTCAACAGATCTTGATGTGGCGTGCAAAAAATCCTGTGCGCATTGCTGTACAAGAAATGTAACATTGACTACTCTTGAAGCTCATAAAGTTATTGATTATATGATTTTAAACAAAAAATTAGATCTACTCAAAAAAGTAAAAGCCGAATCAGGCAGGGAAAGATTTCATCCTGAAATTACAACTAACAGGCTGGCCATGCTCTGCATGAAAGGCGAAAAAATACCAGTCGAAAGGGAAGCCGGAACCTTAATTAAATGCCCGCTTTTAATAGATGATGAATGCCCTGTATATCTGGTTAGACCGTTCGGGTGTAGATGTTTTGTTTCAAAACAGCCATGTTCAGAAATAGGGTATGCTGATGTTGATCCCTTTGTCCTGTCTGTAAACAACCTTTTTTTACAGTTTATAGAGCATGTGGATTCAAATGGTTATACAGGAAATTTTACAGACCTTCTTCTTTCAATAAATTTTGGAGATAAAGGTATCCATTCTGAAATATGCATAAAAGAAAAGCTGCTTGTGCATAATATGCCTATACCCGTATTAATGATACCGCCGGAACACAGGCAAAGGATAGAACCTGTTATGGAGGCTTTAAAAAAAATTAAAGTATAAAAATTACATAAGATTCTATTTTGAAGAACCGGCAACCTCCACGCTGAATGTTTTCATATTATCCGGCAGGTTAAAAAATACAGCCATAAAAGGGACTGTTTTACCTGGTGACACTTTAAAATTAGATTTTTTTGTCCTGTTTTGGGTTGCAATTTTTTTGTTAATTTCTTCTTTTGTAAGATTTTTAAGATCATCTTCCTTGATTATATTTCCGCAATACACCTTTTTTTTCTTTAAAAGCACATCTCCTGGGGCATATATTTTTGCAAAAATTTGTATATTGCTGCGTGGATGATCGTAGTCATTTTTTATCTGACCCGTAATAACAAAGATAGAGCCGATAGTTGAGTTTTTAAAATATTTCCCTTCAATTGTTTTGTTTAAAGGGGTGATGCTCAGTCTGCCTTCTGTGTCCTGCTCTACGGGTTTCATCAGATCAGTCACATAAGGAATATTAACCCCTTTGCCCGAGGTGATTTTTCCGCTTATAAACGGAACCTGGATTCCAATGCCTTCAAGGAATAAAACAGCACCGTAAGCTGCACCCGCAATAAGAACAATTATAAATAGAATTAAAATCGGCTTACTGGTTTTTTTCTTCTCTTTCTTCTCTTTCTTCTCTTTTCTCTTTATTTTCTCAGGTTCAGCAATCTCTTCTTTCCCTGTTTCCGAAACATCAATATCTGCAAGATCTGCATCAGTGCCTTCAGCAGCAATAGCTTCATCAATGTCTGGCTCTATCTCAACGATTTCGCAGGGTGTTTCTTCATCCGCTTCTTCATTCTCTTCAATAATATTGTCATCAATGATAATCTCAGGTACAAATTCATCTTGATTTTCAATAACCTTTTCTTGTTCAGGCAGATCTTCTATGTCGAGCATTTTTTCCAGCTCTGTTAAATCAATATCCTGCTCTTCACTAAGATCTTCTTCATCTTCACCTTCAGTGACAGCTTCATCTTCAGACTCGGAATCTTCAAAAAGTTCTAAATCCAATTCCGCTGTTTCTTCATCAAAAACCCTTTGAGTTTCCTTTTCATCAACGTCCAGTTCAAGCACATCTTCCATATCCGACAAATCAACAACCTGATCTTGTGCCTCATCGCTTTCAGTGGATACGTCTTGATTGTCAGAATCTTCCAGCGACAGGTCAAGTTCAAATTCCTGATCAGCAGCGTTTGTTACAGTTTCTTCTTTAATTTCATCCAGGTTAAGCTCAAAATCTATATCGCCTGCTTCTTCTTCCGGCTCTGTAACCGGTTGTTTTTCTACTTCGTCTTCTTCTAAATTCAGTTCAAGGTCTATATCTTCAAATTCGTTGTCAGCCGGTGTTTCACCAATAATTTCCTCTTCTTCCATTTCAAGCATTCCATCAATATCAAGCTCAAAATCTTCTTCGGGCTTATCCTCGAGTTCAAGATTGAGATTATCATGTTTTTCTTCTTTTAATGTATCGACGGGTGTGTCTTCGTCCATATCAAGTTCAAGATTGAGATCGCCTGCTTCTTCTTCCAGCTCTGTAACCGGTTGTTTTTCTATTTCGTCTTCTTCTAAATTTAGTTCAAGGTCTATATCTTCAAATTCGTTATCAGCCGGTGATTCACCAATAATTTCTTTTTCTTCCGATTCAAGACCTAATTCAAGATCTCCTATTTCATCTTCAAATTCTGCTTCTTCTAACGGTAAATCCTGTTTTAATTCTTCTGTTGTATACGATTCTGGAATTTCTTTATTATTGAAGTCCTGGGGCTCTGTTTTTTCTGTTTCAGGTTTGTGTTGGACAGGCGTCACCACAGGAGTGGAAACTTCAGCAGCCTCTTCATGGCTTTTAACCGGAGTGGGATATGCTGTGAAGATGTTATTGCACTTGGAACATCTGACTTTTGAGCCGGCTGGTTGTAATACTCTCTCATCCAAATTAAAACTTGTACCGCACTTTTCACAGCTAATAATCATGACACACCCCGCAGTTTATCGTTTAATATGGGAAATTTCAGTATGACTGATTCTATCTTCTTCAAGGGTTGGAATAAATTTTGTCATATTAAAAAAACAGATATAATCCTTTAATCCTCTTGTCAAATAAAATTAATTTGTTATAGACCTGTATCTGCAAGTTCTTTAATCAGATGTTTTTGTTTTTTATTAAGGTGCTCAGGCATTTTAATATGAATCTTGACAAAAAGGTCTCCCTTTTTATTAGTGTGCATGTATGGAAGTCCATGGCCGGAAAGGCGCATTTTTGTAAGGTGTTTTGTGCCTGCAGGTATTTTCAGACTCAACTCTTTATTCTCTATGGTGGGCACAGCTATTTTGGAACCGAGAAGCGCTTCGCTAAGTTTAATCTCACGGTTTATATAAAGGTTATTATCCTCTATTACATAATTGGGATCCTTTAAAATTTTGGCTTTAATGAACAGGTCACCTGGCGGCCCCCCAAAGGAACTTGGTTCTCCCTTGCCCGCAATTCTAAGCTTTTTTCCAGAAATCATCCCCTTTGGGATCTTAACGGTTAACTTTTCAAAACGTCCTGCGTGCTGATATGATATTATTTTACTTGTGCCGGAGGCAGCTTCCTGAAGTGTTAAGGGGACTTCATACATCAGATCCGAACCTTTAATCCGGGCCTGCTGCCGGCCACCCTGGCAAGAACCTCCAAAAGGTGAAGAGCCCTGATTAAAAGAGAACCTCCTGCCCCCTCCCATTTTTCCTGAGGTAAAGCTGCTCTGGCCAAAACCGAACTCTTTAAATATATCTCCAAAATCAAAACCGCTAAAAATATCTTCCTGGGAATATCTCTGTTGAAAACCATTAGCTCCGAACTCATCGTACTGTTCACGTTTCTTTTTATCACTCAGTACAGCATATGCTTCACTTATTTGCTTAAATTTTTCTTCTGCGGCCTTATCGCCTTTTGTATGATCCGGGTGATATTTCATGGCAAGCTTTCTATAAGCTTTTTTGATCTGATCATCAGAAGCTTTTTTTTCCACCCCAAGCATTTTATAATAGTCTGTTTCAGACATTTTTTTCACTCCATGTTTTCAAAGGTATCTAAATAATGCATAATTTTGTAATATTACATAAAGATCAATCGGAATTCAATTCATTTAAAACCTCTTTCGCTGCCTTTATAGTTGCATCTATATGCTCATTATCATGTGCAGATGAAATAAAAATAGCCTCAAATTGCGAAGGGGCAAGATAAACCCCCTTATTCAACATTCCCTTGTAGTAGGATGAAAACATTTCAAGGTTACTGGTCTTTGCATCGTCAAAATTTTTAACATCCCTGTCTGTAAAGAAAAAACCAAGCATAGATCCTTTTCTGTCAACAACTGCATTGATTCCTGCATTATCAGCCGCATTTTTCAAACCCGTTGCAAGCCTGTCAGCCTTTTCGTTTAAAATATCATAAAAACCTGGTTTTTTTAACTGGCGAAGAGTCGCAATGCCCGCTGCCATTGCAACAGGATTTCCTGAAAGAGTCCCTGCCTGATATATCTTTCCTTCAGGTGCAATATTTTGCATGATTTCACGTTTTCCACCGTATGCACCCACAGGCAGCCCCCCGCCTATTATCTTTCCAAGGCAGGTAATGTCAGGATTAATCCCATAAATTGACTGTGCTCCCCCGTGTGCTACCCTGAATCCCGTCATGACTTCATCAAAGATTAAAAGGCTGCCGTTTTTTTCTGTCTCCTGTCTCAAAGTTTCCAGAAAACCATCAACAGGAGTCACAAGCCCCATATTCCCCGCAACAGGTTCAACTATAATGCATGCGATATCTTTTCCCTGGCTGTCCATAACTTCCTTTAAGGTTTTAATATCATTATAAGGAATCGACAGGGTATCTGAAACAAAAGATTCAGGAACTCCCGGGCTGCCGGCTATTCCAAGGGTGGCAACCCCTGAGCCTGCTTCCACGAGAAGAGTATCTGCATGACCATGGTAGCAACCGTCAAATTTTATTATTTTATCCCTTCCTGTAAATCCACGTGCAAGGCGTATTGCGCTCATGGTAGCTTCGGTGCCGGAGTTCACCATACGTATCATCTCTATGGAAGGCACTGCATTAATTATTATTTCAGCAAGTTCTATCTCAAGATCCGTGGGAGCCCCAAAGCTTGTGCCCCTGTTTAATACGGCAGCAATTGCCTTTATGACTGCAGGATGTCTATGCCCAAGTATCATGGGACCCCAGGAACCAATATAGTCTATGTAGCCGTTATTATCTGCATCATAAACCATGCATCCTTCGGCATGATCTATAAACAAGGGTTCTGTGCCTACAGACTTGCATGCCCGAACCGGGCTGTTTACCCCACCCGGTATAATTTTTAAAGCGCGCTGATAAAGTTTTTGGGATTTTTCGCAATTCATTTTTTAATATCCTTTTTTTTAAAACAGGTTACTTTAAAGCTGTTTTATTGCAGCATTCATGTAGTTAAAAAATAATCTTGGGCTCGCCCTTGAAAACCTGTCAAAATCAGTTGTTATTTCAAGCCCGGGCACCAAGGCCTTTACCACCGGCAAATTAAGATCTTCCCGCGTAAGGTCAACATAAACAGGAAAGTATTTATTGAGTGTAAGCACTGATTCTAAAAGTTCAAGGTCGCTTTCAGGACTGTGTGTGGAATAATCCGGCAGATTATCTATGTCAACATAAGGCAGATTTTCAGGGCAAGGCATTGAAGGAGGACCTTGGGGATATGGGTAGGGAGTTTCAGTCAGGGCAGAGATAATTGCCTTCCTGGAACTAAGGTTGGCAGATGTTCCCTTTATAATATTTCCGTTTTGATCAACAACAAAACATTTATAGCAGCAAACTCCATGCAAAGGTGTAATATCCTGAAACTGGATATAAATACCTCTGGATATATAGTCAGCCAGCAGGGGGCCTATTTCAGGATCATCTGTTTTTAACCTGAAGCATTTATTTAAATCAAAGGGGCTGACTGCTTCAGCATCACGCTCTATTGCTTCCAAAAGAGCGGCCAGCTTTGCTCCTGCCATACTGTTCCCGGATGCAAGCCCCGTTGAATCAAGCCCGCTGAAGAGGCTGATTTCATCAAGGTTGCAGAACAAAAAAACTGACTGGGCAGGAATCATGACAGGTTTTAATCCCGAACCTGTTTGCCGGTCAGCTTTTATCCAGTATAATGGTTCGTTTCTATAATCTGTTTCAAGCCTTAGTTCATTGGGATTTAAGGTATATATTTTCTGTTTTTTCAGTGAACTGTAAGTTGAATATATTAAATCGTGTGGTTTTATATAACCTGTGGTTTTTTCATCTTTGAATCCTGTAAAAGAAGAATACCGTTCAACAATTTCCATTAAACATGATGCCCGCGCCTGGTCAAGGGAAAGCCCTTTCCCGTAGCTGGTCTGAATTCCTGAAAAACTGAACCTGTTTCTTTTGTTTATCACGTTAAAATCCAGACGCCATTTTCTTAATAATGCAATTGGACTTAAAGATGCAATATGCCGCATCTCAACATCAGCAAAAATATTAATTTTCTCCAATTTTTGTCTGGCATGCTCTGCTGTTTTCTGATTTGAAAATTCAGGAGCAGATTTACATCTTGCAGGGTTAAAAGCTTTATGCAGATCACGGATATGAACTCTATCTTTCACCTCAAGCTCCATGCTTTCATTAAACAGGCATGGAAGCTTAATATTCTGTACATGTTTAACCGGTTCATGATCAAGCATGTTTTTTTTAAAAAGCTTAATCCATTTAAAATGTTCATTCCTGTCATTCATCAGGCTTGATCTGATGTTTATTAATGGGGTGCTTTCGGCAAGACTCTCTATCTCAGAGCCTTCAAACAGCAAGAGCATGTTGTAAAAATTTTCATCATTCAAACATGCTTCATATAAAATTGCCCTGAACAGTTTATCCTTTAACCCGGTTTCAACAATAAGTTTTTCTATTTTATCCTTATCTAAAGCGCAGATACAGGAAAGGACATGCCTGTGCATAAAATCGTCAAATGGATGTTCTTTAAGATATTGAACAGATTGTTTAAGGGGCAAGCTTTCAGGTGTGCAGCAAAAAAAACCTGCTCCTGAATCTGTTTTTGTCAATTTTAATTCATAGCGCATAACAACCGATTTTATTCCCAGGTGTTTTTATTCTTGTTATACTTAAGATCAATATATTTCACCTTACCTTCTTCATTAATAAAGGTATTAAGAATCCAGCTTACTATGCTTATGAGCAAAGAACCTAAAAGAGCTGAAAAAAAACCGTCAATTTTAAAACCGTTTATTACTCCTGAAGCCATTAAGAGTATAAGCGCATTAATAACAAAGGTGAAAAGCCCCAAGCTTAAAATATTTATAGGCAGAGTTAAAAGCAATATTACCGGCCTGAAAAACGCATTTAATATGCCTAAAACAGCGGCTGCAAAAAGCGCTGCAAAAAAGCTTTCAAGCCTTATCCCTTCTATAAGGTATGATGTTGTTATCATGGCTATTGTCAAAGTTAACCACCTGATAATTATTCCCCGCATATCAAACCTCCCTGATTAATCTGCTAAATATTTAATTTAATGCAAAATAGATAATAAAACAACTGATAAAACAGTAAAGCGGCAAAGCCTCAGTTTTGAAAATCTTTGGTGGATTCGCTACGCTTAATCCACCCTACACATTTTATATAAAGTTGGTAGGATTGTAGGGTGGATTAAGGAGCGTAAGCGACGAATCCACCAAA
>Ga0190314_1000833_pt1 | contig 9915 bp, 18 predicted proteins | sample 4870071112_MG_FD_165055 | JGI IMG/M metagenome (GOLD analysis project Ga0190314, IMG submission 165055) | Hydrothermal vent sediment bacterial communities from Southern Trench, Guaymas Basin, Mexico - 4870-07-11-12_MG | ecosystem: Environmental > Aquatic > Marine > Hydrothermal vents > Sediment ...
TTACGCCATGGTAGATAACCATATCTACAACACCCCCAGCCTCCTCAATCTTTGACTTTGTGTACTGTGAGTTTGCTATGAATGTCAAGTCCCTATATATCCATTCATCTGCATGAGTCCTGAGAACCCTACCCTCCACAGTTGTGTAGAATATGCCAAACTTACCTTGGACTCTGAGCTCTCTGGCTATTAGTAGGTATGGTATTACCCAAGCTGGGTCGAATGTCATCACAACTATTGCTCCATCTACATCTCGGTATAGGTAGGGGTTTGCATTTGGCGAGAGGATAATTCTCCTAACCCTAACACCGTATTTGATCAAGACATCCTTTATCTCAAAGGCTACTCTCTGTAATGAGACAGATCTATCAGATGTGACTATGTTGCATGTAATCAACTCAGAGCCCAGAGAAAGAAGTTTCTATGTAGAAAAAATGTGTTTGTACTTGTCGCCCCCCTATTTGAGACCGTTTCTAGGGGGGCCCATCCCAAGAGATTTTACATGTGTTAGTATGGTGGTACTGCTCCTATGACAGCCTCTATGATCTTGTCTAGAATTGCTGGGTCACACTTATGAGCAGTTACGAAATAGCTCTTAGCACCAGAGACCTCCTTTTGAAGTGTTACATTTGAATGACTATACATTAGCCTCCCTAGGATTTGGCCAAAGGCTAGGTATGGAGCCCACTGACCAGTTGGCACCCCTTCAGAGCTTAGGATGTCTCTTACGGTCTCTACAATGTTGTACATGCTTGATACAGCTCCCTCATATCTGGAGTCCATGAGGGTCTTTACAGCTGTTAATCTAGTTGTGACGTTGGCACCATCATACTTCTTCTCATACTTAGCCTTCATGTCTTGGAATCTCTTGACTATGGGCATCTTCTACCACCCCCCTTAGCCAATTATGAGGTTGATTATCTTGTCCAGTATTGCTGGATCAGCACCCTTAGCTACAAACCACTCCTTGAGACCCGCAACTATTGACTTTAATGTTGCTCCACTATGGCTTAGGGCAGCCTTTGTCAGCTTGAATCCAAAAGCGTAGTAGACTCCGTGGAATCCGCTTGGAACGCCCTCACGCTCAAGAATCTCCCTAACCCTCTCCCTAACAGCAGTTATGATACCAGCTCCCTCTACGTATCTCCCTACAGCTATGTCCTTTACAGCTCCATACCTAGCTCCAGTCTGATCCGCAGGTGTCTTTAGCCTGAACTTCTCAACTCGATCTGAGAGTGTCTTTACTATAGGCATCTACACTCACCTTCAAGTAGATTGAATATCACGTAGTATAATTTAAGGGGGCAGTAGGTATGACTAAGAAAGGGTGTGAAGAAACCTTCAGAGGATGAAAACGATGGTGAGTAGGAATAATGAGAATAATGAGACCGAGATCATAACATCTGAGCCTGCACCAGAGGAGAGAGCAGTACCTACGGATAGAGGGTTGTTCAAGGATATTAAGTGGGTGTATGAAATTGACGACCCATCACTTCTTGACACCCTGAGGCTGTCCATTAGGAAGTGGCTAGACTCCATAGAGAACTTCGCACAGTATGTATCTAGGAAACTGCTTAGGTATGGTCTAATCATAGAGTTCTCATCGAATATAACACCTACGAAGGACGGCTACACAATGGTAATTACAATGAGGCTTAGGGGTGTTAAGGAGCCTTTGCTCAAGAAGATGTGGAGGTACATAAGGATGCAGTCTGCTGGCTGGAGCTGGGAGGGTCTACAGTATAGAAAGATGGAGAAGTTGGCCTACAAACTGCTCTGGAAAGCTGTTAAAGACACAGACCAAGAATTGTTCGGAGGTGAGAAGGTAAGTGTCTGAGAAGATAGAGATAGTCCTACCAAGAGATGTGTACATAAAGCTTGAGAGAAAGGCCAAGGATCGAAAAATATCTGTACACGATCTAGTTCTAAGAGCAATTGTGAAGGTTCTTGAAGAGGGGTAAGCCATGGAGATGGTGAAGTACCTAAACAAGTTACTGGGAGGTTGCGGTGTTGAGAGGGATAAGCTAGAGGCTCAGGGATTACTGCAACAAATTGCTGAGGAGTATAGTGCGGGAAATCTAACAGATGAAGAGCTTGTGTCGCTCATAGCAAAGGTGTGTGAGGGATTAGTAGCTCTAGCCGCTAGGTGTGGTAGGAAGGAGACTGTGGAGAACTGCACAAACACCCTAACAATGATCATAAAGTCCGAAGTACCCACAGGAGCATTCAGATCACTAAGAGAACTACTAACAAGAAGGAGGAGAGGGAGAAGAGCAGGAGAAACAGCAACAATAATTTAGTGAATAGACCAAAGAAGAAAGAGGATGTAGAAGATATAGATAAGGCCAATTAAAGATCCAAAAATACACAAAATAATAATTTTTGAGCATTTACGATAATCATCATAGTTAAGAGTAGCTGTACTGGGTAGTGATCCAAATCCTGAAGTCAGCATAACTGATATTATAAGAATTGATATGAATATGAGAAATGCTAAGGCGTCCATCTAGGCCTTCACCTCCAGCCCTGTAATCCTCATGAATATAGACATAATAGTTGCTGTTGTAAGCTCATTGAGGAGCAACATGGTGTCCTTATCCCTATCACTCACGTACTGCTTAATAACCTCCTCAAGAGTCTCGGTCTTAACACCGTAGCGTTCCTTAATTTGCTTAACTACTCTTAGTGTCCTATCTAGCTGGTTAGCTATCTTCTTTTCATCACCTCCATTTCTTATGAGCTCCTTGAGTATGGTTATAGATGTCACTAGTTTGAATGAGTACCAAGCAGCCTTCTGAAAGTCCACAGGGTCGAGTGATGTTTTTACTTCAGGTGATTCTGAGCATTTGGAGATCATGTCAAGAATTACCTGATATACAGCTTTTCCCTCTTTCTCAGCTATCTCTTTAAACTCTATGTACTTGTCTCGGGGGAATCTTATGTTTATCCATTTGTTTTGGGTCTTGCTCATATGTGTGCACCCTGTATACATATCGCACACAGGGTATATAAGTTCTCTGCTACATAGTTAGGGTGGGGTGTGTATGCTGTGGAGATTGGGGTAACACCCTCACAGCTCTACACATTGCAGATCATAATTGACTACATAGAGTGGAGAAATAGGAGGTTGAATAAGAACTCTAGGTGCTTCAAGTACAAGACCTTGAAGAGGTGGTTCTTGGGATCTAAGCACAGCAACTACATACTGTGGAGGACTGTGGAGAGAAACATAAGGCATCTATGCAACCTAGGCTACATCGAGAGAAAGGGCAGAAATAGGAGAAGAGAAACCATATTCTGCATAACTGAGAAGGGGATAAAGCTAGTTGAAGACTATGTGGGTAGATTCAAGACACAGTAGCTAGGGTATTAGGGGTCTGAGCCTAGGTGGAATGTATCTAGATGCATTTTTGAGCCACTCCAGAGCATATGTATTCATATCAGTAATTCCCTTCCCCCTAAGACTTCTTGGGGGCTTGTAGTAAGCTACAGAGTCTATAGAGTCTATGTAGTGGGCTATTCTCCTCAGCCACCTGATATTGGGGCCAAAGACGTGTATCCATGAGTTGGGAAAGTACTCTCTAGTCAGTCTGCAACAAAAGACGGCGTAGTCCTGCTTGGCTGTGGTGCATAGTGTGCCTATTGCTATTCTTGGATAGTTCTTAAGCACCTCCCTATACCTCAGAATAGCATCTCTAAATGAGTGAAAATCACCCCACCTAGCCTGAATTACGGGGAGCCAATTAACATCAGGATACTCATTTAAGAACCTAACTATATTCCTGAGCGTAAGCTCAGTATTGTTAGGTATCCTATTGTGTCGATAATCATCTGGGTAGTCAGGTATGGTAATCCACACAGAGTCGCCATACTCCCTAGTTAGTCGTCTAGCAACGTTGGGGTATATTTTGAGGTACCACTCAGGGTAGTCCTTGAGACTCATGTACTTGAAGAACTTATTGACGCCTGAATCGACAATGATGTGCTCAAAGTCTCTGGGAAAAATACCATTCAGAACTAGGTGCATAGGTATGATCTTGTAGGGCCACACAACATTGAAATACAGATATATCCTAATAGTCATCTTCTACCCCTTATAATCTCAGATTAAAAATACTGTGTTAGAGGAGCTATTTTTAATCTTCTAGATATTTGGTCCTCAGACACGTAGTAGAGGATGTATCTGTCCATTCCCCATACTGAGAGTTCATCCCTCATATAAAGCTCCTTTCTCTTAATGAGACCTAGCTTTACTAGTTTGTTCAGAACTGGATATAGCCTTCTTGGGTCTATGGAGCACCTTGGCTTGGCTAACCTGATTCTCTGGGCTTCATGCTTTGGCCTCCTATACCAGTAGATACATCTAGAACCACGGCCATCAACATTCATGCAGTAGCTAGAGTGCACACCATTTAAGATACAGCAAATCTCACGAGTAGTTAGGGCCCTATCAGAATTTCTGACTATGCGTAGAATTTCTAGAAAAATAATTGTAGGGCTAGGTGATCTCAATATTCTCACCAAAAACATCTACTAATTTCTTGAGGGCTTGCTTAGTTACAAATGCCTTTCTTCCATCTGAGCACTCCAGTACATAGCCAAAGCCTTGGAATCTGGCCTTACAGGTAACTACAGTATCTATTGGGTGCTGAGATAGTTTCTTAGACTCATACATCTCAATGAGCTTACGAATTACCTGATTTGGAGACTCTACTCCTAGCTCAGTCTTTAACTTCAGCAGTTTTTCGTAGACATCATCAGTTATCTTGATATGCCTTTTCAGAACCATTGTTTTTTACCCTTGCTTTGTCTTGATTATGGTCTCTAGGTTTTCTAGTGTTTTTCTCTTGGCCTCCTCACTTCTCTTTTTGATTTCTTCTAGTCTTTTCTTTGTCTTTGTGTTGTAGATATTCCAGTCAAAGTACTTCTCAATAGCTTCTCTGAGAATTCTCTTCATTTCCTCAGCACCGGCCTTTTCAATGAGCTCTGATAGCTCTACCTTAATTCTTCCATATTTCTCTTCAAACTTTCTTCTCCTTGGGTCTCTCATGAATCGCTCATACTCTTCATCGCTTCTGAAGATTCCTGTAAGACCATACCTATCTACTTGGTCTTTTGTTACTGCTATTCGTTCCCATATTAGGTTGTTGATGTGGCTGTAGGTCTTTACCTTCTCTACAAAGTCTCGGTCTATATCAACACCCGAAGGGTCTAGGTCTCCTAGTGATATTATGACTGGTACGTAGCCCATTTCAGCTATTTTCCTAACCTCCTCAGCAAGTTGGAATTTCCATGTCGCTGAGTCATACCCAGATCCTGTGTGGATAGCGTAGACTCCAAATTGGAAGGCCTCTTTCACCAATTTCTTAATAACGTGATATTCTCCCTCTTTCTCGACGTAGATGATGACTCTGTACTTCTGTTCTATCCATGGATTGATTTGGACATCGTACATTGATTCAAGCCTATCCTTTATCATTTCAAGAATCTCCTCTGGGGATAAGGGCTTCTCCTGATACCACTCTATGGGCTCAATGTATTCACATATTCTCTCGGCCTTAGCATCTCGTATAAGTTTCCAATTAATGAGCCCTTTCTCCCTCCATTCAGTTAGCTTAGCTGATAGCCTCTTGTAAGCTTGCTGTGTGGCTGGGAGCAGTCCCCGATCCCTAAGCCTGTAGAATATCATTCTTAGGGAGGGCTCGGTACCAAATTCGGATATTAGTGATGAGATAATCTCTGGTAGGGTTTTGAGAATTTCATTCCAGTTGTACTTAGCCATTTTCTGAGCCCCCATTAATTGAGTATGGGGTGCACCCTATTAAACTCACTTACCCTCAGTAAGCTTTTCATATAGTTCCCATACTAGTTTTCCTAGTGCTGTTAGTTCGTTGTAGATGCAGTTCTTTGATGGGTCGTGCTCGCATGTTCTTCTCTTTCTCTCTATCAAACCTGCCTTCTCCATCTGTGTAAGTATTTTGTGACCATGTGTTGTCCCTATCTCTGGTCTTAGGTATAGTATGATCTGTCTGGTGTATAGTGGCTTTGGTACTGAGGCTAGTAGCTTCAGTATTTTGAGGCAGGGCTCGTGGGTGTAGCAGAATAGCAGTGCATCAACAACATCTAGGCAGCTATTGATACATCCCTGACATACCTTGAGCTTCTCAGACATCTAGCATCACCCCCTGAGCCTCCTGTTAATGAGCTCCTTCTCAAGGTATGCCTGAGCAACTCTGAGTATCCCAGCATATCTGTAGAATCTCTGGATCAAGCCCTCTAAGCCCTCAATTAGAGTCACTAGCTCATCTTCACTAAGCTGAGAGGCCATAACTCTGAGCAACCCCGCTAAATTTCTAAGACCCTGCTCTAGGGGATCTTCTGATACTTGGTTCTGGGTTAGGGTCATATTGTAAACACCTCATAGAATCTTCATGAGAGTTGCTGATACTTCGAAGAATTTGTCAAAGGCCTCAGCTTCGTCTTTGCTTCTGTAATACCACTCTACTCCATTCCATCTAAACTTCAGAGCTTTTAATACCATCCTAATTGGATAGGTTTTACCAATCACTTTAATTTCGTAGTACATGTCTTCTTTACCAAATTCAATCTGAATGTTTTTGATACTAGCGATTGCTAGAGGCTTAGTTTCCTTCACCATCACATAAATGTCCTGATATCCAGTCACGTCTTCCCATGCTATAACTAACCATCCATCTTGGGTTTGGGTTTTTACGTTTTGGGTTTGGGTTTTCATGTGTCTCGCCCAGTTACTATTTTTGGTAACTGGTGTATATATAGTTTTGTTTACTTGGTGTTGGGGGTGTCCCCTTTGGTGGGTTGTCTGTGGTATTACTGTCTAGGTATTTTTCTATTGCTCTTCTGATTAGTTCTGAGCGTGTTGTGTTTTTCATCATTGCTAGGTTGTCTATTTGGTCTAGCAACTCGGCCGGTACTTTGAATGAGATGATCTTGTATCCCATGGAGACTAGCCCCCAAGAGAATCAATCCATACTGAGAGGAGCTCTGTGTACATTGTGAAGAGATCTGTTATGGTCTTAACCGACCCGTATACCTTACCGACCTTGTCTCTAGCTGAATCGGCTATTCTATGAGCCCTTGATCTAAAGTAGCTCTGGAGCAATCTGAGGAGCCTAGTGGCTACTAGGGATTTGATGTGCTTGGCTATTTCGGAGAGCCTCTTTAGGGTCTTTGTGATCTTGGTGTCTATTATTGCTGTGAACCACATAGAAGCAAATGATCTGCCAGCTAGTTTGAAACAACCCCTAGTTACATTTCCTATAAAGGCTATGACTATGCCGTCACAGAATCTTAGTGCGTGTCCGTAGATCTTCTCTATCTTCTTAGCAACTTCGTCTATGTATTTCAATACTAGGGATGGTGGGTTGTTCCAGTACCTATCACTAGTCTTGACAGCCAGTATGAAGAATCGCCTGTGGTAGATGGGGTCGGTCGGTATTTCGAAGATATATGTCTTTGTCTTTGCGTCTTGGTGTATCTTTGGTGTTGAGCCAGATAGGTTTATAAGTTGTCGATACACCTTAATTATTTGGGTAATAGCTGATTCGGTGATGACCGGACGCCTCTTCATGGGGGGTTCCCTTCCATATATTCTCTTCCAATATATTAAGCATATTGTTTTTAGAGGTTCTTGAGTTTGTAGTTGGCTATGAAGTATATTGCTTGGTGCTCTGCTGATTCATCCCTTGGCCTCCCCCTGACTGATTTCTTTAGCTTGAGCTGTATTACTGAGAATCTGTTTCTCTCTGCCCATTCCCTGAGCCAAGGTATCTCTACTGATTGTTTGAGTAGGAACTTACCCTCTATGTTCTCTAGTGCTTTTAGGAGATCCATGTAGTCCTTCTCTGTGAATGATGTTTGGTAGTAGTGCTTACCCTTCTCGGCCTCGGTCGATGTGTATAAGTGAGGTGGGTCGCAGTAGAAGAATGTGGTCTTCGAGTCATACCTCCTAATCACCTCCCTGAAGTCAAGCCTCTCAATAACTACGTTCCTGAGCCTCATGTGAATATCCCTCAGCTTCTCTAAAGCCCTGAAAAAGTCCTTTGCATGATTCTTCTTAGCAGATGGTGCAAATCCTGAGGAGAACTTGCCCCCGAAGCTCAGCCTAAGCACATAGAAGTACATAGCTGCTCTCTTAACTGGATCCTTCTCAATGCCTTTAGCCAACTTGTACTGGTACTCATAGTATGTGTCTCTGGATACCAGCACCCACTCAAGCTCCTTGAGAAAATCATCCAGCCTCTCCTTAACGACTCGGAATAGGTTTACCAAGTCTCCATCTATGTCGTTGTATATCTCTACCTTTGAGGGGGGCTTGTTTAGGAGTAGGGGTGCTCCCCCACCAAATACCTCTACATAGCATGTGTGTGGAGGTATCATCTTTGCTAAGTATGGTAGTAGGAAGGTATCACCTCCTGCGTATCTAATTAGGTTTAGCCTCTCGGAATTTAGAACAATCTCAAGGGTTTCGTCGTGCCTCACTAGGTGTGTCTTTCTCTTTCCGTGCTTGATGTAGAAGCCGTTTTTCCTATCGTAGTAGAGTGTTCCTATTTCTCCACACTTAGGGCAGATAACTTTGAGGCCCAGAGCTAAGCACCTCCTCCCTATTTTCTCCCCTGATCCTTAAGGAGGTTTTTGCACCACGCCAAACACTCCTCATAGCTCCTGAAACCAAGTCTCTCCCAATCCCTACAGATCTCATAGCATATGTACTGCAAGGCTTACCTACCCAGAGCAAAGAAGAGCTAATCCAGCTAAGAAAGTGTTTGAAAGGTGTGGGGTCTGTGTATATACAGAATATACTGTATATATGCTGTGTTTCTTGGTCTGTGGTGGTTATGGTGTTTTGGTCTCTATGTATTTTGTTAGGCTATTCTCTATTCTTCTTGCGTATTTGAGCCATTTCTCAGCTACTCTTTTTGAGTATGGGGCTTTCATTTGTTGGAGAGCTTCTGTGATTTTTTGTCTCCAGTATGGGTCTAGGAGGGTTTTGATAACTGCTAGTTCATTGTGGTAGGGGCAGAACATGCAGTTACCACTATGACCATAGATGTCGTAGCACGGGTTGAGAGGCAGTCTATGTTGCTTTATGTATTTCAGTACCTGATTCTTACTCCATTCAAGCAGGGGATTAACAGTAACCGCATCAGAGAGACTTCTATACTCAATAGGCTTAACTCTCCTCCTCCTCCAAGAATCAGCATGCCTAATACCTGTGACATGTGCTGGATATGCGTATTTCTGAAACACCTTTATCTTGAACTGGTATAGACACCACCTATACTCTCCTATTAGGGGTATTCCCCATCTCTTAAGACCCTCGAAGAAATCGAGGTCTTCTCGTTTAGCTATTATGAGCTTGTTCTCAACACCAAGTTCCTCTGCAACTCTCCTAACATACTCCGTGCACAGAGGCGATGTATTTCCAGTAACCTCCACATACAGTATGTTCCACCTCTCAGAACGAACATTGTCAAGAACCCAGAGAAGAGAAGCCAAACTATCCTTACCACCAGAAAAAAGAACCGAAAACCTCCTAGACTCCAAAAAATCCCTAACAATAGATTCAGAAGTATTCAAAGATACTACACCACTCCCTCAGACACCTAGGGTTATGTCATAGCCCATCTTTCTTATCTGCTCCGCTATGACTGGTAAGCACTTTTCTACTATCCTCTCACGCTCCTCATCGCAACTTTGGTATGGTGGGTAGCAGTCTCTAATGTGAAGTAGGATTCTGACTGGGTACCTGAGCTTACCCGATATACCAGATACGTAGGCTATGAACCTGCAGATACCACCACTACGCTCATCAACTAGCCCAAGGAATAGTTTATCACCCCTCTCAAACACAACCTCTACGAAGAACAAGAGCTC
>Ga0190314_1000835_pt1 | contig 9905 bp, 21 predicted proteins | sample 4870071112_MG_FD_165055 | JGI IMG/M metagenome (GOLD analysis project Ga0190314, IMG submission 165055) | Hydrothermal vent sediment bacterial communities from Southern Trench, Guaymas Basin, Mexico - 4870-07-11-12_MG | ecosystem: Environmental > Aquatic > Marine > Hydrothermal vents > Sediment ...
TTTACTAGTGCATAAGCTATTCTGTTTGCATTCATAGTAAAGAGTGTATTTACACTCCAGCCAAGAGATTTAAGATATTTCACTACCTCTTGTGCAAAGCAGTAAGTGAAAGTCGTTGGGATACTATCAAGAGGTGCTATTACTAACGCTCTCATTTCATCAACACCTCCCTCTCAATTTCTTTAATCAAACCGAGGATCTTGAATCTAGCTTCGCACGTAGTAATTTCTCCAATAGCCCATGACACGATCACTTCGATTATTTCCAAAGCTTCTTTCATGGGCTCATATTTCCAACCTAGTTCGTCGGCTCTTTTTCTGAGCTCCTCTTTGAGCTTCTCAAGGTTTGATTTAAATTCTCCAACAGCGTTTAGGTCACAATTCATTCTGAATTCTTCTAGTTCGCAAAAATCGCCAAGCGAGAAGTCTCCAAATCTCTTCAATCTATCGAGCTTTTGCATTATATAACCAATGTCGGGGTACTTCTTGCACAGTTCCCTAAAGATGTCCCCCGCAGCTTCTATGAACCATGCGGGGAGCAGATTTGGTTCCGTTGGAAACTTGTGCTCTATTAACTCTTCCTCTAGCTTGAGAAGCTCCGACATAAAATCACCAAAGAAAAAGTGCAAAAAAATAAAGAAAAGCTATTCCTTGATGTCCTCAACTCTAATTTTATATCCAGGAAGCTCAAATATTGAGGCTACCGAGAACAAATTCTTGATTATTGGGTTCGTTAGCATGGAGGCAATCTCCTTTATAGTATCCTCGAGCTTCTCTAAGTCCACTTCGATTATCAACTGCTTCTTGATCTTCTCGCTTCTGAGAAAAATTTTAACTTTGTTCTTCTCTAGAACCGTCACTATCCTCAAGCTCCTCACCGAACGTTTCTTTAAACATGTCTTTCAATTCGTCTGCATGCTTCTCTAGAGCTTCTATGAGCTTCGAGAACGAAAATATCATGTCTATTAGCTTCTTGACTAGAGAGACATACTTCTCGAAAATCCCCTTAGCTTTGATGTTTACTTTCGGCTCCCCGTCTTCTACCTTAACCTCAATGAAAAGGTAGTTCTCGCTTTCCATAATACCACCCAAAATCTTAACTTAAACAGAAGAAAAAAGAGAAGCCTCGTCAAGACATAAGCCACTGCCAACTTGATTCGGCTCATATCACGAGCACCTCGAGCTCGAAAGTGATTTCCCTGTCGCGATCTAGAACGATTTCCCTCTTCTTTGGTGCGTAGTGAGTAGCTCTGACTTCAACTGTGTACTTTCCCTCGGGCAAGGAGACTTCGGCTTCTCCGCTTTCATCGGTAACCAATTTGTAAGCCACTTGATCTGAAATCAAAACCCTAGCGAAGAGGGGCTCCCCCGTGTCCTTGTCAATTACTTTAACCTTGAGCTTGGGCATATCACTCACCTAAAATAAATTTCCTAAGCTCGCTTATATTTCTTAGTAACCAGCTCGATACTTCCTTGTTCTGAGCGATGTAGTACAAATCGGGACGGTACTTCTTCATGAACTTCATCAAGTACTCGAACGTGAAGTACTTCTCAGCCAGTTTCTTGTGCTTCCGAGCTAACTCCAGCATGTTTCTTAGGAGCGCCCCTAGAGCCCCACGTTCTCGTATAGCTTGCTGGAGCAACGGCACCAGCTTCACGTTCTGCTTGACCGCCAGCATCAGCTCTTGAGGGGAGAACGGTATTAGGAGCTGGTTGAGCATGGCTATAACCAATTCCTTGAGCTTTTCCTTGATCTCCTGGAGTGCCAATTCCCTTTCCAAAGTTTGGCGGATAATATCCATAGCCTTGGAGCGGAAGTAGTCCGCCATACTGTCCACCTAAACCCATAGACACTACTGTGTTAATTATAGTTGTTACGACGTACCTCAAGAACTCAAAGAACTCGTGGGTTTCTTCTTTCTTCATCTTAGCGAGCCTCCTCTGAACCTCTTCCTCAACATATTTTGGAAGATCATTAACATGTATGTACGGTGGAATAACGATGTACCCCTTCTCTTTCAAGAGCTTTACGGCTTTTTCCTCTGTCATTTTCTCGTACTCATCTTTCGGAACCACCACGAAATTGTAGGCGTTCAGCGTTCTTATCATGTTCTGAATCTCGTCTTGGGTGAACTTGGCGAAAGTCTGTCTGATGTTTGACTGAGTTTCAGCCATTTTCCTAACCAACTCGGTTATCTCGGACATCTTTTTCTTGAGCTCTCCAATCACATCTTCGGGTTTTACGTGGTAGATTTTTTGGGGCTCGAGCGTTGGCTCTTGGATTGAAGCGGTGGAGTTGTCACTGCTTTCACGCCCCGCTAACGTATCGCTATATATTTCCTCCGCTAATTCTTCACTCTCCTTCTGAGCTTTTTGCACTTTCTTTCTGGGTTTGTAGTAAGCTCTTACTATCGGATCGCCCATCTCCCACAACTGCTCTAAATAGTAGAAAAGCGTCCTACGGCTTATTCCGAGCTTTTCCGCAATCTCTTTCTTGGTGTATCCCGCTTGGAGAAGCTCTCTTATCCTCTGAATAGTCTTCTGATCTAGTGGCATAGTGAATCCCGAATAAGAGCGTGCAGGAAGTGAAGATATTTAATGAAGCTTAGAGCCCCTTATGCCTTAAAAGTTCATAACTTCATAACTTAGTAAATTTATGAAATTATGAAGTGAAAGAAAATCAGTCGCCCGACCCTTCATCACATTATCAGATAAGACGAGATTCATCACGGAAAAATTATGAAAATTATGAACTTATGAAATTATGAAATTTCGTCTTTCTAGGGGAAGTACTCATCGAGAGTAGTAACCCTCTCGAGTATGTCTTCTATGATCAAGGCGTTATCTCTCTTCCTCACTTTGAGCACGAAATCGCACTTCTGAAACATCTCCGTGAGCATTTTGTTCACTTCATCGGGGCTCTCATGCAGTTTTTGAATTAATTCGGAGTACCACTTGTTGAAGTTCGCTTGGATTTGATTGCATAAGAACGCTTTTCTGATTATCTTTCTAATTATGCTCCCGTGTCTGCATATCAACTCTCCCTTAGGCGTTAGGATTTTGAGCATTTTAACCTTCATTCCCCACTTCGGATCTATGATTTTCCTAATGTATTCGACTCTCTGGATTTGATTCCCTCTCAAAATTAAAATGAACGCTTGGCTCATCCCCGACGCCTTCAATTATTGCTTACCCTTTACGGATTTTAATATTTTACACCACTTTGCAGTATCCTCGTCGATGAAGCCCCGCAAGAAGTAGTAGCACATGAAGTATTTGCAAGGCGGAGCTTCAGCCTTGATGTCTTCTCTCCATAGCTGACAGTAATCGCTCGTGGTTCCCTCGAGGAACCAGAGACAATTCTCGCACTTCCTTTCGATGCAACCCTCGCAAAGGTGGCAGTTTTCTTCATATACTTTCAAGACTTTGCTCCATTCAAAGACTTCACTCAACATCTTCTTTCACCTCCGAGAGAGTGACATGAAAAGTGTTATCGTTGAGCTTCGATAAGAGCTTTCTGAATATTGACAATGCACGCGCTCTGAGCTCCCTCTTCGCTAAAGCTATTGCTAGCTCCTTGTTGTCAGTCGCGTTCACGATGTTCTTCACTGTTGCTTTGTTGTCTTCGACCTCGATCATAATGTAGTAGATGTCCTTCTCCTTGTCTTTCTCGACTGATATGGAAAGGATGCGCTCGCCTTCACTTGAGGAAACGGAAACCGCTCCGTAATATATCACGCTCTCCATGGTGAACACCATACCACTATTATACTATTATTGTACAATCTTTAAATAGAGAGAAATATTAACATATTTAGGTGGTATTATGCAGGTATCCCCCCAAACCCTTGAGAAATTGACCCGCCTCGTCGTTAAGCAGTATGAGAAGCTCGGATTTAAGCCCCTAGACCTCGCGCCGTATATCCGAGGGAAGATCGCGCCAACGAGAAAAATGGAAACGCTCAGAAACTTCAGACAACTGCTGAACAAGGGAAAGAGAAGCTACTGGGTGAGGGAAGTCCTTGCGAACGGAAGAGCCGTGATGTTCGTAGTGATGTTCGACTGGAAGAGACCCGTTCACGTCAGATTCGTCTTGCACGTTACTAAAATTATCTATGCTTTTGCAAGGGACTGGCTCTCAAGCTCGTTCGAGAACGTTTACATCATAATGATTGCTCCTGAATTTTCTCTCTCATCTACGCGTGCTCAAGACATAATCGCCTCTGCAATGCCCAACTGCTTCGTGGAATTGTACGGAATTGGAGAGATTATATCCCAACTAAGAATGGCAGGTGAGATGGTATGAAGCTGAGCGAAATCGCAGAGGAGCAAATGCTCAGAAGAATTCCCGTAACGATTCGACTACCTAGAAAGGTCATAGAAGAACTCGACAAACTAGTGGCTATGGGAATATATCCAAGCAGAAGCGAAGCGATAAGGGACGCAATTAGACGCTTGCTAATTTACTACCACTCTCTATTCGGCAGAGGAAGAGAAGAAATCAAGTGAATATCACGCTCTTTTTTATATTGTTTTTGTATATTTCTTGTATAGAGGTGGTACCATGATATACTACATCCGCGTCTTCTTGTCAAGCGGTGTTGTTGGAAATTTTGGCGATAAAGACGAAACTTTCGTGATCAAGCACGTCGTGGGACAGTTATTCGAGGCTTTATGCGACGAAGACAAGCTCAAGACAACGCTCGGTGGAATCATAGCGATGATAGACGAAGCGATGAGAATGGGGGGAACAAAGAAGTACACCCTCGACATATACGTCTTCAAGAAAGAAACATCTTTGAACCTCAAAACCGCCCTGAAGCTAGCCAATGCGGGGAAAAGAACTCCTGGAAAGCTAGAGCTCGTGGGATCGTGCACAATGGTAGTTGACATAGAGAACGAAAGCGTTGAGATCATGTATGACTCCCCAAATCCCGTCGTCAAGATGCTTACCGAAATCTTCCCCGAAAAGAAAGAGGTGGATGTAATATAGGTGGTGCTCATGCTCGCATACATTCGCATCTACATTGTTAATGCTTTTCTCAATGAGTGGATGGAAAACGACAAAGCCGTGGTTAAATGCACGATGGGGCAAATGATAGAGCTTCTTTGCAATAGAGACGAAATGCGAGAAATACTAACCAAGAAGCTAGAGGAAATAGACTCCGCGCTGAGAAGTTGGGGAAAATACGTCTTGGAAATATTCGCGTTCGAGAAAGACACGAAACACGATCTCAAGACAACTGTCGAGCTAATCAAGAAGGGGGAGAAAGTTAAGAGCTCTCTGAAGTTCATTGGACAGTGTACCGTTGCAGTGGACTACGAAAAGAACCGCATTGATGTTCGATACGATACGCCAAACCCAATTGCCGAAATTGTTGCGAATGCTCTCGGTGAGTGAGCACTATGATATACACGCTCCAAGAAGACTACTCATGTCCAATTTGCGGAAAGAAGCTCAAGAACGGCTTGGAAGTTATTGAGCACGTGAAGGAGCACGGGTACAAAGTGAACGCGATATTCAACTTCGAGAGCTTCTCGGCGCTCAAGTGTCCATTTTGCTCTTCCAAAATGAGGCTCAAGATTTTCTCGACTAGAGTGAAGAAGATAAGATACAAAACGAAGGTTAGGGTGTTCGGATGCTGTATATGCCACAGATGCAAAGCGGTGTTCTTCTTCGAGTACAGATTAGACGTGAACGGAAATGTGATTTCTAGAAAAGAACTGTTCTAAGCGATTGTCATGAAGCCGATCAAGATGAAGAATTGCTGGATATGCCCACAGTGCGGGAAGAGGAACCCGTATCCGAGGGAGCTCAAAATCGGCGGGGAATTCAAAATTGCATACGCTTTCTACATGTGCGACTGCGGATACTTCTACATAGAAAAAATCGTTGAGCAAACCGTGGGACAGAGAGTTTGCTTATCAATCCGCGTGAGAATCTCCGAACAATAGTGGTATCTTTTTTATATTTTTTTGGTATAATCCTTTATAGGTGATGCTATGTCCCTCGATGCAAGCACCCTCGTTCGCATGTTCCGCCCGTTCTTAGTTCGCGTGAAGGACTTGGGCTTGTGCGACTTTCCATACGTGGATTGCGTAGTAAACGACAAAACTGAGCTCATGAAGATACTAACAGCATGCGCGACTAAGCACATGCTAGTTCTCTTTGATGAGGAACGAAAGATGTTCTACATTCCGTCCTTGAGGCTTGCAATACTCTACGAAGAGCAAAGGGAAGAAGAGCAGAAGTAGGTATCGGAATCATACACTTTAAATATTTTCTTTGTATATTTTTTGTAGCGGTGAATGCTATGGCGGGTTTAGAACTCCTCAAGCAAGTCTTCGGAGAAGAGTGGTTCAACAAGTTCGCAAAAGTCAAGGGGCTCGCTCTGCCTAAAGAAGAGGCGATCAAGCTAGCAAAAGAGTACAAGTCAAAGCTCCCTCACGTTTATCCCTGCATTACGATCGAGAGTGGCGAATACTCGGGACTAACGATTGCTCTAATTGAAGTTCCAAGCGCATGGGAGAACTTCAAGAAGGAAACCAAGCTCGGAAACTTGAAAGTCGGCGTCTTAATCGGAAATGTCTGGGGCTCGATATTCTACTCAAAAGAGCAAGCTGAAGAATTCGAGCAAGCGCTTCAAAACAATCAGTTCTTGATCGTGATTTTGAGGAACTACAGAACCAGAGAGACCCCATCGGGAAGCGAGTCATGGACCGCTAATCTCGTTCAGTTCGTCGAGCTTGCTCAGCTCATTGAATAGCCGAACCTTTTTTATATTTTTTTTGTATCACTATTGTATATTGGTGGTTCTATGTCTTCTCAGAAGATTAACCACTTCGAGTTTCTGAAAAAGTTGATTGTAGGAGATGAGAAGATAGGCGGTGTTCTTCTAATTTGGGGAGAGTCGGGCTCGGGAAAAACCTCTTTCATGGTTAGAGTTTGCAAAGATGCGCTGAAGATCGGAAAGAAAGTCCTGTTCTTCGATGTTGAGGGAAACATAAAGCCCGAAGACTTAGCCGAAATGAAGAAGTTCGATAACTTCACGTACTGCTTGCACATAACAGACATTAACGAGATAGTCAGAACCATCGAAACCGACTTGAAGAGGGACAACTACGACCTCATTTGCTTTGACTCGATTGGATTGGCCGTGATGTCTACTTACGTAGAAGAAGCGAATAAGTTCCAAGTTTTCCAAAGGAGAGCAAACCTCATGTCCTTGCTAACCCGATACGCACTCTTGAAGGGAGCGATAGTAATCGTAAGTGACCAGCCAACCCTAGAAGGCGAGCTGGGAAAAGGACGCTATACGTACTACGCGAAAGAGAAGTGGTTCTTCAAGAAAATCTCCGCATCGCCTACGGCTACGATCATAAGCGTCTTAGTAACCACTTCGAGAAGGTTCGGAGCTAACACAAACCTAGCGACGATCAAGATAGACAACAGTGGAGTCCATATAGCTTGGAAAGTAAAGGTATAATTTTTATTTTGCTTTCATACAGTATTTATATGGTGATTATATGGAGCAGGTTCAAGAGTTCTTGGTTAGGATTCCCAAGCGCATCTACGAAGCGATGTGGGAAATGAAGAGGGAAACGGGTTACTCCCTCGCGGACATAGTCAGAACAGCTCTGAGGGAGTATCTAGAGAAAGAGGGATACCTGCCAAGGAAAAAGAAATCTAAGAGAGCTAAGTAGCACTAAGCTTCGGAACCCTTTATCTTATTTTTTTCGCTTTTAGGATTAGAGGGGGGGAGCGTGCCTTCCAAATATAATAACATGTGGACTATTGATAAATTAATAAAAATTTTTGGGAGGGAATCTGTTATCGTTAAAATAGTGAGGTACTTCAGCAAGATATATGGGATAATCGGGGAAGTCGCCGTTCCTCAGTTGCTACAGTCAATCGCTTTGATGAAGATCGCGAATAGATACGACCTCTTGAGGTTGAGAAAGCACGTGATGCTACACTGGGATCCAGGATGGGTTAAATCTACATTACTCAGACACATGACTATGTTTATTCCCAGGGAATTCACGTGGACTGTAGAGACTGCGCTATCAGAGGCTGTCGTTCGAGGAAGTGCTGTTGAATCAAGAGGGCGATATAGAATAATTCCGCCCGTTCTTGTAAAAGACCTTGTAATAATACCCGAGCTATCCACAGCAATTTCGAAGAGTCGTCCTGAAGTAGTCGAGATGTTCCTCGAAGGGCTTGAATCATCCATAATGACCGTGAGGTTAGTAAAGCTAGCTCGAGCTTTAGATCGAACGGAGAATAGAGAGATTCTAGAGCAGTTGGGAATCGAAATAGTTGATAATAACACGGCAATTCGATACAGACCTAAAGCGACCGTTTGGACTGCGACGCATACTTTAGATAACCTGCCTCGAGCACACCAGCAAGCATTCCTTGATAGATTTACAATAGTAAAAATAAGCAGAAAGCTCCTCGACAAGGATCTGCTGAGGATATATGACGGCTTGCTCAACAGAGACGTTGATTATGAAAAGCAACTTGTTCAAGAATTTCAAGAACTTCTAGATACCATAAGCTTCACAGATGATGATTTTAAGTACGTACATCAGGTTGTCAAGGAGTTCATAGTAAGCCTGAGGGAAGAAGGATTTCCCTTGTCGCCTCGAGATTGCTCAGAGTTACTTAGAACCGCAATAGCTACGAACATACTAGTTGCTCAATCTCCAGCTCCTAAACCTGTTCTGTGGAGTGCTCTAGAGCAAATGATTCCGCACCTAGAAAGAAAGACACTCCTTGAGAAGATTGCAGAAGCACTGAGGAACAAGCCGATGACCATAGACGAGATATGCGACGAATTCGGAATCTCGGAGGATTACGCCACGAGGATAGTCAAGTGCTATCTAAGAGCGTCCAAGATGCAAATGGGTACGGACGAGAAAGGGAGGCCGATAGTCAAGTATTACCTCGCATGACCTTGGGAACCACCAAAGTATGCAAATTTACCCGTAAACGAAGTTTATCTTGTATACATTTGTAAACTTTTAATACCTGTAAAACTGTATATTTTGGTGCCCCCGAATGCCCCTCGTAAGAGTCGATGAAGAAGTTCACGCAATGCTGATGGAGTTAAAGAGGAAAATGAACGCCCCGTCTTTGAACTACGTAATCAAGAAGTTGATAAAGCAGTACTCCTTCAGCGACATCGCAAGCGTGCTCAAGATGGACCCGAGGAAGCTGGCAAAGGAGAGGTGCGCCCACGTGGAAGGCGACCTCTGGGAGATCGAGTCCCACTTCGACGAGGTGTTCCAAACGCTGAAGAAAGAGCAAGTGCTCGCGTGGGGCGATTTAGTCATTATCCTAGTTCCCCCCGACCACAGAGCAATCGCAGTGTACGACTCCAAGCCATACCCCCTTGAAGAGTTCTCGTACAAAGTCAAAGAAGCAACCGAAAAGAAGGGGGACATAGAAATAAAGTGGAAGATCTACTTCATCAGGGAAGACGTGTTCAAGTTCATAGACATTATCATTTCCAGACACGGCTTGCTCGGAGCTAAAAGGCTCAACAAGCGAACCATGAAGTTTGAAGAGCTATAATAATATTATTTTGAATGTATCTTGTCCTATATTTTTCAACGAATTCCACAACTTTCATATAGATGCAAAATGTTGAATTCGTTCAAGATCAGCGAAGTGGTATCACTCGACTTCTCTTTTATTTTATTTTATATTGAATAGAGTGGTTTACTTTCACTTTTCATGATGTCAGTTTTCCCTTCGTGGATTTCATCAACAAGCTAGCTCGCATTCGTTTTAGTTTACTTTCACTCCACTGCCAAGTTCTTTAAATACTTTTTTGGTATCATTGTGATATGGACTGAGCGATGGAAGCGATGAAGTCCGTGAAAGGGGCAGTTTAAAGA
>Ga0190314_1000836_pt1 | contig 9903 bp, 9 predicted proteins | sample 4870071112_MG_FD_165055 | JGI IMG/M metagenome (GOLD analysis project Ga0190314, IMG submission 165055) | Hydrothermal vent sediment bacterial communities from Southern Trench, Guaymas Basin, Mexico - 4870-07-11-12_MG | ecosystem: Environmental > Aquatic > Marine > Hydrothermal vents > Sediment ...
GTAGTAGTAGAGGTACTATTACCACCAATATCGCTCCTACAACACTAACCATACTGACATCTCCTCCATCGACCAGCAACGCTCTCTAGGCCCAATAAAATATTTTTCGAACCAGTTAATATCCTAAGAAAAATGATTTATAGCTACAAAGTATTTACCATCAACCCAAAGATTCTGGTAGGAATACTCACCTTCAAGCCTAGCCAATAGTGTTATCCTCCCCCAATCACCCTCAGCCGCAAAATCTAGGAGTATTATTCTGTGTTGATATCCAGAAAAGCTCAGGAGTATAGTGGATCTACCCAATATGTAGAAACCAGACGGAATTGCTCTGATAGGGTCTGCTTTTATCGGTAGGCTAAAACTTAGGGAGCTTAACAAAGATCGAAGACACCATGCTTAGGATGCTAAGGCTATCAGAAGCACCCCCAACAGCTACATCATATTGATATCCATGTCCTTAGGAGAATAAAGAGGTGATGCATAGAAAATAAAAAATACCATACCATAGCAGCTGTTTCAGCCAAGAAACATGCTAAGTACTCCAAGCCCTAAGAACTCCATTAGGAACAGACCGATAACGAATATCAATCCCACAACGAAGATTATCATGTATGTGTTGATGTGTCCGCTCTGCATTTTTGCGAATGCGCTTCCTAAGCGCTTCATAGCATTGGGTAGACCCTCATATATCCTATCCACAGCTTTCACATCGAATTTGGCCGTCAGAGCAGCAATCAGCTTTCCAAATACGGCTTCTGCTACCTTATCGTAGAAAACATCTACAACTGTTCCCTGCTGGAATAAGTTCTGCGCCTTGATTAGCCCCTTATATTTGGAAAAATCTACGCCTTTGATAGCATAAATATATATCATAAGACCAGCCAGCACAAAGCCCGTAGCTACAGTAATACCCATTATTAGTTCCTTGGGGAGAAGCAGACTTCCCGCTGTGGCTTCTGCTAGTGTGTGGACGGATGGTGAGATATGAGCAACGCTCTCCGCAAGTATTAGCCCAATAGGAATCAGTTTTCCTTCATAGGGTATTGGTATTCCCCATAGAATAGCTCCAACCACAAGTATCGCTGTGGGCACCAATATTATAGGATTAGACTCATGTGCATGCTTAGCCTCATCACTCTTCGGCTCCCCAAAGAACATCAAGCTTATCCACCTAAATATGTAGGCTGAGCTGGCAACCGCAGCTATGAAACCTAGGACAAATAATATTGGATCCCCTGTGGCAGCAGTTCCTATTAGTATCTCATCCTTGCTCCAGAAGCCACCAGAAAGCGGGAAGCCAGCTATCGCCCAGCCTCCAATAAATGCGAGAAGCATAGTTTTCTTCATCTTATCCTTAAGACCACCAAGCTTATGAAGATCCCTCATATCATGTGTAGCGTGTAGTACACTTCCAGCCACGAGGAATAATCCAGCTTTGAAGAAAGCGTGGTTCAGCAGGTGGAAGAGAGCCGCGGCATAGGCGCCAACACCAAGAGCCAACATTAACAGACCTAAATGTGATATCGTCGAGTATGCTAGTACCCCTTTAACATCATTATTAATCACCGCTAAGATCCCAGCAAAAGCAGCCGTAATACCCCCTATATACGCAACGAACACAAGAGGCTCTATCCCCGCAACAGCCATAGCATTTTGGTAAAGTGGGTAAAACCTAGCAACTAAAAATACTCCCGCCTTAACCATGGTGGCGGCATGTATAAGTGCTGATACGGTGGTAGGGCCTTCCATAGCCCATGGTAACCATGTAAACAAGGGTATTTGGGCACTCTTTCCTATGGCAGCTCCGAACAGCGAAAGAGCTATGACCCCCAACATGGGGCTTGCTGCTGCAGCATTCAGCTCAACTATTTCGAGTGTATGATACTGGAAGAACGCTAAGACTGTTGCTATATAGAGGAATACATCACCTAATCTTGTCGTAATGAAAGCCTTCATTGCTGCCTTGGAGGCCTCTGGCTTCCACCACCAATAGCCTATCAATAGGTATGAGCATAGACCCACTCCCTCCCACGCGATTAGGAGCTGGATCAAGTTAGACGATAATACCAACATAAGCATAAACGCCACGAACAGCGTTATCTCAAAGAAGTACCTTGGCCAAGCCCAAACGCTACGTTCTCTATCATGACTCATGTATTCGAGTGAGTATATCAGTATGAGCGTTCCTATGAATGAGACAATAAACGCCATGAACATCGATAGCTCATCGGCGAGTATTCCGAAGGATATCTCTACATCGCCATACTTCAGCCATGTGAACTTTAGTGCTCCAGATGGTAATGTGTGTCCCCCTAGAACCTCCATCAGTCCGCCTATAGAGAGTATCGTTGCTACTGTCCCCGCTATTATCGAAAGTATTGCTCCTAGGTACGATTTCTTATATTCGAGGATAACGACGAATGGAAGAACAATAAATAATATTCCAGGTATTAGCCATGATATCTCTAGGAACATAGGCATAACCGTTGCTACCACTAATTAAAAGGCATATAGTTTTTATATCCATAGAATATTTACCCATTTTTCGAATTATTACCGAGAGCTAAAGGATTTCTAATGGTGATGATATGATTTCTTTTACGATAATGTCAGATGGAACGAAGATCGCATATGAAGCTATTGGTTATGGACACACAGTCCTCTTTATCCATGGCTGGGCTGCCACCAGGAATTTCTGGAATGCTATCCGAGATATTCCCGGTCTGAGAAAAATACTGTTTGACCTTAGGGGCCATGGCGAGTCGGATAGGGCTAAGGATTATAGCATGAACCGAATATTGCTGGATATATCAGAACTCTTGCATACACTTGGAGTGAAAGAGCTAAGCGTTGTCGGCCATAGTTTGGGAGGAATTATAGCCACGAAGTTTGCCTCTTCTACAGATGAGTTCAAGGTTAGGGATCTCATTCTGGTTGCCACACCACCAGAGGTTAAGTTTTCAAGACTAAAACTCCTGTTCCTTTCTTTCTCACTCAGGTTTATGACTCCCCTGATGAGGAAAACTATAACCCCGAAGATGCTATACAAACCCAAGCAGGAATTATTGGAGTTCATCTGGAACGAATCAGCAAAAGGAAGTGTTGGAGCCTACATAAAGATCATGAAGGCATTCAACGGAGTATCTATAATTGAGGATCTCAAAGCTATCCAAGCCCATAAAGTAGCGATTATTCCCCAGTACGATCGATTTGTCTCACCAGAATACCAGAAACAGATATACTCAGGGCTATGCGATGAGGTCATAGTTGTCGATGAGTGTGGACATAACCTAATGCTGGAGAAACCAGACGAGTTTGCTGAGATATTGAGTAGAATTCTCATGGAACGAGAGAAGAAAGAGTAAAAGAAGAAATAGCTTAGTATACTCTCTCCTCTTTGAGCCAATGCAGATTTTCTTTGAACCACTTATTCGCGTAGTGTATTAGCCTGGACCATCGGATTTTCCTTACTTTCTTACCATCATTTATTATTACGTACCTCTCCATACATGCGATACATGGATCAATAGATGCGAAGGCGACCGGCACATCCGCTATGTATCCTCCTTTGACCATGTAGCCAGCAGACAGTATGTTCGCTAGGGTTGGTGTCCTTATTTTAACCCGGTATGGTGTTCTCTTCCCGTCCGAGCGATAATAATAAGCTAGTTCGCCCCTTGGAGCCTCGCTTCTAGCAAATGCCTCTCCAGGACTTGGAGTTTTCAGCGGAGGAACTTTAATCTCTATTGGGCCCGACGGCAAGTTCTCCAGAACATTCTCAATTATATCTGCGGAGACCAGTATCTCATCAAGTCTGACTAGGACCTTTGCGAGGGCATCACCCTCCTTTCTAACGGCGACCCTCATTCCTATTTCCTCACTATATCCAAAATACTTATCTTCAGCCCGGATATCGTAATCAACACCAGAAGCTCTCGCTGTGGGTCCAACAGCCCCCAAATCTATCGCTACATTATATGGTAGTATCGAAACATTTCTAAATCTAGCCTGAACAATAGGGTCCTCCTCGAAAATCCTCATGTACTCCTTTGTCTGTTTTCTAATGTAACCCATCGTCTCCTTAGCTTTCCGTATAAACTTGTCGTCGACATCTCTCCTTACACCACCAACTTTCCCGATGCTATAGACAACTCTCCTTCCTCCCTGGATCTCCAGTAGATCCAAAACTTTTTCGCGATCTCTCCACGAATACATGAAGATCGTATCGAAGCCAGCCTCGTGAGCCGCGACACCTAGCCATAGAAGGTGACTATGGATCCTCTCTAATTCTAGGCCAACTATTCTGAGCATTTTGGCCCTTTCAGGAATTTTATCCTCGATGTCAAATATTCGCTCTATGCCCATTATTGACGTTAGCTGGTGAACACCTGAGCAAATACCACATACATGTTCAGCGATGAATGGTACACTTATCCATAGTTTACTCTCAAGCAGCTTTTCTATTCCTCGATGATTGTAACCCAATTCTATGTCAGCATCAACAATTTTTTCGCCCTCAACCTTTATCCTGATGGTGATAGGCTCCTTTAGAGCTGGATGATAAGGACCTATAGGGATATAGAGACCCATATTTTCCACCTCCACTATTTCTTTCGGAGAGGATGATAACCCTCCGGTGTGTCCTTCGGCAGAAGTATCCTAGATAGGCCCTTATGGCCAATAAATTTAACTCCCAACAAGTCGTAGACCTCCCTTTCATACACAATTGCTATTGTGAATATATCGGTAATTGTGTCGATTTCAGGTTTATCCCGCGGTATCTTAGTCTTCAGAGAAAGCCTAGGATACCCATCCATTTTCACGGGTGCTAGGTGGTATATTAGCTCCATCACCCCCTCATCTGGAAGATCTACTCCCGATATCGTTATTAGGTGTCGGTACCCCTTCTCCTTCAGAAGCTTTATCGCTTCTTTGACTTTTTCTGGGGGGATCTCTGTCCAAGCTACATTGTATTTATCAACTCTTATTTCCGCCTCGACACCGACCTCTTTTAGCCACTCCGCTATGCTGCTTGCTTGTGATTGGGACTGAGTCTGTTCCCCACTCATGATTTTTTCACCTATGCTTTCTCAATTTTCTCTACTTCTCCCTTCTCGATCTTATTGACAAGAGCGACTATGGCATCGATGATAGCCTCTGGTCTTGGTGGACAACCAACAACATATGCGTCCACAGGAATAACCTTGTCTACGCCTCCAATAACGTTGTATGCTCCTTCAAATGTGGAACCAGAAGTCGCACATGTACCAACAGCAACAACAAACTTGGGGTCGGGGGTCTGCTCGTATATTCTCTTCAATAATTCGGCATGCTTCCTTGTTACTGGGCCGACAACCAGCAGAACATCAGCATGCCGTGGAGAAGGTGCCAGCTTTATTCCAAATCTCTCAAGATCATACTTTGGAGTCAATGCATCGACGATTTCTATATCACATCCATTGCATCCGCCGGTATTTACGTGGAAAACCCATAGGCTACGTTTGAATGCCCATCTCTTCACCTTCTTCAACATATAGACACCTTGCTCATCTATATAATGCTACGAATATCTTCATAAAAAATGGCGAGGTATTTACTCTTCCAGAGGCACTATGGTTTATGGCTACCCATACCTACAACTACTGATACTCATAATTTATGTGATACTAAAGAAAATCCCTAAGATAATGCAAATCACATCGTTTCGCTTCCCAGCACTCTCCGTACCTCAAATCTGGAATATTTATCAAGTAGATTTTAAGGATATTTCAAAAAGTATTAACCGGTATTCACAGGTGACATATGTGGATATCATAAGCTGGTTTTGGGCCAATGTCCTACCACTATTACTGATAATACCCATAATTGGCGCCTTCATAGTTGCCGCATGGATGCACATCAACAAAAAAGTAGCTGACTACATAGCCATAGGCGTAACCTTCATTGAACTTCTAATAATACTGGGAATGGCACTGAGATTCGACTTTACGGCTGGCAGTTTCCAATATGAGTGGTACGCTCCCTGGTTACCCAGCATAGGGATAAACTTCCATTTTGGTGTCGACGGCATAGGAATGGTAATGCTTATCTTGACCGGAATAATTGGCTTCATAGCCGCGTGGGCTTCCCTCTATCATATCCCCGAAGAAAAGAACAGAGCACTTTACTTCTTAGTATACCTGCTATTTGAGGTAGGCATTCTTGGAACTTTCGTCTCGCTCAACCTGATAATCTTCTACTTATTCTGGGAGCTAGTATTACCAACGATGTTTCTGCTTATCGGTCGGTGGGGCCCCCATCCAGAGAAAGCTCGACATGCGGCAATAAAGTTCTTCATATTCACATTCGCAGGCTCAATATTTATGCTATTGGGATTCATCTACCTCTACATGGTATCACCAACACACTCATTTGAGATGACAGTACTCGCAACACAGAACATACCTACAGACGCGCAGATACTCGCTTTTGGCCTCATATTCATAGGCTTGGCTGTCAAATTGCCTTTATTCCCGCTACACACATGGCTTCCCGACGCACACGTAGAAGCACCCGCTCCAGTTAGTGTTCTGTTGGCGGGACTCTTGCTGAAGATGGGTGGTTACGGATTCGTAAGAATGGCATGGATCATACCTGCTGGTTTTGTAGGATTATTCGACTTCTACTTAGCGTTGGCTATATTTAGTGCAATATACTCAGCATTCGCAGCGATGGGCCAAGACAACTTCAAGAGGCTAGTGGCGTATACATCGATAAACCATATGAGCTATGTATTCTTAGGGGCTCTAGCAGCCGCATATGCTGTTGCAAACAACATAGGAAAAAGCTATGTCTCCCTTTCCGTGGCGGGAAGCGTATTTGAGATGTTCGCGCATGGAATCGCCATAGGCCTTATGTTCCTGATGGCTGGTGCGCTACTTAACCACGTGGGCACATACCACATTAGTGAGCTGGGAGGCTTAGGAAAGGTTACTCCTAGAATAGCTGTCCTATTAGTATTTGGTAGCTTAGCAGTATTTGGTTTCCCAGGACTCGTTGTCTTCGCTGGCGAAATCCAAATATTCATTGGTGCTCTAAGCATATTTATGTCGGCTAACATACTATGGCCAATCATTGTGCTCTTAGCACCACTAATAATCGTTGCAACATATCTATGGGCCATAAGAAGACTTGTCACATCCGAGAAGACCCAAATCGTGGAGAAAGCCACTGATATACCACTTAATGAGCTTTTGCCATATGCGGTTCTAGGACTGCTAATAATAGTGTTTGGAATTTTCCCATCGTTGTTGACAAATTATATGGCCTCCACGATAATTAATCAATTTGTGTCGTAGGAGGTGAGAAATATGGTAGGAATAATCAAGCTTTTCCAAGAATCGGTGGAGATCTTCGCAGCAAGATGGGGGATCACCCTATCCATAACCATACTGTTTGTCGCAACATTAATCTGCCTACTCATAGAGAAACTCTGGGGGGCTAAGCGTCACAGAGAAGCTTTCCTCGTCTCATTATTGGCACTTATTGTCGCCGAAATAATAATTGTGCTGTCACCTGTAGAGCTTCTAGACCATACCAAGGAGTTCTATGTATATGACAGCTTCGCTAAGTTCTTCGCCGCGTTTGGTGTGTTTGTAACGATAGTTATTGTGGTGATAGCGCAGTTCTATATGAAGGATCTTCCAGAAATTCCAGTATTTTTCGCATGTATTACCGGTACGGCTATAGGACTTATACTGCTACCAGCGGCGACAGACCTCATAGCTCTGTACATTTCTTGGGAGTTACTCTCAGTACCGCTATATGGCATCGTTTTGTACTCCTATGATTGGAGAAGAAGTGCTGAGGGGGCTCTCAAATATTTCGTTCTTGGCGCAGTTAGCTCTGCTTTCCTCGGCTTAGGCTTCGGGCTGATGATAGTTGTTAGCGGGACATCAAACATATATCTGCTCGGAGCCACATTAGAATCGGCTCTTGTCAATCCACTCAATAAGATTCTGCTTGGCGTAGCTATATTGATGCTTGTTGCTGGGTTCAGCGTTAAGATAACTGTTGTTCCATTCCACACATGGGCACCCGATACATACACCGGGTCGGCACATCCCGTAACTGCATACTTGTCTGGAACAATAAAAGCAGTGCGTTTCTCTGCCCCACTAAAAGTATTTATGCTACTGACACCGCTTCTAAGGATAGATGCACAGGCTTACTTCGCAGTACTTGCATTCATAACGATGACATATGCGAACATCGTTGCGTTGAAGCAGAGAAACATATATAGGATGATGGCATACTCCAGCATCGCACAGATAGGATATGCTTTAATAGGCTTCGTAGCTGGGACTATCTACGGCATCTCCGCAGCAATATTCTATGTATTCATATTCGCAATAGCAGAGGTCGTTGTCTTCTCAGTAATAGGAATACTCTGGAGGGTGCTTGGAATAGAAACTGTGGATGAGCTAAGCGGTTTCTCGAAGGAAAATGCATACATCGCCATAGTGTTTGCTCTCAGCCTTCTAAGCTTATTGGGCCTACCACCATTAGCGGGGTTTGCAGGGAAAGTGTATCTCTTCTTCGCGGCTCTCGACAACAACCTACTTTGGCTTGGCATCGCTCTGGTCATCAATTCAGGTATAAGTGCGGGATATTATGGTCTACTTGTTAAGAAGATGTTTCTCGACGAGCCAAGCAAGAAGATAGGAAAAATCAAACTTCCACCCCAGGATCTGATAGCACTAGGAATACTGACACTGATACTTTTGATAGTAGGTATCTATCCGGGGATTATTGAGCCCTTTGCTAGGATGGCTGCTCAGGTTCTCTTCCCAACACTTGGATGAGCCCTTCATAAACCTCCTATTTTTCTAAGCAACTTTTCCCTCGTTTTTTCTTGTTACTATACATGTTTTAGTATGCTTGTGGTCAGCCCTACTATGTATATATGAGCAGTTAAGTAATCATTTTTTGCTAGATTATTATGGGGATTACTATGGGGCTTATACCTAAGATCCTAAAAGAGGTATTCAAAAAAACAGCCGAGAAGCCCTTCACAGTACACTACCCATTTGTAGACATAAAGCCTGCGGAGGGTTATAGGGGCAGGATACGCTGGAAAGCTAGTGGTTGTATTGGATGCGGTATGTGTGCGACGGTATGTCCAGCAAACGCGATAGAGATGGTTCCTAGTGAGAGAACAAAGACGAAGAAGGAACCAAAATTCATTCATTATAAATGCATATTCTGTGGCCTATGTGCTGAGCACTGCCCAACGAAGGTAATAGAGCTCACGCAGGACTACCACCTATATGGCTTCAATAAGGAGGACGTGAAGATAGAGGTCGTCGAGTAGCCCCCATCTTTTTGCGCTGCTGGATTTTCATTGTCGCATTTTTCTCTCTTAGTTCTGATGTTATCCTAAAATCAGACAACAATTCCGTTATATGGTATTTTGTCTAATAGTTTTAGTAGGAACACCGAGTCTTTGGTGATATCGTTGAATCTTATAGAGGAATATAGTTTTGGCAGAATAAAGATTGGAGGAAGAGTGTATACTCGTGATGTTATAATATTCCCCGACAAGGTATACCCAAACTGGTGGAGGAAAGAGGGGCATAGCCTATGCGTAGAAGACCTAGAGATCGTTCTAAAGAGAAAACCAAGAGTGCTTGTTATAGGCACAGGCTATTATGGTGTTATGCGCATTCCCTCGGATGTCGTGAATTATCTTGAGAGACAAGGAATAAATGTTATCGTTAAGGATACACGAAGGGCTGTTGAGGTCTACAATGAGCTAGTAGGGAAGGGCGAAGATGTCGCTGCGGCGCTCCATCTAACTTGTTGATGCAGTGACTTTTGTCGGTCGGATAGTCAGCTAATACTAATGTATATATCTAATTC
>Ga0190314_1000843_pt1 | contig 9874 bp, 7 predicted proteins | sample 4870071112_MG_FD_165055 | JGI IMG/M metagenome (GOLD analysis project Ga0190314, IMG submission 165055) | Hydrothermal vent sediment bacterial communities from Southern Trench, Guaymas Basin, Mexico - 4870-07-11-12_MG | ecosystem: Environmental > Aquatic > Marine > Hydrothermal vents > Sediment ...
GCCGACTTTATCAATTTCTCCTTATTATATGATGGTTGATGATCTTTCAATCACAACAATACATCTTCATCATAAATATAGTGACGGCACCTGGAAACCAGGAAGGATGGTAGTTGAAACCTCACCGAAAAATTATCAGGTCTGGATACATTCAAATAGATCTTTGCCTCTTGATGAAAAAAGGCACTGGCTTAAAAAACTTTGCAATGATCCTGGTGCAGATCCCAATAATCGTTGGGGAAGGTGTCCCGGGTTCCGGAATAGAAAAGAAAAACACAGGGATTCTAAAAACGGCTATCCAATGGCTAAGCTTATCTGGATTGATTGGAAATATCAGGCAGATATCCCTCAATACAAATCATGCCACACTGCCAAGACAAATAGAATAGTTCCCCTTTCCCCTCAACTCCTGAAGGGGGGAGTGTGTCTTAATAAATTTATTTCTCGCTCCGATTATGAAAAAGGTGATGAATCCAAAACTGATTTTTCGTATGCCCTTGCGCTTGTAAGGAGAAACTATCCACAAAGTAATATCCGAAACCGTTTATTGACAGAAAGAACAAATTGGAAAAACCACAATGGCATTCATAAAAAAGATGCTTACATTACACGAACAATTGAGAAAGCAATAGATATTGTCCAAAATTCTTAGATAAAGTCCCATTTTTTAAAAAAAATTGCCTATAATCCAATGTTACCTAACCTATTCTTTAACTGCGGGGTTCGTCCCGTATCACCAGCCGGCCATGGGTTTACCGTGATGCTGGAGCGGGGCAAATTGATTGACTAAACTCAGAAATCGCGCGTGTGAGCCGGTCTGAGTGCATACGTTTGTTCGGCATCTTTTTGTCGTTTTTGTTCTTGACAAGATATCATTGATGCTAGTCACTAAACGAGTCTCTAATTCCTATAACACATCCTTAATATGTTGACAATAGGTGTGTATTGAAATATTAGTTAAGGTTATTGCTAGTCACCAAGTGAGTTATTATGTTTGTGAGGAGACAGTTATATGCCATTAACTATCAGAGGGTATTTAGAGAGAAGCCCAGCGACATCAAGAGAAATCCAAGCTGCTACAGGCTTGAGTCAAAGTGCAGTCGCACGTCAGATCAGGGGAATGGGCGGCAGTGTGATCAGATTGCGGAGTGGACGATCACCGAGATATGCAGCAACCCGCAATGCCTTTGGAGGCAACGACAAACTACCTTTAAGTATAGTTGATGCACATGGGAATACCGTTTTAGCTGCATTTATTCGCCCGTTAGTTCATGGAGGATTTTTTGTAGAGCCAGCCACAGGGATGCCTCCATTACTATTAGGGGAAAATTGGGATGGATTGTATGATGATTTGCCATATTTTTTGTTTGATTTGTGCCCACAGGGGTTTCTTGGTCGACAAATAGCAGAGGAGATGGCCTCTCATTCTGATGATTTCCCTTCTGACCCTAGGCGTTGGAACACAAACCATATTGGACGTTATTTGGTGTCCAATGGCGACGATTTGCCAGGGAACCTTAAATTTGGCGAACAAGCTATGCTTCGTGTTCGACGCAAACCTACTGCCATTCCAGACGAAGGGTATCCTGCACTTGCAGATAGCGTAATGGATGGGGTACTTCCTGGGTCATCTGCTGGCGGAGAACAACCGAAATTCACAGCATTTAGTGCTGAAAGTTCGTCTCATGTGATTGTGAAGTTCTCCCCCAAAGGGAAAAGTGACCTTGCAAACCGATGGCGCGATATATTGCTGACTGAGTATCACGCTATCGAAGCTATTCATGGTAGGGATTTTCCTGCTGCCGAAACAAGATTGATTCAATTAGACGGACGACTTTTTTTAGAATCCCAACGATTCGATAGGTCAGGAGAATACGGTCGAATGTCTATGGTTTCACTCATGTCTATTGATGCTGAATATTCTGGAATCGGAAGTGGATGGCCACAAACTCTAGATGCGTTGTATAGGAAAAAATTAATTAGCTGGCAACATGTTTATGATGCTGAATTCTTGTGGTGCTTCGGTCGCTTGATAAATAACACAGACATGCATTTGGGCAACTTGAGTTTTGCGATAGAAGGAAGTGTGTTTCGCTTGCTGCCCCTGTATGATATGTGTTCCATGGGTTTTGCACCTAAAAGCGGAGGCGAGGCCCCTGCTTATAGGTTTGTGCCAACTAAACCTAAAGTAGTTAATCTCACAGACAGTACAATAGATTCAATTAAAAGAATGGCACATGATTTTTGGGAAAGAGTTGCTAATGATAAAAGAATTTCAGACTCTTTTAAAGAGTTTTTGGGGCAAGGAAATCCTATCGAATTGATGTGAAAATATTTTGGTAGTTACTATGCTTTTACAAGCCGAACAGTGTTAATAAACAGAAAACTTTAGCTCACCTTTTAATCAGACCAAAATGGAATTGAAACGATAACTGGTCAAGCACTATTCCTTTTGCAAAATACCCTTTTAATCAGACTAAAATGGAATTGAAACAAGCTCCTGAAACATAGTTTGTACTTCTAATTCACCTTTTAATCAGACCAAAATGGAATTTAAACGGATACGGGTAAAACGATGCCTGTCTTTACACAGATAGCCGCAACTCAAACAGCAACAGGGATCAATCAGTAGCTTTTCACCCTGGTGTACAGCTCTTCAGCCTTAAATGAACTTCTGACTAATGGCGCAGAGGCAACCCCTGCAAATCCCATTCCTATGCCTATCTGTTCATACTCGGAAAATTCCTGGGGAGTAATAAATGCGACCACAGGGTGGTGTTTTGGGGAAGGTCTCAGATATTGACCAATTGTGACCAGGTCACAGCCTGCCTTTCTCAGATCACTCAAAACATTAATAACTTCCTCCCTGGTTTCTCCTAAACCCAGCATCAAACCTGACTTTGTAATTATTGTGGAGTCCATACGTTTTACATCAGATAAAAGTTCTAAAGAGCGTTTATAGTAAGCAAGCGGCCTTACCTCCTGATACAGGCGGGGAACCGTTTCTACATTATGGTTAATCACCTGGGGTCCTGATTTTACCACAGACCGCAAAGCGCCGGCAGAACCGCAAAAATCAGGGATAAGTACTTCAACTATAATACTGTCCCTTTGCTCACGAAGTATTCTAATCACCCTGGCAAACTGCGAAGAGCCGCCATCAATAAGGTCATCTCTTGTGACGGAAGTTATTACAACGTAGTGCAGATCAAGTTTTTTGACTGCCTCAAAAAGGGATTCCGGCTCTTTTTTGTCAACAGGGAGTGGGGTCCCCTTTTTCACAGCACAAAAGCTGCATCGCCTGGTGCATACATCTCCCAGAATTAGAAATGTAGCTGTTTTCCTGGAAAAACATTCTCCTATATTAGGGCACCGGGCGCTTTCGCAAATTGTATGTAAATTTAAGTCCTGCATCAGATTTTTCATTATGAGCATGGTTTCCGGAGGCGGAAGCTTATGCTTTAACCAGTCTGGGAATCTTTTTTTCATAAATATTTTTCAATTTCCTTAGGTGAGCCAAGGGTTATAACCGTATCAAAGACATCGGAAAAATGCGTCATTACACGTCCGGCTACGGCTTTTATTGAAACTGTATGCCCAAGAAGCTTTGTCATGGATGTGGCTCGACGATCCAAAAAACCACAAAAATTTATCAAAGAGAAATGCCTCAGATTGACATCAACATTGAGTGCAAATCCGTGCATGGTAACCCACCTCCGCACGCTTATACCGATAGCGGCTATTTCCTCCTTGTTGACCCAGACACCTGCATGGCTGTCATCTCGATGGGCATCAATGCCAAAGTCCTTTAGTGTCCGCAGTACAACCTCTTCAAGATTGTGAACATACTGATGAATATCTTTACCCCTTTTTTTCAGGCATATAACAGGGTAGACCACAAGTTGACCCGGACCGTGATAGGTCACGTCACCTCCCCTTTCCACTGAGAAAAGACCTATCTGTTTCTGCCTTAGCTGATTGATGGAAACAAGGAAATTATCCAATCTGCCGGATTTACCCATGGTAAAGGTTGGTGGATGCTCCAGAAGGAGTAATACGTCTGAAATCTTGCCTTCCGATCTTTTTTGATGAAGATTTCTCTGTAAGTTGCAGGCATTACTGTATTCAACCAACCCAGGTCTATAACCAGTGCATATCAACATGAAAAATTAGCCTTTCGTGGAAGGAACTTAGGACGAAAGAAAAACTATCAACAACAAATTATATTAATAATGACACAGGGCGTTTTCCCTTTCAAGTATAAACCTCAGAGCAAAACAGTAGAAAAAATATTCAAAAGCAGGCAGACATTGCCCGGAAAAGGCTTGGTTTTTTTTTAATATTTTCCTTTACAATTTTTAAAAAACATAATATTTTAGTCTTAAAATAACTGTAGAATTGCAAGGATTATCAAAAGGCTGTTCAGTATGATTTGATTCTTGCAGGTATCAACTACTTAAAGTAAGCAGAATTTTTAAGTAATGTTTGGTCTAAGTGGTGAAGTTTTTGTAGTTATTCGCTAAGTTTCATAGAGGTAGACAACCATCAAAGAACCTTTGTTTGCAAAGGCAGTGAGGAGGTGGACCTCAGTATGAATGAGCAAGAGAGAACAGTCTGGAAACCGATTAAAAAATTTCCCCAAGCCTGTGATGTCCAGCCGAATTTCACGGACTATTCTAAAACCTGCACCGATTTTTCATGGGAAGCATTGCGTCTTGAATTAGACGGACTGCCGAATCAAAAAGGTCTGAACATTGCCCATGAGGCAGTGGACAGGCATGCCAACGGGTCACTTGGTGACCGCGTGGCAATACGCTGGATCGGCAAAGATGGCGCTCGCCTCAATTTTACCTATAATGATTTAAAACAGCAAACCAACCGTTTTGCCAATGTGCTTAAGCAGCTATCTGTGGGCAAGGAAGACAGGGTTTTTGTCCTGACAGGACGTATTCCCGACCTTTATATCTCAGCACTTGGTACCCTGAAAAATGCCAGTGTTTTGTGTCCGTTATTCTCCGCCTTCGGTCCTGAGCCGATTTTTCAGCGTTTAAGCAGGGGCAATGCCAGGGTGCTGGTAACCACAGATGAACTATATGCCAAGAAAATTAAAAACCTGCGAAACCGTCTCCCACAATTAGAACATGTGCTTCTCGTTGACAGGGATGAAGATATTGAAGATGGACTCTGGTCACTGCCAAAGCGGATGGAGGAGGCCTCGGATCTGTTTACAATCCCTCCGACTGATCCTGAGGATATGGCTATCCTGCATTTTACAAGCGGGACTACCGGGATGCCGAAAGGAGCGGTTCATGTACACAGCGCTGTTCTCACTCACTACATGACAGGTAAATACGTTCTCGACTTTCATCCTGACGATATTTTCTGGTGTACCGCCGATCCCGGCTGGGTGACCGGGACATCATACGGTATTATCGCACCCCTGACTCACGGCGTAACCAGTATCATAGACGAGGCTGATTTTGATGCAGACCGCTGGTACCATATCCTGGAAAAGGAAAAGGTGACTGTCTGGTACACGGCTCCCACGGCAATACGCAGGCTGATGCGAATGGATATCAAACCTTGTCGAAAGTATGATTTAAGTCATCTCAGGCTTATCCACAGTGTTGGTGAACCGCTCAACCCGGAAGCCATAGTCTGGGCGCAGCAGGCACTCGAACTGCCTATTCACGATAACTGGTGGCAAACCGAGACAGGCGGCATCATGATTGCCAACTATGCTTCCATGGAGATCCGGCCGGGGTCAATGGGTCGGCCCTTACCCGGGATTGAGGCGGCAATTATTCACCGAATGGATAATGAAAAAATAGAGGTGGTTGAAGAAAGCAATGTCGACGGCGATCTGGCTCTGAAACCCGGCTGGCCTTCCATGTTTCGCGGATACATCCATGACGAAGAACGCTACCGAAAATGCTTTGCGGGCGACTGGTACATTACCGGCGATCTGGCAAGGCGCGATTCCGACGGTTATTTCTGGTTTGTCGGACGTGCCGATGACATCATCAAGACATCAGGACACATGGTGGGTCCCTTTGAGGTGGAAAGCGCACTAATAGAACATCCATCAGTAGCCGAAGCAGGTGTGATCGGCAAGCCCCAGCCATTGATCGGGGAACTTGTCAAGGCCTTTGTTTCCCTTAAACCAGGCGTGGAACCGAGCGATAAATTGCGTCTTGAACTAATAGGCTTTGCACGCAAGAAGCTGGGGGCAGCCGTAGCTCCCAAGGAGATAGAGTTCCAGGACAATCTGCCCAAGAATAAGGCCGGCAAAATCATGAGACGGGTGCTTAAGGCCCGTGAACTGGGATTGCCCGAAGGCGATATATCAACTTTGGAGACAAATGAATGAACGAGGAATCAACGATAAAAAAGGCAGAGCAGGAGATTAGCCGCGAGCATGCCATGCACTTGCTGGGCAGGATGCTGTTGATCAGGCGGTTTGAAGAAAAATCGGCTGAACTTTACAGCGCCATGAAGATACGGGGTTTCCTTCACCTGTATATCGGCGAGGAGGCTGTCGCTGTAGGGGTTATGGAGGCACTTAGCCCGGAAGATGCAGTGGTCTCGACTTACCGCGAGCATGGTCATGCTTTGGCGCGGGGGGTTTCAGCCGGCTCAATTATGGCGGAGATGTACGGTAAACAGGAGGGATGCAGCCGAGGTCGTGGAGGCTCGATGCATCTTTTTGATGACAAAACCCGTTTTTATGGAGGAAACGCCATAGTGGGAGGCGGTTTGCCCTTAACCGTGGGACTGGCCCTGGCCGATAAAATGCAGGGGAAAAATCAGGTGACCTGCTGCTTTTTCGGCGAAGGCGCTGTTGCCGAAGGAGAATTTCACGAGTCGCTGAACCTGGCCGCCCTCTGGAAGTTGCCCGTTTTATTTGTCTGTGAGAATAATCTTTATGCCATGGGAACAGCGCTTAAGCTGTCTGAATCAGTAACAAATCTGGCAAAAAAAGCCGGCGGATATAATATTACTGCGGAAGCCGTGGATGGAATGGATATTCTGGCAGTGGAAGCAGCAGCCGTGAAAGCAGCGGCCGAGGTGCGCGCCGGCAACGGCCCGTACTTCATTGAGTGCAAGACTTATCGTTTTCGGGCACATTCAATGTTTGATCCCGAATTATACCGGGGCAAGGCCGAGGTTGAAGAGTGGAAGAAACGCGGGCCTGTAGTTAACTTTATCCAGCTTTTAAAAGATCGGGAAATATTGAATGATGCGGATATTTATGAACTGGAGAAAAAAGCTGAAGAGGAAATTTTTAAAGCAGTTGCCTTTGCGGAAGCAGGCACTCTTGAACCGGTAGAGGAATTAACACGTTTTGTATACTCAAAGCGGAGTATATCATGAATGGGAAAACAGAGACAATGCGGCAGCTTACCTATAGAGAAGCGGTGCGTGAGGCAATCCGTGAAGCAATGCAAAAGGATGACCGTATCTTTTTAATGGGTGAAGATGTGGGTCGGTATGGCGGGTGCTTTGCAGTGAGCAAAGGATTGTTGGAGGAGTTCGGCCCTGAACGGATACGGGATACACCCCTGTCGGAAGCAGGCTTTGTCGGAGCGGGTATAGGCGCAGCCCTTGGGGGAATGCGGCCTATTGTAGAGATCATGACGGTTAACTTCAGTCTTCTCGCTGCGGATCAGATCCTTAACACTGCGGCCACTTTTCTCCATATGTCGGGTGGTCTCTTCAATGTCCCGATAGTTATCCGAATGGCGACCGGAGGAGGCAAGCAACTGGCGGCACAGCACTCCCACAGTCTGGAAGGATGGTATGCGCATATACCCGGAATCAAGGTGTTGACCCCGGGGACTGTTGAGGATGCCAGGGGTATGCTGTGGACAGCCCTTGAAGACCCCGATCCGGTGCTTATTTTTGAGAACAACACCTTGTATAATATGAAAGGTGAGGTGCCGGTTAATGCCGGCCCTGTGGAGATTGAACGAGCGCGGGTACGACGCTCAGGTGCAGATATAACTATCATTACCTATGGCGCCTGTCTCTTCAAGAGTCTCGATGCAGCGAAAATTCTCGCACAAGAAGGTATCGAAGCAGAAGTGATTGATCTGCGCACCTTGCGTCCTTTGGACAGCGAGACCTTCCTGAACTCGGTGGCGAAAACCCACCGCGCATTGATCGTGGACGAAGGCTGGCGCAGTGGGGGGATTTCCGCTGAGGTGAGCGCCCGTATCATGGAAAAGGCATTCTACGAATTGGACTCCCCCGTGGAGCGAATCTGCGGCGCAGAGGTGCCCATGCCATATGCCAAACACCTGGAAGAGGCGGCAATGCCGCAGGTTGAGACTATTGTGAAAACCGTTAAAAGGATGGTGCATTCAAATGATTGAATTCTGTATGCCCAGTTTGGGCGCGGACATGGAAAAGGGTGTTTTGGTTGAATGGAAAGTGAAGCCTGGTGACCGCGTCAAGCGGGGCGATATCATCGCAGATGTGGAAACCGAAAAGGGTGTCATTGAGATCGAAGTTTTCGTGGATGGTGTGGTCGAACAACTATTAGTGAAACAGGGAGAAGCTGTTCCCGTGGGAGCAGTTATGGCAATTATTCGTTGCGAAAAAGAAGATGCTCCCCCCACAGGAACCGAACCGCATGTTGAAAAAATTGGCGAAAAAAAAGACTCCCTGGATCAGCCACCGGAGCCCGGTCTTACATATAAGGCATGCAGTATTGCAAAACATCGGGAAACCCACCCCCTGGAACAGCCTTCAGAGGCCAAACCTTTGGTGAGTGATGGAAAAAACCGCCTGAAAATTTCACCCTCAGCCCGCAAGCTGGCTGCAGAACTGGTCATTGATCTGACGACAGTGCATGGCACAGGTCCGGAAGGCGCAATCAACCGCTCGGATATAGAACAGGCAGCCCAAACTAAAAAAGAGACGAAAAAAGCTCCTGCCCCGCCAACCGGGTTCCAGGACAAGATGCGGCAGGCAATAGCTGCAGCCATGGCCCGGTCCAACAAGGATATTCCTCATTATTACCTGGAAACTCGTATTGATATGAGCCATGCACTCCATTGGCTGGAGATGGAGAACCGGAAACGTTCCATCAAAGAACGGCTTTTGCCTGCCGTATTGATGATCAAGGCAGTGGCACTGGCGCTGGGGGATGTGCCGGAGCTCAACGGCTACTGGATAGATGATCGGCACCAGCCCAGGGAAGGGGTGCATATCGGCTTTGCTGTTTCGCTGCGCCAGGGTGGGTTGATTGCTCCGGCTATCCATGATGCGGATCTCAAGAGCCTGGATGAACTGATGGAGGGCTTGCGCGACCTGATAATAAGGACGAGGGCAGGCAGGCTCCGCAGTTCAGAGATGACTGATGCCACCATTACGGTGACAAACCTGGGCGATCTGGGGGTAGAGACAGTCTATGGCATCATATATCCGCCCCAGTTAGCCCTGGTCGGTTTTGGTAAAATCATGGAACAGCCCTGGGCGGAAAACGGAATGCTTGGAATCCGGCAAGTTCTGAAAGCCACACTTGCAGCGGATCATCGTGCTACCGATGGACACAAAGGCGCCCAGTTCCTGGATGCCATTAATGGATCTTTACAGGAGGCAGATAAACTTTGACTAAAACGGAAATCAAGGATGTAATTTTCAGGGTTTTGGGGCGAATTGCACCCGAGGCCAATTTGGACGAACTCAAACCTGACGATAACATTCAAAAAACATTAGACATAGATTCCTTTGATTCCCTTACGTTTTTTATCGGTATCAACGAGGAACTGGGCGTGGATATCCCTGAATCAGACTACGGTCAGCTTGTCACATTGACGGACATAATCGACTATCTTTCTGCCCGCGTTGACAAGCTGTTACAGAACTA